>OJWR01000001.1_pt1 | contig 312322 bp, 330 predicted proteins | sample 1600421 | NCBI WGS metagenome assembly OJWR01 (sample SAMN04436856, study PRJEB24849) | human gut metagenome | biome: human gut; feature: NICU; material: stool | host: Homo sapiens | place: USA: Saint Louis, MO | collected 2011-10-15
ATAAATTTATCTATGCTAAACGTCAATGGCTTTATTGAAATAAACATTCCAGTGTTATTCGATTGTTATAATTTAATTTTTAACAATCGAATAACACTGGAATGTTCAGATATTTAACATCCGATCACCTATTTAATTTTTTAGAAACTTTAGCCATCTTTATACAATTACTCTTATAAATTAAATAACTCACAAGGTACCTAAACTAACCCAATAAACAGCAAAAATCCAGAAGAGTCTCTCTTCTGGATTTTTGCTTATTTGACGATACTTTTTTAAATTTTGTTAATCAATTTAAAATAATCCACATAAGTGCATAATTGGGAAAACAAATAATAAACTATCAAAACGATCTAAAATACCGCCATGTCCTGGCAAGATGTTACCAGAGTCTTTCACGCCATAATGACGTTTGATAGAAGATTCAACCAAATCACCGAATTGCCCTACTATAGAAAATAGAACCGTCAATACGAGCATCACCGGCATCGGATAAGGAAATAGCCCTTTATTAGCTGTGAAAACTAAAAACAACGCTGCTACAACGACGGCTGATAAAATACCACCAAGTGCACCTTCTATTGTCTTGTTGGGTGAAACATCTGGCATCAATTTATGACGACCAAATCGGCGTCCAAATAGATATGCACCAATATCCGTTGCCCAGACAATGAATAAAGCAAATAACAAGACTTCAAAACCTGCGGAACGGGCACTAATAAAGTTCTGGAACCCCATCCCTACATATAAACTGACAATAACTGGAAAGCCAGCTTCTTCAATCGTATATGTATTTTTAGAAATCACCGAAGCACCTAACAACAACATTACAGTGACATAAAATAAAATGAAATTTGTTTGCATTTCCGGCAAAAAGTTTAACCACTTAATTGTCGGGATAACTAAAAAAACGGCCCCTAATGCTGATAAAACACCTTCAAAACTTAATAACGTTAATCCTTTCATACGGAATAACTCGTACACGCCGACTACTGCCAAAGCAACAGCGGCAATCTCAATTGCAAAACCACCATACCAGATAATTGGAATAAAGATGATTAATGCGACGATAGCTGTGATGACACGTTGTCTCACTGCGGATCGCTCCCTTCTGTTTCTGTAGTTTCTTTTAGACCACCAAAACGACGATTACGATTTTGGAAAGAAGCAATCGCGGTTTCTAAAGTGTCTCCTGAAAAATCAGGCCATAATGCTTTTGTAAAAAACAACTCGCTATAAGCAATTTGCCATAGCAAGAAATTACTAATTCTCTCTTCCCCACTTGTTCGAATCAACAATTCTGGATCACGAAGTTCCGTGGGTAAAAAGCCAGTCATTAAGTGATCTGCGATTGTTTCTTCTGTAATCTCATCTGCCGTATATGTTTTTTCTGAAACCTCTGCAGCAATCTGTTTCATGGCAGTTAGTAGCTCCGCACGCGCCCCATAATTTAAAGCAAAGTTCAAAACCATGCCCGTATTGTCCTTGGTTTGCTCAATGGCGCGCTTAACAGCATCTTGCGTATGGCTTGGTAGAAACTCTTGGTAGCCCATTACATTGACTTTAACATTTTCCTTAATTAATTCAGGCACGAATGTATCAAAAAAATCAACAGGCAATTGCATTAAGAAATTGACTTCATCTGTTGGTCTCTTCCAATTTTCCGTTGAAAATGCATAAAGTGTTAAAACTTTAACGCCTAAATGACTAGCATGCTTCGTTATTTTTTTAACCGTATCCATGCCTTCTTTATGTCCAGCAATTCTCGGCAGTCTTCGATTCTGTGCCCACCGGCCATTTCCGTCCATAATAATGGCAATGTGCTGCGGAATTTGGCCTTCTTTATCAAAGGCGTACTGGCTTGCTTCTTCTACATATTTATTTTTTTGCGGAAAAAAACGTAACATCTTTTTCCCTCCATTCCAAAAAATCTATCTTAATTATTATAACAATAACTAATGCAAATGCCTATGCATAGTCCCTGAATTTTCCTGATAATTAAGAAATTCCTTGTAACTTTATCATTTATGGTCTTTTTTAAAAGAAAAAAACTTAGACTTGGCAGGTAAATCAACATGATGTATCTGCCTAGCTCTAAAATTTTAAATAAACAACGGGACAGGAGCAGCTTCTTCGGAAATAAGCTGAACGTCCTTGAGAGACAAAAAGCATCTTTCAGAACTTTCTTCTTATTTCTTGAAGCTTAACACGCCTGTCCCGACCTCAAGTTTTTATTCTATTGTCATTTTCTTTTTATTCATTGACTGGAACAATGGCACCGTTCCATTTTTTTGTAATCCAATCTTGAACTTCTTTGCTACGTAACACTTTGACTAATTTTTTTACATTTTCATTGTTTTCGTCTTCTTTACGAACCGCAATAATATTAGCATAAGGTGAACTTTCTTTTTCTAAGGCAATCGCATCTTTTTTCGGATTTAATCCTTGATCCACGGCAAAGTTTGAGTTAATTAAAACCGCAGCCCCTTCTTCATTGTCATAAAGAGTGGTCATGATTGCTGGATCACTTTCATGATTGAATTTCAACTTTTTAGTATTTTTATCAATATCATCGAAAGTAGCAGTTGTCCGGTCTACCCCTTCTTTCAGCGTGATTAAACCAGCATCTTCTAAAATCGTTAAAACACGTGGCCAATCTGAAACAGAAGAGCTAACGTAAATCGTTGAACCATCAGGAATTTCTTGTAACGATTTGTATTTTTTCGAGTAAAGCCCAACTGGTTCTAAATGAATCGCACCTGCATTCACAAAGTCATAATCATTTTCTTTAACCGCTTCATTAAAGAACGGCACATGTTGGAAATAGTTGGCATCGATATCGCCACTTTCCAACGCCTTGTTAGGTAGCACGTAATCTGTATAAGTCGTCACTTCTAGTTTTACGCCTTCTTTTTCTAATAAAGGTTTTACATGTTCTAAAATCTCTGCATGTGGAACCGGTGAAGCCCCAACTTTCAAGACCGAGTCATCACTCTTTTTATTGCCGCAAGCCCCTAAAACTAAGACAGCTATTGCTACAGTAATTACTGACCATAATGTACGTTTTTTCATCTTATTCCCTCCATTTATCGTTTATCTATTTTTTTAGCGACTGTATCCCCAAGCCATTGAATCGCAAAGACAATAATTAAGATACAAATCGTTGCTACTAAGGTAACTGTATTTTGACCACGTTGGAAGCCATCTTGATACGCCAAACTTCCTAAACCGCCCGCTCCAATAGCAGCTGCCATTGCAGTGTAGCCCACTAAAGAAATGGTTGTAACGGTTAAGCCAGAAACAAGCGCTGGCAGACTTTCTGGTAATAGAACTTTCCAAATTATTTGGAAACGATTGGCCCCCATTGCTTTGGCTGCTTCAATCACGCCTTTATCGACTTCACGAAAAGCAATTTCGACCATGCGAGCATAAAAAGGTGCTGCGGAAATAATCAATGCTGGTAAGGAGCCTTTGACACCAGACATACTCCCTAAAATAATTTTTGTAAAAGGAATTAACAGAACGATTAAGATAATAAACGGAATCGAACGGAAAATATTTACAAAAATGGCCACTAGCCAATACAGTAATCGGCTCAAAATCCCTTTTCTGCCTGACGTTTCAAAAAGTAGTAGTCCTAAAATCAGCCCTAAAATGGCGACCACTATGATTGAAATCCCTGTCATATAAAGTGTTTCAATCGTTTTTTCTTGTAGTTTACTTATATCAATTTGGGAAAAATCAAAGAAACTTGCTAAGCCACGATTATTCATTTCCAATCACCTCTGTTTCTACACGAAGTTTACGTAATCCTTCAATGGCTGCTAGAATATTTTGCTCTTCGCCTAATAATTGAATATAAAGAGAACCCACTGCACCCTGCTTTGTTTGCTGAATGTTCCCTTGAATAATACTAACTTCTACTTGATATTCTTGGACAATATGCGAGATAATTGGCAATTTCGCTTGTTCGCCGTGGAAAAGTAGGCGAACAATTTTTCCATTCGGATATTGTTCCAACATTTCTTCAACAACCAGTTCCGTTTCTTCAATGTTTTTATCCGCTTCTTGTTGGATAAAGCGTTTCGCAATTTCTGTTTGAGGCTTTTTGAAAATATCGATTACTTTACCTTCTTCAACAATTTCACCATATTCCATCACAGCTACGCGATTACAAATTTTACGAATCACGTGCATTTCATGGGTAATTAATACAACCGTTAAATTTAATTCTTGGTTGATTTTTAGTAGTAATTCTAGCACCTCATCAGTTGTCTGCGGATCCAAAGCACTCGTTGCTTCATCACAAAGCAAAATGTCAGGATTGTTAGCTAAGGCACGGGCAATCCCCACTCGTTGCTTTTGCCCACCAGAGAGTTGACTTGGGTAGGCGGTTTCCCGTCCTTCTAAACCAACCAACTTGATTAACTCTTCTGCGCGGCTTTTCCGATTTTGTTTTGGAACGCCAGCAATTTCCAATGGGAGCATGATATTTTCTAGGACCGTCCGTGACCATAATAAATTAAAATGTTGAAAGATCATCCCAATTTTTTTACGGAAGTTTCGTAGTTCTTTATTTGGCAACAATGCAATATCTTGTCCTTGAATTTCTACTTCACCTTCTGTAGGTGTTTCAAGTCCATTCAATAAGCGAACCAACGTACTTTTTCCTGCACCCGAATAGCCAATAATGCCATAAATATCACCAGATTCAACCGTTAAATCAATATCTTTTAAAGCCGTGACTTTACCCGCTTTACCGGAAAACTCTTTTTTTACATGACGTAATTCAATTAATGCCATTTTGTTCTCCTCTTCTTTCTGTTCTACTTTCTTATTTTGAAGGTTTCGCACTTTTTATGAAACGAATTTGCTTAATAAAAACAAAAAAACTTCCATCCTTTTGCTATTACAGCAAAAAGGACGAAAGTTTGTCATTTCGTGATACCACCTTAATTCGCTATTATTTCTCAATAATAACCTCATACGGTACTTGATTCTTCGCATACCGTTGGCTGTAACGGGCGCCCCGTAGTAAGTTCACTGCTTCGCTCACTTACTCTGCTCAAAGACCATCTTCCATCTTAAATCTGTTACCCATTCTCAGCAAACAGGGCTCTCTTCAAACGTCCTTAACATGTACTCTTCTTTTCAAAGCTTTCTTTTGATTAGATTGAGAAAATTATAGCAATAAACATTGGCCTTGTCAACGTAAGACTAAAGATTTTCAAATTCTGTTGGTTCAACATCTGCTAAAACAGCAATCCAGGCATTTTCTTCATCTAACGCACTTGGCTCTTGATCAGCCGCTTCATTAATCGCGACTACTTTACCAGATAATGGACTACTGAATTCACTGACTGCTTTTTCTGCTTCTAATTCAATTAAAGAGTCACCTTTAGCTAATGTTTGTCCGACTTTGGGAAACGTTGCAAAAGTAATCTTCCCTAAATCCTCTTGGGCTTCGGCGGTTAAACCAATTTTATAACCTGCTTCTGTTGGTAAGATCCATAATTGATCGATTTGTTTCATTTCACTCATTTTCCAAGCACTCCTTCGTAATCTGCTTCTTTAAAACCATTCGTTAGAAATGTATTGTCTTTTAAGAGAATTGGACGCTTAATCAACATGCCATCCGCAGCTAAACGCTGACTTGCTTCTTCAATAGAAAAACTGTCAACAAGATCTTTTAAGCCTTGTTCTCTATATAAAACCCCGCTTGTGTTAAAAAAACGACGAACAGGCAAGCCGGTCTCTTTCATCCATTTTGCTAATTGTTCACTACTAGGCGGTGTTGCTTTAATATCAATTGCTTGGTATTTAACGCCTTGTTGGTCTAACCACGCTTTCGCTTTTTTACAAGTTGAGCATTTAGGATATTCATAAAGTGTGTACATTTCTACCCCTTCTTTCTTCTTTCTTTAACGACCACTTCTGGTACGAACCGTTTCTTGTTGGTAACGCATGGACATAATTAAGCCCACCCCAATCATGTTACCTAAAATGGAAGAACCACCTTGACTAATAAACGGTAATGGAATCCCAGTTAATGGTAGTAAACCAATATTCGCTCCAATGTTTTCAAAAACATGGAACAAAATCATCATGATAATTCCTGTGGCAATGTAGGCATAGAATTCATTATTTGTATCAAAACAAACGCGAATCATGCGGTAGATTAAAATAAAATACAACAAAATAATGAAACAGCCACCAATAAAGCCAAAGTTTTCACCAACAACTGTAAAAATCATATCTGACTCACGAACAGGGACATACACATCACTCACGTTAAAGCCTTTTCCGAAAAGGCCCCCAGAACCAATTGCTGTTAATGCTAGCGCTGGTTGGAATGAGCGATCTGGATCTGTATGGAAAGGATTTAGCCATAAATCAATCCGATCAAATTTATAGGCTTCGACCCCTAACTTAGACAATAAATCTCTACCTGTTTCTGTTGTAATCAAGTAAATAGTTCCTGCCCCCACTAGAGCAGCTAAAATAAAAACTGGCACAATAATTTTCCAAGTAATGCCAGACATTAAGAAAACTCCCCCAAAAATGGCTAAGAAAACTAACATCGTCCCGAAGTCTTTTTGTAAAAGTACTAAAACAATTACCGGAATCGCCACTAATAGCATTTTAGCGATTAGCCAAAAGTCGCTTTTGAGTGTTCGGTCCACATATTTAACATTATGCATGGTCACTATATAGGCCAACATCAAAATAAACGCAATCTTCATCAATTCCGATGGTTGGAATGTGGTGCCACCAAAGCGAATCCAGTTTTTAGAACCTGTTTGCTCTGCTAGCACGGGGTCATAGAATTTCAGTAGTAATCCCATTAATACTAATCCAAGTGCATAAAAAACGGGCGTTAACCGCCAGAGTAATTTTGAGCTAAAATGCATAATAATGACAATACTTAATCCTCCGACTAAATACCACAGTCCTTGTTTCATTAACAAGCTACCAATTTTAGGTTTGCTTGGATCATTGTAAAGCGCTACGTAAAGCGATAGCATACCAATTAGTGATAAAAGAAAAACTGGTAATATCACGCCGTAATCAATTCGACTATCTAAATTTGTTTTCTCTTTTCTATTCATTCGTCATCCCTTTTCCTTTGTTCATACGTTTTTTATTATATCTTTCTCACAGAAGAAAAGAAAGGAATTCTACTATATTTGAGAAAAACTTTAGAGAATTGGTCCTTCACTAGCAATTTTTTCTTTTTCTTCAATCCTATTTGGCTTTTATTTAAAATTTTTCACATCAGTGATAATGAGAAAGTTTACTATAAACATTCAGTAACAAAAAACAGTCGCAACTAAAACACGTTGCGACTGTTTTTATTCGCTTTTTCTTTGTTTCGTTTGTTGTAGCTCTTTATTAATTCGGACAATTTCGTTGCCAAAATTTTGCCAGTCACTGGCTCGCGGGGGCGCTAACCAAATTAAACATTTTACTGAAAATAACGTTTTTGGTAAATAATCCGAAACTACTAAATCAGTATCTGGTCGAATCGCTGAATGAAAGTGAATGCTGAAAGATTCGAATATTTTGATTTGTTCTTTGATAAACTGAGTATATTTTTCTCCTTGCGTAAAATTCACATAAAGATTGATCGTGCTTTTTTCATTCCTTTGGTCATAAAGACGGGATAACACTAATAGCAAATCAAAAAATAAAGAAAGCTTACTAAACTCAAACGCCGAGCAATCCAACGCAAATAAAAACTGACGACAGCTATTAAAAACAATTGGGTAGCGTTCCTGAAAAAATTCTAAATCCATAATTCGTAAGGTGATATCGATGAACGGCGTAATAAAACGATGTTGATAAATAATCGGAACAATTTCTTGATAAAATTCTTCGTCCGAAATTGTAAACGGCATATAAGAAAAGAATAATGTTTTCGTAGCCGTAATTGCCTCATTGTGAGAACTCAGCAAATGTTCCGAAATAAGTTCACTTTGATAGACCGATAAATTGCCGATAATTCCTTGAATTTCTGCGTTTTTCTCTGCATGAGTCGCCTTCATCACTTCGTTGATCCAACTTTGAATTTCTTGATAAATCGAACTTTCTTCATCAAAAGCGAATGGATTTTCTTCTTGGGATAAAAAATAATTAGCTTTTCTTTGCGTTCGTTCTAACGCCACCAATACATAATGTTTAAATAAATGAAAATTAGTGATATTTTCATAAGAGCCTTTCAATTGAGCCAATAATTGGTTCACTGCGCGAAGATCTGTTTGATTATATAATTCTTCAGAATCTTTGTAAATTCGGTAATAAAGCATAGTAAAATATTGTCTAATCGCCATTTCATTGCCGCTAAGTTGTAAATTTTTGGATAACTTAATACCGTATTGACCTAATTCTTTCCGGATATGGTCAACAATTTTGTATACAACCGTTCGACTCATCCCGTGCTTTTCACCGTATTTTTTGATTGAGGTAAACTGATGAAAGAAAATCGTTTTTAATAGATTAAATTCTAACGAGTCTTTTAAATAATATTCTTCAATAATACTTGAAGAAATACGAAGGCTTTGAGATAACAAAATTTCATTATTTTTTTCACTGATTTCCATCTCATTAATCAGACCAAAGCGTTGCAAATCTGCATTGATTTCTGTTATGTTCCGTTCTAGCAAATAAGGAGAAATAGCTAATTGCTTACATAAACGATCTTTTCGTTCAGAAAATGAATATTGTTGCTCTAACTTTCTAATAATCGCTAATTTTAAATTTTCCCGATCATCTAATAACAAGAATTCCATTTAAACTCTCCTTGTTCCATACAAAAGTGAGCCTGACAGGAAGCTTAAAGTGGTGCCAAATTGAGAGGACCCACTTTAAGCTCCTCCAGTAAATTCCACTGGGGCTATCGTATCTATTTTTTTCAACAACTCATCATTTAACAGCACCTTTTTATTTACTCGTTCCTGTTCAATTTTATTTTTCTTTTTCTCCTGTTTTGTTTGTTGCTCCTTGTCCTGTCTCGAGGCAATAATTGGTCTTTCTGGGCCAATCATTGCTTGACTATAAGGAAGCTCTGCAAGCATATTCCCCTCTGCAGCAAAATTAGTAGGGTTGACATACACCTTCGCAATAGAAAGGTATGACTCGTAACGGAAGGTTACAAAATAAAGGCCTACTTTTTGAGTATTTACATTATTTTCTATAATTACATTTTCTAAATTTAAAGGGCGACCCTCTTTATCTTTTAGAAAAACGACATTGTCTAAGGGTGACCATGCTTGATTAACTCCTAAAAACGTGTCTTTTAATTTAAGTTCCGTTTGATTTTCTTTGACCGTAATGGTTGCTGTTTCAATTTTGCCATCCACTTCATAAGTCACGGTGTATTTGCCTGGTGTTGTCGCTTCGTTTGCATAGCTATTCACTGAAGCAATCAACATTCCTGAAGAAAGAAATAAGGCTGTGCCGATACTACCATAATAAATAGTTCGCTGGTTCATCTCGTTTATTATTCCTCCAAACTATTTCATAAAAATAACTATCTTAACAGAAAAACCTGCTAATAGGTGTTCTTAAAATAAAAGTCACTTGTAAAACTTCCTATTTTCCAAGGAAACAGCTACCCTCATTCATGCACTTATTCATCTTTTAAGCGTGGAACAAAAGTTACTTTAAACTTTTGCCCCACGCTCATTTAATTATTTTCGTTTCTTCTTGATGACTATACCACTAATAATCACAATAAGTAACACAACAAGTCCTAGCACACGATATAGACCATTAGTTTGTTCTCCCGTTTTTGGATAACGTCCTTGCTTGTCAGGTTTCACAATATGTGTGACATACTGACTACGTTTTATCGTGGTTTGATTCGTTGAGGAACTAGTCTGGTTGTTCTCATTTTTATCTGGTAGTGGTGTAGGATTACGATCAATCACATGAACAGTTGCTACTGTCGTTAATTGACGAGGTGTTTCGTTTGAAAACATTGAGAAAAGTCGTGACTGCACAGCTGGTTTGGTTTCATTAACTGGCTCAGTGGTATAGGAAATCTGGTACTCTCCTGTTTTCTTTGTATCAACTTCCCCTTTTACTTGAACCTTATCAAAGGATATAGCATGACCGTCACGATCTGTCGCTGAAACGAAATTATCTTCTGGTTTCCATTTATCGCCGACATAAATCGTTGTATCTTTGACCTCTAACTTAGATTGGTCGGGTTTAACGGTCACATGGGCTGTTTCTTCTTTACCTTCGTAACTGTATACGATTGGATAAACGCCTGCTTTGCTAGTATCAACTTGACCTGAAACAGTGATTTTTTCGAATGGGACATCTTGACCTGTTTTATCTGTTGCTGAAACAAAGTTCTCTTCTGGTTTCCATGAATCGCCGACATAAATCGTTGTATCTTTGACTTGTAAGCGACTGTCATCACGAACATGAATGATTGCTTTCGCTTCTTTTGTGCCATTTTTATAGACAATTTCATAATCGCCTATTTTATCAACATTCACTGTTCCCTGAACATCAATTTTTTCAAACGGAACGTCTTGACCTGTTTTGTCTGTCGCGGAAACGAAGTTATCTTCTGCTTCCCATTTATCACCCACATAAATTGTTGTATCTTTGACCTCTAACTGACTGTCATCACGGACATGAACGATTGTTTTCGCTTCTTTTGTGCCATTTTTATAGACAATTTCATAATCGCCTATTTTATCAACATTCACTGTTCCCTGAACGTCAATTTTTTCAAAAGGAACGTCTTGACCTGTTTTATCTGTTGCTGAAACGAAATTATCTTCAGGTTTCCATTTATCGCCGACATAAATCGTTGAATCTTTGACCTCTAACTTAGATTGGTCGGGTTTGACGGTCACATGGGCTGTTTCTTCTTTACCTTCGTAACTGTATACGATTGGATAAACGCCTGCTTTGCTAGTATCAACTTGACCTGAAACAGTGATTTTTTCGAATGGGACATCTTGACCTGTTTTATCTGTTGCTGAAACAAAGTTCTCTTCTGGTTTCCATGAATCGCCGACATAAATCGTTGTATCTTTGACTTGTAAGCGACTGTGATCAATTGTTTTAGTTAATGGAATTTTTAGTTGATTGTCTCCTTTGACCAGCTTAATGGCTTTTCCTGTCAAATACTCTTCATCCACGGAATATTCCTGCGGTACATTCGTTACTCGCAAAGTATAATCACCTGTCATGATGGCATCAAAGGAGTATTGACCTTTTTCATCTGTTGTAAATTCGGTTGCTGTATGCGTGACATTATCAATTAGTTCAAAAGAAACCTTCGCAATTGCTTGGTTTTCATCCTCTACGTTATGCGTGTAGAATGTGGCAGTTGCTAAATAAACAATGCCTTCCGCATCACCTTCTGAGAATTTCAATGTGATTGGCGCAGTGGTGACTTTTTTCTTGCTAGCAGACATCTGGTTCAATGTTTCAGAGTCGATTGTTGTTTCTGTATAGATTTGGCCAGCGTTTGCAGAGACAGTATTGTATTCAATCGTAATGTTTTCTGTCAATGTATAGTCTTTAAAAATAATTTTCGCACCGTTTGTAGTCTTCTCTAATGAATAAGCATCTTCTGGCACGCCTTTCACGGTAATAGAATTCAAATCGATTTGAGCATTGGTTGTGCCTTTTGGTGTTAATTCAATCGTTGGATTTTTCACACGATGTGTTTTATTATCAATATTTTTTGTTGTTACTGTCGTTTTTGTTACATTTTTTAATGTTGGATTCGCCGCTTGTGTTGCACTCAAAATGTCTAACGCTTCATTTTGAACAGAAACAGAAGCAGACCCTTCATTATTATTCGATTGTGGTTCTTTAGCTGTCCCTGTTATATAAAGAGTTGGCACGTCGATCCAGCCATTGGCGTTTTTATACTCAATAATGTAACGTTTGTTGGTTTTTCCAAAATCAAACGTGTAACTATTGGTATTTTCGTCAAAAGTAATCGTTGGGTATCCAGGACTGTCTGGTGACATTGGTTTATCAAAATAATAGCCACGATCCCAGTATTGTGGATAAATTGAATCTACCTGATCGTTTGAAACATCATAAATGTCAAAAAGAACATCGGCGCCAGCTGGAATTTTTGTACGGACGCTTAGCGAGTCAAAAGAATCATTTCGTGCATTGACAAGGAATTGATTTTTACTACTTTGAAGTGTTCGTTCAGAACCACGCTTGCTATTAGTAGTTACTGTCGTATCAACTGGAGTTAAACCTTCAGCACTCATTGTTATCGGTATCGTATCGACTGGGATACTTTTATCTTTTGGCAAACTATCGGGCACATAATTAAAACCAATTGGAATTTGGATTTCGTTGGTTATTGGCGTAGTGAACTTAATAACTGAACCATCTGACGTTGGCGTTACTGTATAATCCGTTCCTAACTTGTAATAAAAATAAATTTCTTTTGTAGCTCGTAATGAAAGATAATTAGGATGCTTTACTTTAATTTCTAAATTTTGAATCGGTGTCTCTTTGCTTCCCATAACTGAGACAGTTGTTCTTGATGAATAGGCACCATTTTGATCATAATTACCCCAAGCAGTTTCAGCATTCAAAGGATTAACAACACTAATTGGTTCAATATATTGATCGGATACTAATTGAATGGCTTTATTGGGACCAATTACAGGTGTACTTAATGATAGATTAATGTCCTTCTTGTCAAAATCCATTGTTAAATCAGAAATATTTATTCTTAAATAGCTATCTTTTGTGGCCGTTAAGGTAAGCTTGCCACCTTCAGTTTTAATATCAAAATAGTCTTCCAATTTTACATTTTCATATAAAGGACCATACGCCGTAAATTTAGGATTCTTAATTTCTTGACCATTTGTACTCTCTAATACGATTTGTTGACCCACTTTTGTTTCTGTTAATGTGCCATAAATTGTTACATAATATTTCCCTTTGCTTTGAAAACTGATATAGGACATACTACGCATTTCACGATCAGCAATTACTTTACTTGTTTGACTCGTCTTAGCAGTAAAATCGGTTGTTTGTTTAGTTCCTGTCGTACTTTTCAAAGAAATTGACCCAATTTTTGTTGTTGGATACTGCTGCGAATATAAGTAGTTATAGTCCGAAGCACTCTCTAAATAAATTGTCCGATTAATCGATAAGGAATAGGCTTTTTGTTGATTCATGTTTGGAACAGTTACAGCAATCCGCCCGAGTGAATTATCGCTTAATGTATAATCTTTGCCAGGTGTTAACAAGGTTTGCGTTTCTGGTAAAATTTGACCATTAATATCGACATCGTAACTGAAAACTTGAGGTTCCAAGTTATCTTGTTTTCCAAAGACAGCGCCTGGCGTCTCTGTTGTTAATAATTCTAATGTTTGATTGCCAGTTAATGTCCGGTCTAAATTATAAAAAATTTCGCCATCTAACCCCGTCGTTCTGGTTCGTTCGTTATATTGAATTGGTTCCACTTGTTCATATAAATCAAACGAGTAGGTTTTTTTATTTTTTCCTGGAGTTTCAATTTTGACTAATGGTTCCGCCTCTGTTGTTAGATAACTTTTTAGTTCTACTTTAAAGGAAGTATCTGAAACTCGTTGATTAAACGTAATACTTAATGTTTTGGTCGCCGCATCGACTGCCCAAGTTGCGCCAATGCCTGTCACTTCTCCGCTGACAGTTGAATAACCTAAATGTTCTGGTAATTGAACTGTATAAACTGATCCAGGTGCATAACCTGTGTTTCCAACAGCAAATTGGAACGTAGCGGTTACCGGTGTTGTATTTAATTCGCGGTGAACCTCTGTTTGGCTGTATTCTGTTCCACCAATCGGCGCAAGACTCATACTGTCAAGTAGTTCATCTGTAATTGGCGCTTGAACATCTGGTAGGGCTTTTTCATTAAGTGAGGTATCCTTGTCCTCCGTTGTTTGTTGTTCAGATGGTGTAGCAGCATCACTGGAAGCTGTTGTGCTCGCCTCTGTGGTTTGCGATTCAGTTGTTGCAGTTGGTTGATTCATTTCTGAAGTATTCGTTGTTGCTAAAGGTAAAGATGGTGTTGAGTTCGATAACTCTGCCTCTTTTTTTGCTGTATCAGTGGTCTCTGTTTGTGCTTCTGTCGTTGTTACAGCATAGGCATTTGCGGCAAACCCGAAATTTTGTGCGAGAAGTATACTCAACATCACAAAAGAAAAAGTTTTGTTCTTCATACTAATCCCCTTTCAATAAAATTCATATAACCTAATAATAGCTTGTTAAAAATGAAACAATTGATTAATTTTTTTTGAATCTTCGAAAAAAAAAACATCTTTTCATAAAAAAATACTTGGAAAATCAGCCACAATCACTGTTTTTCCAAGTATTTTTTTTATGAATATTTGTAAATTATCGTTTCTTTTGACGAAAAACGACCACGAAATAAACTGCAATAAACAATAACACTAAGAGCGAGTTACTATTTTTAATTAAAGTTAAAAATTGACTTGTTTGCATTGAAATGCCTTTGCCGCCAGTCAATTCTAATAAAAATTGTGTCGTGCCACCTTTGCCTACTACAGTGACTAACATAAGCGCCATCAAAATAAATTGATGGAATAAACTCCCTTTTGTTTGTGTTGTATATTTGATAAGGATGCGGCTATCTTTTGGCAAATCTGTCTCTTGATAATATCGCCTAGCTAAAAAGCTATTCAATGTGCTTTTGAAAAAACTCAAGAGAAACAGGCCTAAAATAGTCCACGAGGTAAGAAGTAATATTCCCAAACTTCCCGCCAGACCAACCATTGGTATGTTGTTTGACCATTGTTTCGTTTTACTAGCTACAATCATTGCAAAAATCATCCCTAAAACATAAGGTAAATAGAGATAGATGCCCATATGAGCTCTGCCATAAACCCCTGCAACATAAATGGAGCCAAATAAAAATAAATAGTTCCCGACAATCCCGTTAATCAAGGTCGCAAGATTCATTTCTAATGATACTTTATACGCGCCGCGTTTGCCATAATGACTAACGAAAAGGACAGCCACCACAAAGAAACAGCAGGCGCCAACAATCGCATAATCAAATTCCACCGCATTCGTTAATAAGCGACCACTTCTTAATAAAAGTAATAACACAAAAAAGATAACAAACAGAATTAATTCTTTTCGTGAAACTTCTGCTGATTCTTCTTCTAGCTCGTTAAATGAAACAGGATAGCTCTTGATTGCTACTAAAGCAACCAGAAAATAGAGCGCGTACACCAATAACGCCAGTCCAATCTCAGTCGCTTTAAAAAATAAAGCGCCAAATAAAACAGCGGTCAATAAGACTGTCGTTAAAAGATTGCTATGACTGATTTTTTGACCTTCTTCTTTTAAGAAAAAGCGAATTGATTGATTACTTGGTGGCAACAACGCTCCACTAAGTCCTAACAACATTCCTGAAATACTATAAAGCGGGAAAGAATAAGCGCCGGCAATCCCAATTAAGGAGCCTGCCAAGCCTAACAATAGAGAAATCTTTAGTAGACCTAGACTAGTTAAAGACAAATTAATTCCTCGAACCAGAAAAATGCCTGTCATACGCAATGTATAAAATAAGACAAATGGTAAAATTGTTAGAAGGTTGTGTCCATCACTCAATTGAATGTAAAGTAAATAAGGCACAACAATAATCGTATTACTTAGTAAACTTAATGCTGTATTACCAAGACTTTCAATTTTTTTATTCATTTTGACCTCTTCTTTTATCTTTCATTTTCTATTATTTTTAGGGTAGCATTGTTTACTTTTTTTGTCCATAAAATAACAGATGCAGCAATTTCCTAATGTTTATTTTCCACTGTTACGTATAATAGTTAATGACGACAGCTTGGACTTTCTCTGTTCCGTCATTTATATACGTGTGTACTTGATTAGCATCAAAATACATAGCGGCGTCTTTTGGAAGAAGGTATCTCTGATCGCCCACTTCAAGAGCTAATGCTCCTTGAATAACCATGACATATTCTGTCGAACGTTTTGAATGCCCAACAGCTTGATACTTTTTCCCTGGATCTAATTCAAACTGAAAGAGTTCAAAGTTTCTTTCCTGGTTGTCCGAGTAGTAATTAAAGACTCGATAGGAGTGATCTTCAGAATGTTGTGTTACCGTCTCAGTTTTTTTAACCACGGGATTTTCTTTAACATAGTCATCTTCTAATAAATACGTATATGGAACATTGAGTCCATTACTTATTTTCCAAATTGTATTTATGGTAGGATTGGTGGTTCCTTTTTCAATCTGCGAAAGCATCCCTTTACTCACTCCGGTTATCCCAGCTAGTTCATCTAACGTAAGTTTTTTTTCTTGTCTAATTTTTTTTAAATTATTGCCAATAATTGTATTAATCTCCAAAATAGTTGCTCCTTCTGTTTCTTTTTATCATCCAAAAGTTTAATATATTGAACAAAAGTATTCTTTATTGTATTATACAATATATATCTTAGTTGTTCAAAAGGAGTGGTTAATAATGAAAACGCTCATTCGCTCGTTGTGTCTCATTATCGAAGGTCTAGATTTTCATACACACGTGTTTAAATTTTATACAGAAAGAAGGAAAAAAAGAGAATGAACCACCAATTAGATGCACGCACTGGCATTCGTGAAGCCTTGCCAACGGTTTTTGGCTATATTGGTATTGGCATTGCTTTTGGTATCGTAGGACAAGCAGCAGGTTTTTCCCCTCTTATTGTTAGTGCGATGTCGTTTTTTATTTTTGCAGGATCTGCTCAGTTTGTAACAGTTAGTATGTTGACTGGCGGCAGCCCTATCTTATCTATTGTGTTAGCGACTTTCTTAGTAAATGCGCGTATGATTCTTATGGGAATGACCATTGCGCCTTACTTTAAAGCCGAATCTCTCGGTAAAAATCTCTGGTTGGGAACCTTACTGACGGATGAAAGTTTTGCACTAGGAATGAATAAATTAAACCACACCAAAGGACGTTTAAGTTTTGAGTGGTTTAATGCTGCCAATTTGATTTCCTATGCGACTTGGGTTTTTTCGACGATCATCGGTGCCTATCTAGGGCGCTTTATTGCAAACCCTCAAGCATTAGGTCTTGAGTTTGCGGTTGTGGCTATGTTCATTGGTTTACTCTATCTGCAGATAATTAGTGATCGTTCCATGAAAATCGCTTTACAACTCATCATGGTCCTGATTACTTTTGGGTTGATGTCTATTGGTCTAATTTTTATTCCCAGTAATTTAATTGTCTTAGTTGTCACGTTAATCGGTTGTGGAATAGGAGTGATGATAAAACATGCCTTCTTCTGAGTATCTCTTTTTAACAATTTTAGGCTGTACCGTTGCAACCTGGCTTTCAAGAATACTGCCATTTTTACTTTTAAAAAAAATCAGTCTGCCACAGAAATTATTAGAATATCTAAGTTTTGTTCCCATTGTGATTATGTCCGCCTTATGGTTTAGTAGCTTATTTGGACAAAGAATAGGACATTTACCAAGCCTCAATCTTCCTTATTTATTCGCTTCATTTCCTACCATTTTAGCCGCAATACTCTCTAAAAACTTATTACTTATTGTACTGGTAGGCATTGCTTCATTTGCACTAATCCAATATTTTATCTAAAAAAACAGACAGGCACTACCAAATGGTAGTGCCTGTTTGTTTTTTTAGATGCCAGCTGCAGGGATCGAACCTGTGACCTACGCGTTACGAGTGCGTTGCTCTACCAACTGAGCTAAGCTGGCCTGAAACAAATCTATTATAGGACTTTCTACTTTATTTGTAAAGTCTGTTTGTTATTTATTTATGCAAAATCTCTTTAAAATAAGCCAAATAGCGACTTTACAAACTTTTTTCTGAAAATGTGGTATAATAGAGATATCAAGAAAGGATGGTTTTTTGTATGTCAAATTTTAATGGTATGGTTACTCCTGTTGTTCCATCGGATGCTGGTAAGGATTTCGCCGTTGACACCCATGTTACTTTTCTTGTTCACGGACAGCCACAAACAGGCGTTGTTACGAAACAATTAAAAAATGCCGCTGTCGTCGAAATTGACGAAACGCAAAAAAACAATCACTTAATAGTGCACAGCAATGGTGTGATTGTTATTAATTACAAACAATTGAAAAAGATTTAATTCTTCAAGCGTGGGAAATTTCCCCCGCTCTTTTTTATGTACAGAATTGGAATACTTTCCAATTCGTCGGAAACTATAATGCTGTAATAAACGCAAAAAAACCAAAAATAATTCCGGGCACATTAGCAAAAATAATGGACTTATCTCGTGTTTCTCCATCGTCTCCATATAACCCATGAATCGTCCAAAAAATACAATTAATCATTGCCACTAATGGTTGCGTCGGATTGCCTTTTTCCCCATGTAAATTTCCATAAATTTGCGGAATATACGAAACATACATCAAAACTGACATCACACTAGCAATCACAGCGATAGCGTGTAAGGCTTTTTTATTCTTTTTCATAGCTCCTCCTTTGTTTTTTTATTTTTTATTATACACCTAGAAAAGTTCTTTAAGCAAAAGAAAACCGTTAGTAACCATAATCGGTTACCTAACGGTTTTTTGTCATTATTTTGTTCCGAATAAACGGTCACCAGCATCCCCTAAACCAGGAACGATATAGCCGTCTTCGTTTAAGCGCTCATCTAAAGCTGCTGTATAAATATCTACATCTGGGTGCGCTTCTTGTAAAGCTTTCACACCTTCTGGAACGGCCACTAGACATACAAATTTAATGTTGCTAGCACCACGTTCTTTTAATGAATCGATGGCCATAATTGCGGAACCACCTGTTGCTAGCATTGGGTCAACAACAAATAATTGACGACTTGCAATGTCTTCAGGTAATTTCACGAAGTATTCATGTGGTTGCAATGTTTCTTCATCACGATAAAGTCCAACGTGTCCAACTTTCGCTGCTGGAATTAATTCTAAAATCCCATCAACCATGCCAATGCCGGCACGTAAAATAGGAATGATTGCTACTTTTTTCCCTGAAAGTGTTTTTTGTGTTGATTTACCCATCGGTGTTTCGATGACAACATCCTCTAAAGGCATATCCCGTGATACTTCATAAGCCATTAACATAGCAATTTCGTTGACAACTTCGCGGAAAACCTTTGTCCCACAGTTCTTTTCGCGAATCATTGTTAGTTTGTGTTGAATTAGCGGATGATCAATTACTTGAAATTTTCCCATATCTATTCTCCTTCATTATTTTATTCTTTCTTATTGTAAAACAAAAGAGCCTAGGACACAAGTTGAATTCCTTAAATCCTAAGCTCCGACTCTTATTTGTACAGAGAATCGCGCTTCAGCTATCCCTGATGTTAGTTATATAATGGATATTTTTTAGTTAGCGCTGCTACAGCTGCTTTGACTTCATCATGAACTGCTGTATTTTCTGGATCTTTTAAAACTTGAACGATTAATTTAGCAACTTCTACCGCATCTTCTTCTTTAAAACCACGTGAAGTAATCGCAGGCGTTCCAATACGGATACCACTTGTTTTAAATGGACTTAATTGTTCAAACGGAATTGAATTTTTATTGACAGTAATATTTACACTATCTAAAATAGCTTCTGCTTCTTTTCCATTTAAACCAAAACCTGTCACTTCAATCAGTAATAAGTGGTTATCTGTTGCCCCACTAATTAAACGAGCTTCTGGCGCTTGATTGAAAACTTTCGTCATCGCTTGCGCATTTGCAATCACTTGCTGACTATATTCAGCAAAACTTGGATCCAATGCTTCTTTAAAAGCTGCGGCTTTTCCGGCAATCACATGTTCCAATGGGCCACCTTGAATGCCTGGGAAAATACTACTATTTACTTTTTTCGCCAATTCTTCGCTATTTGTCAAAATTAAACCGCCACGAGGACCACGCAATGTTTTATGGGTCGTACTTGTTACGATATCAGCATACGGAACTGGATTTGGGTGCAACCCTGAAGCTACCAAGCCTGCAATATGCGCCATATCAACCATTAACTTGGCATCTACTTCATCAGCGATTTCACGGAAACGTTTGAAGTCAATCGTTCGTGAATACGCACTTGCGCCTGCAACGATTAGTTTTGGACGATGTTCTCTTGCTAAAATTCGCACGACATCGTAATCGATTACTTCTGTTGAAGGATCCACTCCATAACTGACAAAATTATAGGTTTTTCCACTAAAGTTAACGGGCGAACCATGTGTTAAGTGACCACCAGCTGATAAATCCATCCCCAAAATGGTATCACCTGGTTCAACCAATGAAAGGTATGCCGCTGTATTGGCTTGAGAACCTGAATGGGCTTGTACATTCGCGAATTTTGCACCAAATAATTCTTTGGCACGATCGATAGCTAAATTTTCTACGATATCGATAAATTCACAACCACCATAGTACCGTTTGCCAGGGTAACCTTCTGCGTATTTATTCGTTAAAATACTTCCTTGGGCAGCCATAACTGCTTTTGACACGACATTCTCAGATGCGATTAGTTCCAAGTTATTTTCTTGGCGCTCTTCTTCTCTTGCAATTGCATTCCATAAATCTGGGTCATACGTTTTGTAATCCATTCAAACAACACTCCATTTTGTTTTCTTTTGTCTGATTGTATCATACTTCTGTGTCAGCTTCGTTACAAATACCTCTTATTTTTCAAAAAATTTTTGATTGGCTGATTTTTTCAAGCGATTCATGTAAGCAGTGCCTAAACCAGTTTCTGCAAATCCTTGCGCAAAAATCGTGGTAGCTCCTTGCTCATCTAACGCTCTTAACCCTGCAAATAGTTCTTTTGTGGCATTTTCAACCGTTTCTGCACCATAAGAATAAACAAACGCATTTTCTGTATCTAGTTGTGCTGCCTGTTCATCACTTAAAAATAAGCCGATTTTTTCCTGTTGTTCTGTTGCTTGCTGAATCGCCGCTTGCCATTCTGCTGTTTGACCGCTTATAATCCAAACTTCCGCATCAGGAGAATAGTGTTTGTATTTCATCCCTGGCGCTTTGGGTGCTGCATTTTCGCTAATTAAATGTGTATCGATTTTCACTTGAGGAATAATGCTTTCCAACTGCTCTTTGGTAATTGCTCCTGGTCGTAAAATAACTGGCACACCATCTTCCGCCGTTAAATCTAAGACCGTTGATTCCACCCCAATCTGCGTTGGGCCATCATCTAATATGGCAGCAATTTCCCCCTGCAAATCATGATAAACATGCTCTGCAGATGTTGGACTAGGCTTGCCAGAAGTGTTCGCACTTGGTCCGACCAACGGAACATTGGCTTGTTCAATCAAAGCTAAGGTCGCTTGGTTATCTGGCATACGAAAAGCGACTGTCTCTAAACCACCTGTTACTGTTTTAGAAAATGTATCGCTAGGCACATTAAAAATTAAAGTTAATGGTCCCGGCCAAAAGGCAGACACCAATTTTGTAGCGACTTCTGGTAAGGTCGCTACGTATTTTTTGACCATCTCAACGTTGTTCACATGAACAATCAATGGATTATCACTGGGTCGGCCTTTTACTTGGTAAACTTTTTTTACTGCCGCTTCATTTAAGGCATCGGCACCTAAGCCATAAACAGTTTCTGTTGGAAAAGCCACTAGCTCGCCTGCTTGAATGGCTGCTGCTGCTTGGGCTATTTCTTGTTTGGTTAATTTTTTTGTTTCCATTGCAAATCGCTCCTTCTAGAAAAGTGGCGACGAAGAACCTTAGTTACTCGGCTATCGCGAGGCGATCGTTGCCAGATAAATCTTTTTCAATTTTAATTGTTTTTTGTGGATAGGCGGCGCTCAATAATTCTTGGAGGGCCGCGCCTTGTTGAAACCCTATTTCAAAATAAATTTTACCGTCTGCTTTAAGCATCGTTTGACTTTCATGAATTAATTGTTGGTATAAAGCCAAACCGTTATTTTCAGCGAATAAAGCGGTTTTAGGTTCATACGTTCGGACACTTGCATCCATTAAATGCCATTCTTGTTCACTAATATAGGGCGGATTAGAAATAAGCAGATCAATTTTTTCAGAAGCAACTGGCTGTAAGCCATTCCCATGATAAAATTCGATGCCAGCACCTAATGCTTGCGCGTTTTGTTTAGCGACAGTCAACGCTTCCTCTGAAAGATCAATGGCAATAACTCGCCAGTTGGGCCGTGCCAGTTTCAAGCTAATCGCAATGGCACCTGTCCCTGTTCCGACATCCACGACCGTCAAAGGAGTATCTGGATTGGCTTTTAAGCAACGCTCGACTAATTCTTCTGTTTCTGGTCTAGGAATCAAAGTATGTTCATTAACAATAAAGGAATGTCCATAAAATTCAGCTTGTCCTAGTAAATATTGTGCTGGGTAATCTGTCAATAATTGGGCTAAATCCGTTTTTAATTGTTCCTCTTCTTCTTGGGGCATTTCTTCTTGCATATGCAGGAGCCACTGCGTTTTATCCCAACCTTTACGTTCTAAAAAAACATAGTGAATAGCATAGCCTTCTTTGCCTTGCGTCTCTAAAAAAGAAGAAGCCCAGTTAAGGACTTCAAAGTAACGTTTAGCCATTTTGCATCTCTTCTAATTTCGATGTTTGATCATATAAGACTAATGCATCAATGATTTCGTCTAATTTACCAGCAAGAATCTGGTCTAGTTTTTGGATGGTTAAACCAATACGATGATCCGTTACTCGATTTTGTGGGAAGTTATACGTTCTGATTCGTTCTGAACGATCTCCGGTCCCCACCGCCGATTTACGGTTAGCATCATATTCACTTTGTGCTTCTTGTTGAATTTGGTCATACACACGAGCACGCAAAACTTTCATTGCTTTTTCACGGTTTTTTAGCTGTGAACGTTCATCTTGCATTGCGACCACGATTCCTGTTGGTAAATGGGTTAAACGAACAGCCGAAGCGGTTTTATTGACGTGCTGTCCACCAGCGCCACTTGCATGATAAATATCGACACGGATATCTTTATCAGCTAATTCGATTTCGACTTCTTCGGCTTCTGGCATAACTACAACGGTTGCTGTCGATGTATGAATCCGTCCTTGTGATTCTGTTGAAGGAACTCGTTGCACGCGGTGAGCGCCACTTTCATATTTTAATTTTGAAAAGACGTTATCTCCTGAAATCATCATAATTACTTCTTTATATCCACCGATTCCAGTGACGTTCGCTTCTAAAACTTCCGCTTTCCACCCTTGTGCTTCTGCATATTTTTGGTACATATTAAATAAGTCGCCAGCAAAAAGTGCGGCTTCATCGCCACCGGCTGCACCACGGATTTCCATGATGATATTTTTATCATCATTTGGGTCTTTTGGTAATAATAAAATTTTAATGCGGTCTTCTAACACTTCTTTTTCTTTTTTCAAATCAGAAAGTTCTTCTTTCGCCATTTCGGCCATTTCCGCATCTAAGTTTTCACTTAAAAGTTCTTCGGCATCGCTAATCCCTTCAACAACTTGTTTATATCGGCGATAAACCTCAACCGTCTCACGTGTATTAGCTTCTTCTTTCGATAATTCCATGAAACGTTTTGTATCGCTAATGACTGCTGGGTCACTTAATAATTCGCCCAATTCCTCATAGCGATCTTCAATAGATTGTAATTGATCGTACATAGTGTCTCTCCTTACTGTTCTTCATTCACTGTTTTTGGATGAAAATAATGTTTGCGACAAACAGGATAGTAGGCTTCATTCCCACCAATTTGGACTTGATCCCCTTCATAAACGGGTTTGCCATCAATATAGTGCAAGTTCATAGTTGCTTTTTTATGACAGAACCAGCAAATCGTTTTTAATTCTTCTAATTTGTCTGCATATAAAAGTAAATACTTTGAGCCTTCAAATAATTCATTTCTAAAATCATTCTTTAGCCCAAATGCCATTACTGGAATATCTAATTCGTCAACAATTCGTGCAAATTCAATGACATGATGCTTGTTTAAAAATTGACATTCATCGACTAATACGCAAAAAGGTTTGTAAGACAAATCATTAATCAAGTCAAAAACATTGGTTTCTTCAAAAATTGGAATAGCATCTCTGCGTAATCCGATGCGACTGGATACTTTCCCAACACCATCACGTGTATCTAGTCCACTGGTCATCAAAACAACTGGTTTGTCTTGTTCTTCGTAATTGTGTGCTACTTTTAAGATTTCAATGGTTTTACCACTGTTCATTGCGCCATACTTGAAAAATAATTGAGCCATGTTCACTACACCTTTCCGTTAGTTCCTTACGTATTTTACTATATTTTCAGCAAAAAAGCAGTATTTTTAGCTAAAATGGTCGTGCATTTTTCTGAAAAAAACAGAATCTACGCCAAAGTCATTTTAGCAGGGCTGTTTATACTCCAACTAATGATCCTGCTAGTATGCAATAAAAAAGCCCGAAATTGTAGTTATTTGACTACAATTTCAGACTTTTTAAACTAGTTATTTTTGAGCAGAGGCAAATTCTGCTGATTGCGTACCTGCTTGACGACCATAAATGATAATATCGGCGATGGCATTGCCTCCGATACGGTTTTGACCATGTAAGCCACCTGTTAATTCACCAGCAGCATATAGACCTTTAATTGGTGTGCCATCTTCACGTAAAACTTCTGTTTTCGTGTTGATTTTCACGCCACCCATTGTGTGGTGAATCCCTGGTGCAATTTTAATTGCATAGTAAGGCGCTGTGCTTAAGTCAGCTTCCATTCCAGTTGTCCGGCCAAATTGTTTGTCATCTTTGGCATTAACATCTTGGTTCCAAGTATCAATCGTTGCTTTCAGTGTATCGGCAGGCATGCCAATTTTTTCAGCTAATTCTTCAATCGTTTCACCTTTTTCCACGAAACCTTTTTGATCATAGAAATCAATGGCTTTTGCACGGTCGCGAACGCCTTGGTCAAAGACTAAATAAGCTGATTTTTCTGGTAAGGCATTGATTGCTGCAGAAACTTTGTCACGTGTATCTAACTCATTAACAAAACGTTCTCCTTTTTGAGAAGCCAAGATTGCGCCTTCTCCACGAACTGCTTCACCAATTAAGAAAGCATCGCTTTGTTGAACAGTTGGGTGAATTTGAATTTCTTTCATATCTACTAACGCACCGCCAACTTTTTGAATCATTTGGATACCGTCACCTGTTGTGCCTTCTTGGTTCGTTGTAACATAGTTTTTCAATTCTGGTTTGTATTGTGTAATTAATTTTTCGTTGGCACCGAAACCACCTGTTGTGACAACGACTGCTTTTGCTTTAACTGTTTTTTCTTTATCATCTTTCATTTTCACTTTTACGCCATCAATTTGACCGTTTTCTTCAACTAAGTCTGTCACGTCAGCATCAACAAACAATGGAATTTTTTCTTCGCGAACGTTACGTACTAAACCGTCAACTAGATAGCCCCCAATTGCTGATCCGTCAGCAGGACGGTGTGTGCGTTTTTCGCTCATTCCACCTGTAATCGTTAAATTGCTCAATGTAATTCCTTTTGTATCTAACCAATCAATTGCTTCAGCTGAATGATCAACAAAATAACGTAGTAATTCTTGATCGTTGGTTCCTTTACCGCCTTTTAGTGTTTCTTCAAAGAATTTATCGTTGCTATCTTTAATGCCTTCTTTTTCTTGGAATTTTGTTTGTGAAGCATTCATTCCTGAAGACGATTTAATTGTATTCCCACCTGCAACAGGCATTTTTTCTAAAATAACTGGATTCATGCCAGCTTCTTTGGCTTGTAATGCAGCGGTCATCCCCGCACCACCTGAACCAACAATAACAACATCATAACTGTCTTTTAGTTCACTTGGATCTGTATAACCATTAGCAGAGGCACCAGATGTTGCTTCTGTTTTTTCAGAAGACGCTTTTGTTTTACCAGCGGCTTTTTCTTGATCGCTTGTACAACCTGTTGCTGCACCTAATAATAACCCTAGGGAAAGAACTCCCATTAACACTTTTTTCATTGTTTTCCCACCTTATAAACTATTGATTTCTACCAACACAATTTCTTATTTTTCATTTGAATAAAAATAACAGTTTGTTACACAAAGTGAACACATTCACATATCAACCGAAATAAAAAAGCTACCACTACTTTTTAAAGTTGTATCGTTAGACAAACTGACCAATTAGCAATAAGTTGTTTGGGGAACAACCTATTTTTCTATTCTTTCATAAAATATCATGTTCTCGCTTGTTTGTGGATGTTTTCCAATTATTTCTAACGAATTTCTTATTTTTATTTGTCATTTCAAGGATTTTCTGGCAGAATTATTCGTTTGAGGCGAAAAGTTTTGGTATACTTAGTTTAATTAGAATTGGGAGGTTATCTAGTGAACCATACACGTTTGCTGTGGCTGGCACAGCGAAAAAGCGATCGATTTATTCGCAAAAATTTTTCATCTATTCAAATCATCGTCGCTTATTACATATTAATGACGGTTATTTCTTATTTATTGTTTTGCCTCCCTATTTTCAGAGAACCTGACTCGCATGTTCCTTTTATTGATTTATTTTTCTTAGCAATCAGTACAGTCAGTGTTACTGGACTCACCACAGTCGATATTAATTCGGTTTTTAATGATCGTGGGATCGTCTTATTGGAGGTTCTTTTCCAAGTTGGTGGCTTAGGGATTATGATGATTTCAACGGTCTTTTTTATTTTATCAAAACGGCGAATCACATTAAAGCAACGTCAGTTAATTATGACTGACATGAATCAGCCGCGACTGAGCGGAATTGTTCGACTGATCCGCACCACTTTTTTGATTTTAATTTGGTTCCAAGTAATCTTCGGCTCGCTCTTTTCGCTTTATTTTTATATAAGTGGTTATTATACGAACTGGCGAGATGCGATATTTTATGGATTTTATCAAGCTATTTCTGCAGTGACTAATTCAGGCTTTGATATTTCAGGTGATTCAATTATTCCTTTTGCTCATGATTATCTCTTTTTACTGGCAATTATGTTCTTAATTTTTATCGGCGGAATTGGATTTCCCGTTTTACTGGAAATTCATGAGTGGTTACATTTTAAGAAAAAGAACTTTCGTAAGAAGAAACGAGGCTTGCCTTTCCGCTTCTCATTGTTTAGTAAAATTGCTTTGCTAGCGTTTATTGTTCTGTTTATTGGTGGGACTATTTTGATTTACTTATTAGAAAAAGATCACCTATTTTTGACAATGAATGAAAGTGGCCGTTGGGTAAGTTCGATGTTTTATTCGATGACTACACGAAACGCTGGCCTCCAAATTAATGATTTAGGGGACTTCCAAATTACAACGTTGATTATTTTCTCTGTGTTAATGTTTATTGGTTGTAGTCCTAGCTCTGTTGGTGGTGGTGTTCGAACAACGACTGTTGCGATTATTGGTTTGTATTTGTTAGCCTTTTTAAAAAGTGAAGATGATATTAGCGTCTTTAGCCGTAAAATAGATGACGATGATGTCAAAAAATCGATTGTCGTCTTCATGTTATCTTTGATTATGTGCTTTTTCGCTGTCGTCTTTTTGTCAGCCACTGAAAATCTTCCCTTGATTTCAATCATTGTGGAAGTCGCTTCTGCCTTTGGGACAACCGGTCTTTCTTTGGGCATTACAGACGATTTAACAACAGTAGGTAAATTAATGATTGCCTTATTAATGTTTATTGGACGTATTGGTATGCTTTATACCTTAATGATTTTTGTACCAAAAGAAACACGTGACTTAGGCTACGAATACCCTTCAGAAAAAATTATTATTGGATAAAAAAACAAAGCCTCTCAAGTAAGAGGCTTTGTTTTTTTATTTTTTCATGTGTGTGACTAGTTTGTTATAACTTTCAGAGCGTTCAATTGCATCTTCTTTAGTTTTATCAAGTAAATGTTCGACTACTTCTTGATTCTCTTTAATTGTATGCAACGCAGAGTAACGTGTTTGTTTTTCAAGGAAATCACGCATTTTGTCAAAATCTGTTTTCTTGTAGTCAATGACCATCGGATCTTTGCCTTTCTTAACTAACTCTGGATTATAGCGATAAAGTGGCCAATAGCCAGATTCAACGGCTTCTTTGGCTTGATCTAACGTTCGAACCATTCCACCTTTGACCCCGTGATTAATACATGGGGTATAACCAATGATAATTGATGGGCCTGGGTACCGCTCCGCTTCGTCAATTGCTTTAATCGTTTGCATTGAGTTTGCGCCTAAAGCCACTTGTGCAACATAGACATTCCCATAAGTGATTGCCATCATCCCTAAATCTTTTTTAGAGGTATGTTTCCCACCCGCTGAGAATTTGGCAATGGCTGAAGCTGGTGTAGCTTTAGATGTTTGTCCGCCTGTATTGGCATATACTTCGTTATCCATAACAAAAATATTAACATCTTCCCCACTAGCAAGAACATGATCAATGCCGCTAAACCCGATATCATAGGCCCAACCATCGCCGCCGACAATCCATTGACTCGTTTTCACTAATAAATCTTTTTGTTCGTAAATTTTTGTTAAAAGTGGATCTTCATCGGCTTCTTCACTTAATGCTGCCGCTAGTTTGGTTGCTCGCTGTTGTGTTCCTTCCCCTTCAGCCATGTGTTCCAACCAATCATTTAACAAGGCTTGAAGTGAATCTGATCCGACGTTTTTAGCAAGACTTTCTTCAACCAGACTAGCTAAATGTTGACGTTTCGTTCGATTGGCAATATACATACCATAACCATATTCCGCATTATCTTCAAACAGCGAATTACTCCAAGCTGGTCCTTGGCCACATTCGTTCGTCGTATAAGGCGTCACCGGTGACGAACCACCCCAAATTGATGAACAGCCTGTTGCGTTAGCAATCATCATTCGATCACCAAATAGTTGCGTCAACAACTTAATATAAGGTGTTTCGCCACAGCCTTCACAAGCACCTGAAAATTCCATCAATGGCTGGTTAAATTGGGAACCTTTAACAGAAAGTTTTTTGACTGGGTTGGCTTTTTGTTTAAGAGTCATCGCAAAGGCCCAATTCATCGCTTGCTCTTTCTGAGTTTCATAAGGTTTCATTAAAATCGCCTTGTCTTTCACGGGACATGCCTGAACACAAAGACCACAACCTGTACAGTCTTCTAAAGAAACTTGGATACGATACATCAACCCATCTGTGCCACGCATTTCGCGCATGGCAAAACCTGCAGGTGCTTCTTTCAGTTCTTCTTCATCCGCTAAAAACGGTCGAATAGCCGCATGTGGACAAACAAAGGCACATTCATTACACATCGTACACTTATCCATTTGCCACTCAGGTACTTCTAACGCAATGCCACGTTTTTCATAAGCCGCAGTGCCCATAGGAATGGCACCGCCCTTCATTCCGTTTTCAATCAAATCTGAAACGGTCAGCTGATCCCCTTCTTGACGATTGATCGGTTCTAAAATATTTGTCACAAAAGCTGGAGCTTCCGACTCTTGATTTTCTGGTTCTAAAACAATGGTTGCCCAATCTTCTGGAACTACGATTTCTTGCAGCGATTCAAAGGTAGCATCAATCGCTTGGTAATTTTTTTCAACAATTTCCATTGATTTTTTTCCATAAGTCTTTTTCACTTCTTCTTTAAGTAACGGTAAATATTGCTCTTTCGTTAAAATATCTGTTACTTCAAAAAAGGCAGTAGACATCACTGTATTGATCCGACGGCCTAAGCCTACTTTGCGAGCTAACTCAACCGCATTGATAATATAAAATTTGATTTGGTGCTCCCCAATATATTTTTTTAACTTAGCTGGTAATAAACGATGAACCTTTTCTTGATCCCAAATAGTATTCAGTAAAAACGTTCCGCCATCTTTTAAACCTTTTAACAGGTCGTATTTATGCAAATAGGAAGCATTATGACAAGCGATGAAATCTGCTTGTTCAATTAAATACGTGGAAGTAATTGGCTCTTTACCAAAACGCAGATGCGAAACGGTTAAACCGCCTGATTTTTTAGAATCATAACTAAAGTAAGCTTGTGCATAAAGGTCGGTATGATCTCCGATAATTTTAATCGCTTGCTTGTTTGCTCCCACAGTTCCGTCAGAACCAAAGCCCCAAAATTTTGCTTGGAAGGTAGTATCTGGCGTTAAATCTAAAGTAGGTTCTTCTGGCAATGATTGATAAGTTACATCATCAACGATCCCCACCGTAAAGCGTTGTTTTAATTCTTTAAATGGCAATAACAAATGATCATAGATCGCTTTAATTTGATTAGGCGCTACGTCTTTAGAGCCTAACCCATAACGTCCACCAATCACAATTGGGCGATTTTCATGTTGATAAAGAGCGCTTTGAACATCTAACAATAACGGTTCTCCTTCGGCTCCTGATTCTTTTGTTCGATCTAAAACCGCAACCTTTTCTACTGTAGCTGGTAATTTTTCAAGAAGGTTTTCGGTAGGAAATGGACGATATAAATGAATATTGATAAAACCAACTTTGCGTCCTTGTTGATTGAGATAGTCAACTGTTTGTTTGATTACTGGCGAAGCCGACCCCATTGAAATAATGACTTCTGTTGCATCTTCAACCCCGTAATAATCGGTTAAATCATACGTTGTTCCACGAAGATTGTTAATTTTTTTCATGTATTTTTGAACAATTTTTGGCATTTCTTCGTAATTTTTATTGACTGTTTCTCTTTGTTGAAAATGAATGTCAGGATTTTGAGCGGTCCCTGAAACAGTGGGATGATTAGGATTCATGCCTCCCATTCTAAAACGAGTTACAGCTTCCTGATTCACCATTTCTTTCAGGTCATCATAATCAATCACTTCGATTTTTTGTAGTTCATGGCTCGTTCTAAAACCATCAAAAAAGTTTACAAAAGGTAAACTACCTTCTAAGCTAGCTAAATGAGCAACTGCCGACAAATCCATCACTTCTTGAACACTCGATTCTGCTAACATACAAAAACCTGTTTGGCGGGTAGCCATCACATCGCCATGATCACCAAAAATACTCAACGCACTTGTCGTTACTGCCCGAGCCGCCACGTGGAACACAGAAGGCAGCAATTCTCCTGCGATTTTATACATATTGGGAATCATCAACAGTAAACCTTGTGAAGCAGTATAAGTAGTGGTTAACGCACCTGTTTTTAACGAACCATGAACTACTCCCGCTGCCCCAGCTTCTGATTGCATTTCAATAACTTGAACTTTTTGACCATAAATATTTTTTAAACCACTTTCCGCCCATTCATCTACCAACTCAGCCATTGTTGAACTTGGTGTGATAGGATAAATAGCGGCAACTTCTGTAAACGCATATGAAATATAAGCCGCTGCGGTGTTTCCATCCATTGTTTTTTTCATTTTTTCACCTTTTATCTTTCCTAAACATTGCTTGTGACTGTTGTTTTTTGTGTTTTGACATACTGATCAATTGCATTAGCTGCGATTTTCCCAGCGCCCATCGCTAAAATAACGGTGGCAGCACCTGTGACTATATCGCCCCCAGCAAAAACGCCAAGTATTGAGGTTGCTCCTGTTTTAGAATCAGCTTGAATGTAACCCCATTGGTTTAGTTCTATTTCTGGATATGTTGATAACAAGACTCGATTTGCCCCTTGGCCAATTGCCTCGATTACTGCATCAGCAGGAATGGTAAACGTGCTGTCTGGAACCGGTTCTGGCCGTCGTCTTCCAGACACATCTGGTTCACCTAAAACCATTTTGATACATTCAACACCGGCTAGATTTCCTTGTTGGTCATCTAAATAAGCAATTGGATTCGTTAACCAATAATAGTTAATTCCTTCTTCAAGGGAATGGTGGTATTCTTCAATTCTTGCTGGTAATTCTTCTAACGAACGACGATACACAATGTTCACATTTTCAGCGCCTAATCGTTTGGCTGAACGAGCGGCATCCATTGCAACATTCCCGCCGCCAATCACAACAACATTTTTAGCACGTTTAATCGGTGTATCATATTCTGGAAACTCATAGCTATGCATTAAATTGATTCGTGTTAAAAATTCACTAGAAGAATAAACCCCATTTAAACTAGTTCCTGGGATTCCCATAAAATTTGGTGCCCCTGCACCAACCGATAGATAACAGGCATCAAACTCTGACATTATTTCTTCCATCGTAATCGTTTTACCTACTACCACATTGGTTTCTATTGTTACACCTAAGGCTTCAATACTCGCAATTTCTTGTTTAACAATTTTTTTCGGTAATCGAAATTCAGGTATGCCATAGGTTAATACGCCGCCAGCTTCATGAAGCGCTTCAAAAATAATTACTTCGTAGCCTAGCTTTGCCAAATCCCCCGCAACTGTTAACCCAGAAGGACCAGAACCGACCACTGCGATTTTCCCTTTTGTTGGTTCCGCTTTTTTCTTAGGAAACTTGTGATTTTCTAATGCCCAATCGGCAACTAAACGTTCTAATTTGCCAATTGCCACTGGTTCAAAGTTTTTGGCTTTCCCTAATTTACAAACTTGTTCACATTGTTTCTCTTGCGGACAAACGCGTCCACAAATAGCAGGTAAATTCGTATATTTACTTAAAATATCGGCTGCTTGTTCCATGTTTCCTTCACGAATAGCTAAAATAAATCCAGGAATATCAATCATCACGGGGCATTTAGCAATACAAGGTGCATTTTTACATTGTAAACAGCGAATCGCTTCTTCTTGCCCTTCTGCTAATGTATAGCCTAAGCAAACCTCTTCAAAATTATTCTTTCTGATAGTAGGTGCTTGTTCCGCAATCGGTGTTTTTATACGACTTTTTCTAGCCATTTTTCTCCACCTGCTCTTTCAAACGATCTGTAAAGTAAACTGCTTCTTCTTCCTGATATTGCTTCATTCGATTAATGAATTCATCCCAATTTACTTCATTGCCTTTAAACTCAGGTCCATCAACACAGGCAAATTTCATGGTGCCATCAACAGTGACCCGACAACCGCCACACATGCCTGTTCCGTCAATCATAATAGGATTCAAGGAAACATAAATTGGTAATTGATGTTTTTCAGCTGTCAAGGTACAAAATTTCATCATGATGCTGGGCCCAATCGCCCAACTGCACGCTACAGATTCACGTGCAATAACTTCTTCCATCGCTTCTGTTACTAAGCCCTTTTTACCTAATGAACCATCATCCGTTGTAATGATTAGCTCATCTGAATAACGACGGCATTCTTCTTGTAACAGAACTAACTCAGCTGTTCGTGCTCCCAAAATCGTAATCACTCGGTTGCCTGCTTCTTTTAAAGCCTTGATAATTGGATAAATAGCCGCGATACCAACCCCGCCACCGACAACCATCACCGTTCCATATTGCTTCACTTCTGTGGGCATACCTAAAGGTCCAGTGATATCCAACAAAGAGTCTGAAGTTTTAAGTTGGGAAAGTGCAGCTGTTGTCTTACCGATTACTTGGAAAATAATTCGAATACTGCCTGCTTGTGGATTTGTCTCCGCAATCGTTAAGGGGATCCGTTCTCCCTTTTCGTCAATTCTTAAAATAACAAACTGTCCAGCCTGAGCATGTGTCGCTATTCTTGGCGCTTCCAGCCAAAAATCAAATGTATTACTAGATAATTGAGTCGACTGAAGAATATTAAACATTGAAATACCTACCTTCATCGTTCCTTTTCATTCTGACTCCTACTTTCTTAAACCCTTAGGCAACGCTATCAGATAAAGTTGTGGCGACACTTTTAACAAATGTTTTTAGCATTTCGATGTCTTCTTCTTCTGCATTGTTTTCAATTTCAACTGTTTCAGCTACTTTTTTAGCACCAGCTTTTTCAAAAGCTCCTACAAAATCATGCGCTGATTTACAGAAAAATTCACCATATTCACGATCACCGGAGCCAACAACACCAAATGGCTTACCTGCTAAATCCTTCTCAGTTAATTCATCAAAGAAATCTTCAAATTCAAAAGGCAGTTCCCCATCACCATAAGTATACGTTGCGATAATACAAGCATCTGCATCATCAAAGAAGTCTACATCAACTTCTGAACATTCTTCACGTTCTACTTCAACTCCAGCTTCTTGAAACTGTTCTTCCAAAATCTCGGAAATTTCTTCTGTGTTTCCAGTCATACTTGCATAAACAATTTTTACTAGTGCCATCTTCATTCATTTCCTTTCTTTTTTCCTAAATATTTCAATGCATTCAAATGCAATTGTAACCCCTTACATTAATTCCTAAAAAAATAACTTTTACAAATGATTTTATTCACAAACTAATCTAAATAAGTATGTACTCTTCCCCTTTCGAGATAGAGTATTTTTTACTACGTCTTTACTATACCACATTCCAAACCTTTTTAACAATATTTTTAAGGTAAAAAAAATATTATTTAGGTTCTTTTTTATAAAACGTTTTTCCTTCTTCCAATCATAAAAATTGCTTCTAAAACCGCTCCCCCTAATGCACGAGCTTTGTCGGAGATCGTCAAGCAATCGACTTTCTCAACTGGTCGAGGATCTACATCTGCACACTTCAACCCTTGATAACAGGTTACCTTTTCTGAAATCAATCCTCTCAAAGTCCCTGTCAGAGGCGAATAAACTGGAACCTGATCGATTAAAAATAATGCTTCCCCTTTCAACACGAGATCCCCTATGTTTTTAAGGTGGGTAACTTGTCCTGAAGCAGGGGCATGGACAACTCGTTCCGCACTTTTTCCGCCAATTTCACCTGGAATACCTGTATTAGGTAAAGCTGTTCCTTCAAAGTATAAACGTCCCAACCTATGTCCACGCATTGTCTCAATCACAACATCGACATCTTGCGGTGCTGAAAAGCCTGGTCCTAAAGCAATCGTAATCGGTGCCATTCCTCGATGCGTACCTAAATTTTTCTTAGCCAAAATCGCATCGATAACAATGAGTGGTTTCAATTGTTGAATAGCACTTGCTGTTTGATCGACAAAAACAGGCAGCTTATTTTGCTGCCAACATTTCGCGCAATCCTTTAATGAAGTAATTCGAACAGCAACCAAATCTTCCACTCTTTGTTCTTTCTGGAAAATAGCATCACAAACTGAAACAGTCCGCCGAATGGCCAGAGGACATTCTGTTTCTAATACTAGTATTTTAAAGCCAACGTGCCATAATTTTTGGATAACACCTGTCGCTAGATCGCCCCCTCCGCGAACAATCACTAATTTTTCTTGGAGGTTTTGACTGATTTCTCCCATAAAATAAGTCCTTTCTCTAATTCCATATTGCAAGCAATAATCTTGTCTAATTTTTCAAAACAGCTTTTGGGTAACTGAAGACAGACATTCATCGCTTGAACGAACTCTCTTCGCGTATGGGTTTGATTTAAACACAAAATTCGTTTGCCTTGGCTCTCTTTAAACAATCCTTTTGGATGAGCAATCAGTTGAGCTAACAATGTTTCTGTGATTGGTTCTTGTAGTTGCGCATCGGTTAATTCCAAAAAAAGCGGCAACCGATGAATGGTCGTTTCATCTATCTTTTGACCAATCACAGAAATCGGAAGCACACCAATTGTGGTGGTTGTTTCTTTTAATATCACGGGTTCATAAGAGGACCAGCCTTTCAAAGGTCGTTGTTTGGACCCATCCGCTTCTAAAAAAACTTTCGTGAAGTGCTGAAACAATGTTTGAAACGAGGTCATTGCAGGCATTGTTAGTTTTGTTTGGTTGTTGATAGCGGTTCCTGCTAAAGTGATTCCGCAGATATTCGGCGTTATTTTTTCAAAATAGTTTGTATAAAAATAATCATACAATTGACGTTGGGGAAACCCAATTTTTGTGGTTGTACTAACCAGAACAGCTTCTTTTCGATATGTTTTTGCTAGCGCCCACATTAAGCTTGTTTTCCCACCACTACCAACAATTGACACAATCTCCTTTCCTTGTAAATCAAAACACTTTTTTAAGGACTCCACAGTTGGTACCTCCTTTCCCCAAGGTCATTTTTCACAGAAAAAATAGAGGCTACGCGTACTTTTGCTTCTTCTAAAAAACATACACTGCGAGTTATTTCCGCTTCATTAATGAGTAAACCGATCCCACAGCCATCCGTCAATGATGGTGGCAAAGTAAAGACGCGAACAGCCACCTTTCTTGCCAACAGTACTTGTTCTGCCAAAACAGCATAATGTGTATTCGGAAAGGTTAGCAAATACTCCATCTTTTCACCTTCTTTTTTGTTAAAGCGTAATTACTTTAGCCGCTTGATTCATTGTTTCAACAATTTCGTACATATTAGTAATAGAGCCGATAGCTAAGGTGTCTGTTAAATGATAAAAATCTAAACAGGCCCCACACGTTTGAATCGTGGTTCCCTTCTCCGCTAATTGTTGCAAATCAGCTAAGGTATTCGCTGCTTGATTCGTTAAAAACGCCCCTCGATTAAAGAATAATAGCTGTGTAGGAACAGTTTCTGCTTCTGATAATGATTGAAGATAACTTTTCATTAATAGTCGTCCTAGCTGCTCGTCTCCAGTACCTAATTGATCGGAGCCAATCGTAATTACTAAATCTGTTGCTGACTGACTTGTTTGTTGAGTCGCTTCTTCAGGTACCGTAATTTTGACAGAGAAAACCGTGGCTTCTATCTGCTTCGCAGTCAAAGTGGCCTGTTTTTTAGTAGCTAATTTTTTCAAATTTTCAACAGCTACTTCGTTATCGACTAAAATCTCGATAGTGCCTCCAGCTAAACCTAACTCCGCCAAAGCTTTTTTCGTTTCAATCACAGGTATTGGGCAAGGTTTCCCCAATGCATCTACTAATTTCATATTTGGCCCTTCTCTCTATAAAAGTACTACTGCTTGTTGTTCTTTTGGCAGAACCTCGCCAATAATTTTGGCAACAGGATCCTCTTTTTGAATAGCTGCTAAACAGGCTGCCGCTTCGTCAGCAGCGACACTAATTAACAGTCCGCCAGAAGTTTGTGGATCAAACAAAAGTTCTTGCATTTCCATAGAAATTTTTGAATAATCGATTGTCGTTCCGATTGTTTGGCGGTTTCTTTGCCCAGCTGCAGTGACTAAACATTCTGCGGCGTAGGCCAACGCTCCTGTAATGGTTGGTAATGCTTCTGTATCAATCAGTAATGTTACCTGATTATCAGCCATTTCTTTTGCATGAATTAATAGACCAAACCCAGTCACGTCAGTACAAGCATGTACTGCGTAGGATCGAGCATTCGCAGCGGCATATTTATTTAAACGTTCCATCGAATCTTGTGCGATTTTTTGTTCCGTCTGCTTCGCCAATTGCCCCCGAACAGCCGCTTGAATAATTACTACACCTAATGCTTTAGTTAAAATCAAGACATCCCCCACCTGTGGCGTATTATTATGCCACAAATTTTCTGGATGAACTTCTCCAGTTACCGCTAGACCATACTTGGGTTCATGGTCATAAATCGAATGGCCTCCTGCCAGTAAAGCACCCGCTTCCTTTAATTTTAAACTGCCACCTAAGAGCATTTGTTCCAACCATTCTTTTGACATCTTTTGTGGAAAACAAACAAGATTTAGCGCATAAAGGACTGTTCCGCCCATGGCATAAACATCACTTAAAGCATTAGCGACCGCAATTTTTCCAAATGATAACGGATCATTGACCATTGGTGAAAAAAAATCTACCGTTGAAATCAAAGCTTTTTCAGGCGTTATTTGGTAAACCGCGGCGTCGTCGGCATGTTCAAATCCGACGAGTAGCCGCTCATTTGCCGGTGTTTCGGGTAAGTGTTGCAACAATTGATTCAGTACACGGGATTCAATTTTTGCCCCGCAGCCACCTGATGTACATTGTGATAAAAAATCCATGCTGTCCGCTCCTTCTCAAATTAGTAGTTCTTGTAAAGCGTGAATTGTCCAAGTAATTTCTTCAGGCGTTGTCTGCCAACCAAAGCTAAAACGTAAGGTGCCAGTTGCTAAAGTCCCAGCTGTTTCATGGGCTAATGGTGCACAATGCAAACCTGCGCGCGTCATAATGCCATATTGTTCTGCTAGTTGCTGTGCCACCACTGTTTCTTCCTGATTCCACAGTGTGATAGAAACAACAGGGACAGTTTGTGCCACGTCCTTGGTTCCCAAAATTGTGACAGGTAACCCTGATAAACCATCTAAAAAATTCTGCATTAAGGTTCGTTCGTGCTTTTGAATCGCTGCTAAACCAATTTTATTCAACTCTTTAACAGAACTATTTAAGCTTAGAATACCTAAACTGTTTAACGTACCAGCTTCAAATTTATCTGGTAAAAAAGAGGGTTGATCAAAGGAATTAGAATGGCTACCAGTGCCGCCCGTTATCAGTGGCTTAACCGCTTCAGCCCCTCGCTCACTAAAAGCTAACCCACCAATACCTGCTAATCCATATAAGCTTTTATGTCCAGTAAAGGCTAACACATCAATGGCCATCTGGGTCATTTTTATTGGTAAAAATCCCGCCGTTTGAGCTGCATCCAAAACAGTTAGTAAGCCTTTCTGTTGAGCCCATTGAAAACATTCTTCAATGGGTAAAATGGTGCCTAAGACATTGGATGCGTGTGTCATCACCAAGGCTTTTGTATTCGTGCGCCAGGCTCGCTGAATATCTTCTACATCTAACAGGCCAGTTTTTTGACAAGCAACATACGTCACTGAAATGCCTCGTTCTTTCTCAAGCAAGTGAAGAGGTCTAGCTACTGCATGATGTTCTAACATAGTCGTAATCACATGGTCGCCAGGTTGTAAAATCCCCGCTAATGCAAGATTTAAGGAAGTTGTTGCGTTATTCGTAAACGTAATCTGAGCCGCACTGGGTGCCTGAAAAAAGTCTGCTAACAATTGACGTGTCTCTAAAAGAGGAAGCCCCTCTCTAAGCAAAGGGGCATTTCTTCCGTAATTCATGAACTGATTTTCTGCTAAATAGGCAGTCAAAGTCTCAATGGTTGCTGGAAATTTTTTATAGGAAGTCGCTGCATAATTTAAATAAACCAAGTCCTTCATACGTTTTTCCTCTCTAACTATTGGTTTCTTGAATTAATTTTTGGTACTCTTCTGGCGTGTCGATATCTTTTAAACGGCCAGGAGTCGCTATTTTCAACATCTGAACTGCTTCTGGAAAGCGTTCATAAATCATGCGTCCGCCTGTTTCACCAGTCAATGTTAATAGTTCTTGTCGAAATTGATTACCGAATAACACTGGACTACTAGGACAACCATCTTTTTGTAATGGCACTACAATTTTATTTCTCTGACATTTATCTAACACGGGTTGTAGCATTTTAGGTGTTAACAATGGTTGATCACTAGGTAAGTATAAATAGCCAGCTCCCCGAGCTTGTTCGGTTCCTAAACGAATACTGCTACTTTGCCCTTCTTGCCATTGATGATTGAGAATCAACTGAATGTTCTTAGGTAAAGGAAACGCTGGCTGATTCTCAGGCGAAACAACTAAAATCCGTTCTAATACGTTTAATTGATTCACTAAGGTTAACGTGTGCTCTAAAAATGTTTTTCCTTGATATTTTAAGAACAATTTATTTTGGCCCATCCGTTGTGAATTGCCCGATGCTAGAATAATGACACTAACGAGTGACATGAGTTGTCTCCTTTTATCTTTTTTTCTTTTGATAAGGGGTATTTTCTAAAGGCAGACTTGGTCGGAGCTGACCATCCAAGGCAAAATATGCGCCTGCTAAAGCTGGTGCGGTAGGGATCGTTGCTAACTCACCTACGCCTTTAATTCCATAAGCTAAACCTTCGTGAAGATTGTCAGCATGAACCAAAATTGTTTCGATTGGTGGTACTTGAGTGGCGTTCACTAATCCTAGCGTTGCATATTTTGCTTTAACATAGCCTTCTTCTAAGGCAAATTTTTCAGTTAAAGCATACCCCATGCCCATCGCAATCCCACCTTCAATTTGACCTTCAGCAGCTCGTGGATTCACCACTTGCCCCATATCATACGCAGCCACAAATTTAGCTACTTTTCCTTTGTCATCTAGAATAGCTACTTCAGCAGCATAACCATAACCAGCATGACTAACTGGACTTTTTTTATCATTAATTAATGGATCCGTTTTCGCTGAATATTCCCCATAAAATTCTTCGCCTTCCAAATCGCTTAAAGCACGTCCCATATCAAGTTCATACCGTAATTGCATTGCCGCTCTTCTAGTTGCTTCTCCTGTGAAGAGTGACTGCCTCGAAGCCGTTGTTGTTCCTGAATTCGGCGTTCTTCTCGTATCAGGTGCTTCCGCAACAATCATTTCTGGTGGTAAATTTAATGTTTCACAGGCAATTTGCGTCGTAACGGTTGCCATCCCTTGACCGATACAAGCAGCACTTGTGCGGACATGTATTTTTCCTTCTTCAACAGAAATAATACAACGCCCTGTATCAGGTAGCCCCACACCCACGCCACTATTTTTAAAGAAACTAGAAATTCCAGCAACTTCCGCTTGTTCATAGACGTCTTTAACCGCTAACAAGGCTTCTTTTAACGCCGCATTTTTCGAGACCAATTGTCCATTCGGTAAAGTATCTCCTGGGGCGACGGCATTTTTAAAGCGTATTTCCCATGGTGATAGTCCGACTTTTTCTGCTAACAAGTTTAAATTACTTTCAATTGCAAAAGCCGTTTGGCAAACACCAAATCCGCGAAATGCACCTGCTGGCGGATTATTAGTATATACAGCAAACCCTTCCACATCAATCGTTTGATACTTGTAGGGACCTGCCGCATGTGTACAAGCCCGTTGCAATACCGGTCCTCCTAAAGAAGCATAGGCCCCAGTATCCGCATAAATCACTGCTTTCATTGCAGTTAAATTGCCTTCTTCATCACAGCCGGTCGTAAAGTCCATTTCCATGCCATGGCGTTTGGGATGAACCATCAAACTTTCTTCACGGCTTAGCAGTACTTTTACTGGTTTCTTCAATAACCAAGCGGCTAAGGATGCATGATGCTGAACACTCATGTCTTCTTTTCCACCAAAACCACCACCAATAAGTTTTGATTGAACATGAATTTTTTCCTTGTCTAGTCCTAACATCCGAGCCACTTCCCGTTGTTCATCATAGATACTTTGACCCGCACTAAAGAGTAAAATGCCCTCACCTTCAGGCTTTGCAATCGCACACTCGGGTTCCATAAAGGCATGTTCGTTAATTGGTACGGAATAATGTTCTGACACTACAAACGCAGAATTTGCTAACACTTCCTCTGCATTGCCACGTACCAAGTGTTCATGAGACAAGATATTGCCCTTTTCATGAATAGCTGGTGCACCTTCTGCTAAAGCAGCTTCACAAGAAGTAAGCGGTATCATTTCTTCGTAATCAACTTCCACTAAATTTTTTATCTCTGGTAAGGTTTCTTTTCTTTTTGAAACAACGAGTGCCACTGCATCCCCAACATACCGTGTTATTTCACCTTCTGGAATCATTACATCCCAATCGGAAATAAATTCTAAATGACCAATTTTATTATTTCCTGGAACGTCTTTAGCTGTGAACACAGCCACACAGTCAGGATGCGCCAATGCTTGGGTACTATCGATTGATAGAACTTTTGCGCGAGGATAGGCACTCCGCAAAGCAGATGCATGAAGCATTCCTTCTATGTCAATGTCATCTACATAAATCCCTGTTCCTAAGGTTTTCTCCACTGCATCGACCCGTTGGAAGTCTTCCCCTAATTTACCATTTGAATGTTCTTCTGGAATGCTCGTTTCTTCACAAAACATTTTAGCAGCTAACTGAATGGCTTCTATTATTTTCACATATCCTGTACAACGACAAATGTTTCCTCGTATAGCTTTCTGAATGTCTTCTTTTGTGGGTTCGGGTTTCTTGTTCAATAATCCTTGTGCCGAAATAACCATCCCAGGGATGCAATACCCGCACTGAACTGCACCCGTTTTTGCAAACGCATAGGCATAGACATCTTTTTGCCGTTGGCTTAAACCTTCGATTGTCGTGACTTCTTTACCAGCTAATTTTTCTAGAGTAAACAAACATGCTTTGGAAGCCTTTCCATTTACTAACACCGTACATGCACCGCAAGAGCCTTGGTTACAGCCATCTTTTGTTCCAGTTAGGCCCAGATCCTCCCGCAAAAAGTCCATTAATTTTTTGTTTGTTTCACAGGTTTCACTTTGACCATTTACAATAATTGAATACATTTCTTGCACCTCGATTTCTGATATAGTTTAGTGTTCAATCACCTAGATTATACCACAAATCTTCGTTCTAAAAATTATTTTTTAGCAAAAAAACTTTTTTATTTAACTTAAAGGTCCTCATTATTGATAGCGCTGTTGAATTAATTCTCCCGCGATGCTAATCGCTAACTCTTCTGGTGTTTCGGCTGCAATATCTAAGCCAATTGGCATGAAAATTCTTTCAATTTCAGTCATTGTATAACCGACCTCTTTTAACCGTCGAACTTGTGAAGCAATTTTGTGTTTGCTCCCCATCACACCAATATATTTGGCTGGTGTTTCCAATAACTGTTTGGCAACGATGAAATCAAAATTGTGTCCTCTGGTAATTACTATACCATAATCGTCCGCCGTTATTTCAATAAACGCAGCTAAATTTTCTAAAGGAATAACCCGTAGTTCCTCAGCTTGTGCCGTCAAAAATTCTGGACGATCGTCCACTACAACGCAATAAAACGATAAATAGTTTAAAATAGGTACCAATGCGCGTGCGACATGACCACTTCCAAAAATGTACACTTTCCCTACTTGGAGGATCGCTTCTGTTAAAAAAATTATGTCCTCTTTTTGCTCACAATGGATACCTTTAGGTAGCAAACTTAATTCCCCCTCCCAAGAAGTGGAACCAATCAATTCGCCTGTTTCACTATAAAAGGATACTTTTCCTAAATTGTTTTGATCTAGTTCAGTCATTAACCAACCTTGTTGGTTATTTTGAAAATGCGTTTCTATGGACTCACACAACTCCTTTAAAAATGGCGTTTCCCATGAAAGATAATGGAAAAAAATCGTGACATTCCCGCCACAGACCATGCCTAAATCAGCAATATTATTCGGTGCTAAAATAAATTGACGTTGTGCATTTTCTTTCTCAATAAGTAGCTTTTTTGCCACTTGTTCAGCCTGAAATTCAACCGCGCCACCACCAACAGTTCCGGCTATTCTACCTTCGGCGGAAACCAGCATTCTAGCCCCTTGACTTCGTGGTGTAGATCCTGAACTTGTACCAATCGTTAATAACATCGTGTCTTGCTTTTCCAATATTGCCTGTTTCAAACGCTGAAATACTTCTCTCATTTCAGTTCCTCCGATACTACATCCTGTTCTTTAAATATTTCTTCAAAGCATGCCTCTACCTGTTGATACACTTTTTTTCAAATAAAAGATATTGATCAATCAACTCTTTTCCTTGATCCGTAACAATTGACCCGCCACCATTACAACCACCAACGCTTTTGATAATTAATGGAAAAGATAGCTCTTCTTCAGCTACCCGCACAATCCGCCATGCCTTATTATAAGACATTTTCATCTCTTTTGCCGCTAAGTTTAGTGACCCAGTTTGCTGAATTTTTTGTAAAACTTCGACAACGCCAGGACCAAAAAAGTTCCGATCTGTTTTTAATTTTAAGTTTAGGGAATACGTAAACATCTTCTCCTCCTTTATTCGTTCATTTTTTTATAGATAACGTAAGGGAAAAAGGATACGAAAGCTTACTCACTTTCGTATCAAAAAAAGCAATCTTCACTCAAGTGCTACGCGCTTTTTTGGTTTTAAAATGACATTTAAAAGGACTGCTACCAAAGTGGTTAAGATAACTTCCGAATTACCGAAAATCGTTGTTACCCAAGTTGGAAAACCAGCTAAGCTTCCAGTAGACAATGTGACACCAATTCCAAATGCTAGAGCTGTTCCTACAACCCCAGTATTTCGAGGAGTCATTTCCTGCGAAGCAATCATCCGAATACCTGTCATAGAAATAGAAGCAAAAACTGAAATCGTTGCACCACCAATTACCGCGTAAGGAATCGTAGTTAATAACGCAGCTACTTTCGGAACAAAACCAGCAATTAATAATATAACTGAAGCGAAAACCAGAACATACTTATTAATCACTTTTGTTACCGTAACCAGACCAACATTTTGTCCAAAAGTTGCTACTGGGATTGATCCAAATAAACTGCCAATAAAGTTAGTGAATCCACTCCCCATAATTCCGCCAGATAATTCTTCGTCCGTTGCATCCCGATCCATTGCCCCAACCGTTGTTGCTGTAAATTGACCGATGGCTTGAACAGCATCAACAATAAACATCACCACAAGCGTAAAGATTGGTACCAGTTGAAAATCCAGTCCAAAATGAAACGGGGTAATTACCTGAACGATTTTAGCATTTTGAACTGGCTCAAAACTAACCATCCCTAAAGCTAAAGAAATCAAATAGCCAATAACCATTCCGTTTAAAATTGCTGATAACTTCAAAAATCCTTTTGCAAAATAATTGAAGTAAAAGACAATCGCAAAGGTTAATAATGCAACTAACCAATTCCGGGCTGAACCAAAATCAGCACTACCAGCTCCTCCTGCCATATACTTAATCGCAACAGGAAACAGGGATAGGCCAATACTTAAAATAACCGTTCCTGTTACTAAAGGCGGAAACAACACACGGATTTTTTTAATGAACAAACCAACAATAATAACAAGAATACTGCCAACTAATTGGGAACCAAAAATTGCTGCAATTCCAAAATCAGCTCCGATGGCCATCAAAATCGGTACATACGCAAAACTTGCCCCCATCATAACTGGTAACCGTGAACCCACTTTTCCAAAAATAGGGAAAAGTTGAATTAACGTTGCAACTGCTGAAAAAATCAATGATGTTTGAATCAAAATAGTCGTATCACTAGGACTTAATTGGCAAACTTTGGCAATCATAATTCCCGGTGTGACAATCCCTACTACTGCTGCGACAACGTGTTGCAATCCCATCGGAATTGCTTCAGAAATTGATAGTTTCGCATCATATTCAAATAATGCTTGCTCTTTTTTTTCATTCATAGGATCGTTTCCTTCTTCTTTTTATTCTAAAAGGATTGTTCCCCTTAATCAGTAAAGAATGCAATCCTTTTTCCCTCAGAAACATCTTAAAAATTATCCTTTGACAGCAACTGCTTCAATTTCAAATAAACCATCTTTTGGCAACTTGGCTACTTCTACACAAGAACGTGCAGGCAAAACTTCTGAAAAGTAATTCCCATAGATTTCGTTAATTTTGCTAAAATCAGACATATGTTGTAAAAACACCGTTGTTTTCACAACATTATCATAGGTCATCTCGACCTCTTTTAAAATCGAACCTAAATTGATAAAAGCTTGTTTTGCTTGTTCTTCCACTGTAGTCTTCATTTCGCCCGATTGCGGATCTAATCCTAGTTGTCCAGAAATGTACAACGTATTTCCCGCTAAGACAGAATGTGAATAAGGCCCTACAGCAGCTGGTGCCTGTGCAGAATTAATCATTTTGTTTGTCATCGTTTTCCTCCATTCTATGATTCTTTATTTTCAATTAAAGTCCCTGTTTTTCCAGATAATCCTTCTTTGGCTTTTTCTAATAACGTAATCAATGTTTTTCGACCTGGCTTAGATTCAGCAAACTTAATCGCTGCTTCAACTTTTGGTAACATTGAACCTGGAGCAAACTGACCTTCTTGCGCATATTGTTTCATTTTTTCTGTTGAAACATTCCCTAAGGCTTCTTGATTTTCTTTACCAAAATTAATACAAACTTTTTCAACTGCTGTTAAAATCACGAGCAGATCAGCATCCACTTGTTCAGCCAGTCGTTCACTACAAAAATCTTTGTCGATGACTGCATTTACACCTTTTAGTCGGTTCCCTTCTTGAATGACTGGGATGCCACCACCGCCGCCAGCAATGACTGTTTGGCCAGCATCAACCAATGTTTGAATCGTGAGAAGTTCGACAATATTTTTTGGTTTAGGAGAAGCGACGACTTGGCGATAACCACGGCCAGCATCTTCCATCACTTGTATATTTTTTTCTTTGACTAATTGTTCTGCTTCTTCTTTTGTCATGAAGCGACCAATTGGTTTCGTTGGTTTTTTGAACGCCGGATCATTTTCATCCACGACCACTTGAGTGACTACGGTGGTGACGGCTTTACTTATATTTCGTTGACGCAACTCTTCTTGTAGCGCATTCTCTAAATCATAGCCAATGTAACTTTGACTCATGGCTACGCACATGGATAACGGAACAACTGGATATTGTGGATTATTAAAGGAAAATTCTTCCATAGCTAATTGAATCATCCCCACTTGAGGACCATTGCCATGAGATAAAATAACTTCATATCCTGCTTCAATCAAATCTGCAATCGCTTTGGAGGTCTGTTTTACGGCAGTCATCTGCTCCGTCAAATTATTTCCTAAAGCATTGCCACCTAAAGCTACTACGACGCGTTTGCCCATTGCTTCACCTCATTTTCTGTTTTATAAAAAGGACGATGCTTTTTCTTTTTCACAACGAGTTTTCGTATTAACTGTCTGTTGTCGTTGCATGAAGTCAACGCACATGACTAAGCGTTCTTGACTCGAGACAATCACACATTCATGAATAGACTTGGGAAGGTCTTATTTGTTCATGTTGAAGAGGCAACTTCTAATGATTCATTGTGTAAAGAAAAAGCATCTGTCTTCATGCCAAATTCATTATTTTACTTCTCTTGGTGTCGCTTTATCCGCTAAGTCTGTTAAGGTTTTTTGCGGATTTTTTACTTTACTTAAGAAAATCATAGCCGCAATAACATACGGTTTGTAGCTAGCTTCTTTGTAAAGTTCGACCCGATAACGATCGAAAACAGAAGCTTCCACTTCACCTTCTTCACAACTTACACCAGTAATATCAGCTGGTAGACAATGCATATACAAAGCTTTGCCGTCTTTCGTTGTTTTCATCAATTCTTCTGTACATTCCCAATCTTTGTGCTTTTTATTTTGAGAAAGTAATTCTTGTTCTAATTGATCAATTCCTGCTTGGTCACCATTGCCATATAATTCAGTTCGCTTTTCCATTGCCGCAAAAGGTGCCCAGCTTTTCGGATAAACAACATCCGCATCTTTGAATGCTTCTGCCATACTATTCGTTTTAGTAAAGTTTCCACCAAATTCTGCTGCATTTTTCTTCGCAACTTCTTCTACTTCTGGCATAATTTCATAACCTTCTGGATGTGCTAAGACGACATCCATTCCTAAACGGGTCATTAGACCAACAATTCCTTGAGGAACAGATAATGGTTTTCCATAAGATGGTGAATACGCCCAAGTCATGGCAACTTTTTTCCCTTTCAGGTTTTCAATACCACCAAATTCATGAATTAAATGCAACGCATCCGCCATTGCTTGCGTCGGATGGTCAATATCACATTGTAAATTCACTAACGTTGGGCGTTGTTCTAATACCCCATCTTTATATCCTTCTTGGACAGATTCTGATACTTCGTGCATGTAAGCATTGCCTTTACCAATGTACATGTCATCACGAATACCAATGATATCAGCCATAAAAGAAATCATGTTTGCTGTCTCACGAACAGTTTCTCCGTGAGAAATTTGACTTTTTCCTTCGTCTAAATCTTGAACTTCTAAGCCCAAAAGATTACACGCTGAAGCGAAACTAAAACGTGTTCTTGTAGAGTTGTCGCGGAATAAAGAAATCCCCAAGCCACTATCAAAGATTTTAGTTGAAATATTATTTTCTCTTAAATAGCGTAATGTATCGGCAACTGTGAAAACAGCTTCTAATTCATCTCTTGTTTTTTCCCAAGTTAGGAAAAAGTCATTTTCGTACATTTTTTCAAATTCTAATTTATCTAATTTCTCAATATATTCTTTAAACGTTTCCATTCCATCTGCTCCTTTTTGCTTATCTAATAATCCTTTACTTAACCACAATAGACCGTTGGTAATGCCGCATAAACGGCTGCACAACGAACCAAATCATCTTTCCAAGTTTTTTCATTTGGTGCATGTGCTTGTGCTTCCGCCCCTGGCCCGAAACCAATACAAGGAATGCCATTACGTCCCATAATTGAAACGCCATTTGTTGAGAAGGTCCACTTATCTAACAATGGGCGCTCTTCACGCATTTCCACTGTTTCTACAGAGCCTTTCCGTGTTTCTCCATAGAGATTTTTATGCGTTTCCATCAAGGCTTTTGTTACATCATGATTTTCTGGAATTACCCATGTTGGGAAATAACATTCAATTTCATAAGTTAAATCAGTATAAGAAGGACGATCATAGTTGTACATTGAAACCGTCACATCATCTCCATATTTTTTAACAGCTGGTAAATTGCGAATTTCTTCCAAACAACTTTCCCAAGTTTCTCCAGCAGTCATTCGACGGTCTAGTGAAACGGTACAGCCATCCGCAACAGCACACCGACTTGGTGAAGAATGGAAAATTTGCGAAACAGTCACCGTACCACGACCTAAGAAACGGGCTTCTTGCCACTCTGGATTGTACTTAGGATCTAACATACGAACTAAACCACGAATCGCTGTGCTTTCTGTATCTCCATTGTTGTTTAAGGCACGAACATCTTGTAAGATATCCGCCATTTTGTAAATGGCATTATCTCCACGTTCTGGTGCTGAGCCATGACACGAAACGCCTTTGACATCAACTTTAATTTCCATTCGGCCTCGTTGACCACGATAAATCCCCCCATCTGTTGGCTCTGTTGAAACAACAAATTCTGGACGGATACCGTCTTCTTTGATAATGTACTGCCAGCATAAGCCGTCACAGTCTTCTTCTTGGACAGTAACTGTTACTAAAGCAGTGTATTTTTCTGATAATAGACCTAAATCTTTCATGATTTTAGCGCCATAAATAGCCGAAACAATCCCGCCCTCTTGGTCAGACGTACCGCGACCACCGATCTCAGTTTCTGTTTCATAGCCATCGTAAGGATCAAATTTCCAGTTACTCATTTCACCAATTCCGACAGTATCCATGTGCCCATCAAAAGCAATTAATTTTTCACCAGACCCCATATAACCAAGTAAATTCCCTTGAGGATCAATGTCAATTTTATCGAAACCTAATTTTTCCATTTCGGCTTTTGCTCGCGCAATTTTGTTGCCTTCTTCTGCACTTTCTCCTGGAATTTTGACAAGGTCTCTTAAAAATTTGACCATATCTTCTCTGTAACCTTCTGCTGCTGCATTTACTGCATTAAAATCCATTCCTTTTACCTCCATAAAATTTTTTTATAATTGTCTGGATCAGTGTCCCCTTCGGTAGAAAACATTAAAACGTTTGACGTCTCATCCAGTTGCAATGCCTCACGTAATTCTTGATAGTCGGGATCTTGCATCACTGTAGATACTAAGCCCATTGCTACTGCCCCAGATTCGCCTGATACAACTTGCGGATCCCCTTTTAATGGCGCGCCCAACATACGCATTCCTTTTTCAGAAACCCAATCTGGTGCTGAAACAAAGAAGGATGTATGATTTTTTAGAATATCAAAAGAAATCGTATTAGGTTCTCCACATGCTAAGCCAGCCATAATTGTCTGTAAATCACCATCGACAAAGCGAATTTCTCCGTCTTTTTTAATTGCTGATTGATATAAACAGTCAGCCGCCTGTGCCTCAACTACGACCATAATCGGTGGGTTTTCTGGAAAAGCATTAGCAAAATAACCAATCACTGCACCAGCTAAACTGCCGACACCAGCTTGAACAAAAACATGACTAGGTCGTTCAGAGCCAAACTTTCTTAATTGTTGAGAGGCTTCTAACGCCATCGTTCCGTATCCTTGCATAATCCAAGTCGGAATTTTTTCATATCCGTCCCAAGCGGTGTCTTGAACCATGACACCGTTTTCAGTTTCTTCGGCCATTTTATTAGCCATTCGCACACATTCATCGTAATTAACTTCTTCGATTGTGACGGTTGCGCCTTCTTTTTCAATATTTTCTTTTCTCGTCTGTGTTGAACCCTTCGGCATGAGTACAACTGATTTTTGGCCTAATTTATTCGCAGCCCAAGCGACTCCTCGTCCATGGTTGCCATCAGTTGCTGTAAAAAACGTAGCTTGTCCAAAAGCTGATCGTAATTGATCAGAAGTTAATTCATCATATGTTAGTTCCGAAACATCTTTCTTTAATTTTTCGGCAATATAGTTAGCCATGGCAAACGAACCACCTAAGACTTTAAAAGCATTTAAACCAAAGCGATAAGATTCATCTTTAACAAAGAAATCATTTAACCCCAGATACGCGGCCATATGATTCAATTCTGCTAATGGTGTTTCTGAATACTGTGGAAAACTTTTGTGAAAAGCCAAAGCTTTCTCAATTTTTTCTTTAGACATCAGAGGTAAGTACTTATCCTCCGTCTTCGGCATTTCATTTGCTGTCCATTTAATTTTTTCCAAAAATACTTCTCCTCCTTCTATTTTTAAGTTGCTTTACGAAAAACAAATTTTCCTTGATTTGCCAAGATGACTTGCCCAGCTTCAGCAACTTTTTGACCTCTTAAATAAACCATTCGAGCCTGTCCTTGTGTTTCAAATCCTTCATACGGCGTATAATCGACATTTTGTAACTGCGTTCTCGCAGCAATCACGCCGGTTGTTCTAGGATCCCAAACAACTAAATCGGCATCACTGCCTTCTTGCACCACACCTTTTTGTGGATACATCGAGAATTGTTTAGCAATATTTTCAGAAAGCAAAGCAACCATTTTTTCCAAGGTGATTTGGCCCTTCGCCACACCTTCCGTGTAAATTAATTCTGGTCTCGTTTCAACACCTGGCATCCCATTGGGAATTTTACTAAAATCATCTTTGCCAACTGTTTTTTGTCCGTGAAAATTAAAACTACAGTGATCTGTCGATATTGTATTGATTGCCCCCTCTTTAATCCCTTGCCACAAAGCCTGTTGATCCTCTCGTTTGCGTAGTGGCGGTGAGCAGACATATTTTGCTGCTTCAAAATTAGGCGCATCGTACAAGTGATCATCTAGTAAAAGATATTGAGGGCAAGTTTCTACATAAACTGATTGTCCTCTTTGACGAGCCCGTTCCACCGCTTCTAATGATCGTTTTGTGCTTAAATGCACAATATTAACCGACAAATCAGCCATTTCCGCTATCATCAAATATCTTGCTACCGCTTCTGCTTCAACAGCCGCCGGTCTTGATAACGGATGATAGTGCGGGGTTAGCTTTCCTTGAGAAACATATGATTGGATTAATTCATCTACTAAATCACCATTTTCACAATGAACACCTAACATTCCATTAACTTTTTTTATTTCCTTCATCGCTTCAAAAATTTCCGCATCTGTGGTCCGCAAATTATCATAAGCCATATACATTTTGAAGGAAGTAATACCTGCAGCAATCATTTCCTAAATTTCAGCAGCTATCGTTGGTTTCCATTCAATCATGGACATATGGTAAGTATAATCACATGAACTCTTGCCTTCAGCCAATTGATTCCAAGTAGCTAAACAGTCTTTCAATGAGCCGCCTTTATTAGGTGTAGCCATATCAATAACCGTAGTCGTACCTTTGGCCACCGCCGCTAGGCTTCCAGTGGTAAAGTTATCCGCCGTACTTAACGAACCTTTGCCATTATTTAATTCCAGATGCGTATGCGCATCAATAAAGCCTGGTAATACATAACACCCCGTAACATCCTCAATCTGAGAATTTTCTACTGGTAAATTTGCCCCCATCTCTACAATTTGCTCGCCGTCAATTCGAATATCCAATTGACGACGATTATATGCAGATACGACGGTTCCACCTTTGAGCAGAATAGACATTTATTTATCCCCCAGTCGTAAATTTCCTTTTATGCTTGCATACAATAAGCATATTCTTCAATCATAGTTACCATTAATGCAATTAAATCTTCTGGTACATCTAATCCTTGATCTGTTAATTGAATTGTTGACACCGTTCCCCATAGACGCAGTAAACAAATTTTATCCACAGGATTTTGAACATAGAAACCTGAATTAGTACTGTCATAAAAATCATCTTCACTGTTAAATAAGGTAAATTTGTCTTTGTAAGGGGCACTTGCATAAGGGCAAAATGTTTCACAGTTACCACATTCGTTACACATCCGATCAACATGGACAATTTGTGGTTTTCCTTCGACATACACAACAATATTTGCTCGGTTTGGACAGACATCCATACAAGATTCACAAATTGTGGAGCATTCTAAGCAACGACTAGCTTGACTACAAGACATCTCGTCTGTCACAAGGATACCCCGTTTGTTTCTAACAAATGCGACATCACTATTTAAATTATCTTTTTCATAGTGATGATTGTGGACAAGACAAATATTATTGGCCGCTTTGGTTGCATCAGCGATTGCTTCAACAATTGTGGCTGGTCCTAAATTAGCGTCACCAATGACATAGACGCCTGGTATATTTGTTTCCAATGTTTCTTGATTTGAAACGACTTTCCCATAGTTGTCTGTGTGAATGCCTAATGCTTGGTAAAATTCTGTATCTACTTTTTCACCAACAGCGGCAATCACTGTATCAGCAGGAATATCAATCATTTCTCCTGTACCAATTGGTCGACGGCGTCCAGAGGCATCTCGTTCACCTAGGACCATTTTTTCACAAGTTAATTGTTGATTTTCATGTTTAATTGGCGAAAGTAATTCTAAAAAGTCAACGCCATCTTCTAAGGCTAAATAAAGTTCTTCTTCATCTGCTGGCATATTGCGTTTATTCCGACGATAAACCACTGAGACTTTTTTAACACCAGGTAATGTTGTGGCTGCACGAGCACAGTCCATAGCTGTATTTCCGCCACCAACGACGACAATCTGTTCTCCGTAAGGATTAATCGTTGGATTTTCTCGATTTGCTTTTAAAAATTCTAACGAGTTCAATGCTCGACCAGATTCTAAACGAAGGACCCCATGTTTCCATGCACCAATGGCATAAATAACATTCGTATAGCCTTGGTTTTTCAATTCCGCCAATGATGGCGCCTCTTGTCCTGTACGGAATTCGGCTCCCATAAATTCCGCTAACTGAACGTCTTTTTGAACAGATTCCATAGAAATTCGAAATTCTGGTACAATCTGGCTACAAACGCCCCCAATTGTCTCGGATTTTTCAAACACAGTAACAGGCATGCCTTCACGTGCTAATAAATACCCAGCAGAGATCCCTGCAGGACCTCCACCCACAACAGCTGTTTTAGGTGCATTTTCTTTTGGCTGTGGCTTTTCTAGTGTCGTCAATAATTCATCATAAGCATGTTCAGCTGCTTCTAACTTCACTTCCCGAATATGAATAGATTCTTCATAAAATTGACGTGTACATTTAGTCATACAAGGATGTGCACAAATGGTTCCAGTAATAAAAGGCAACGGATTTTTATCGACAATTACTTGCAAGGCCTTTAAATAATTGCCTTCACTTACATAACGAAGGTAAGCAGGAATATCCTGATTGATTGGACAACCACCGTCACTTCGACAAGGAGCGATATAACAATCTGTTAGTGGAACTGTTTTTCTTAGTTTGGTACTTTCTGGTAATTTAATTGATTTTTGGTAACGCGCTTGTGTTTTAGCTTTCTCAACAACTTGGGCTAATTTATCCAAGTTGACATGAACCATCTGAGGATATTCTGCTGCGCTTAATACATTAGCAACTTGATTCATTCGTTGATAGCCACCAGGTTTCAATAGCGTCGTTGCCATAGTGATTGGCCAAATCCCAGCATCAAATATTTCTTTACTATTGAAAATATCTGCACCGCCAGAATAAGAAATTTGTAGTTTCCCATCAAATGCTTCTGATAATTTTTGTGCCAATGAAATACTAAGAGGAAATAGCGAACGTCCTGACATGTACATTTCATCACCAGGTAATTCATTTGCTGCAATCGTTACCGGGAAAGTGTTCGTAATTTTAACTCCGAAGCTTAGATTTTTACTATTGGCTAATAATTGCAGACGTTGTAACATCGGTACTGCTTCTTCAAATTGTAAATCTTCTTTAAAATGGTGATCGTCAAAAACCATATAATCAAACCCTAGCTCATCCATCGTTTGACGCGCATATTCATAACCTAACATGGTTGGATTACATTTAATAAAGGAATGGAGCCCTTTTTCACTTAATAAATAGGCCGCAATTCGTTCAATTTCATCTGATGGACAGCCGTGTAAAGTCGATAGCGTAATAGAATGACAGACTTTAGGACTAATTGCTTCGATATATGAGTCATCTACTTTTTTAAAATAAGATAGATATTTTTTGGCAGCTGCTTGGCATTCCGCCCAAATCGGCGTTCCTTCTGCGTTTTGCATTTCGTTAATATAACGATCAATTTTTGGTGATTGAATCCCTGCCAAATCATAGCCAACACTCATGTTAAAAATGAAACCATTCGGGTCACCTAGCTCGAACTCTTTACTCAGTAACTTCAAAACGAACCATGCTTTGACGTATTCATCATAAGCTTGGGGAACGCGCAATTCTGTGGACCACTCAACGTTGTAACATTCATCTGCTGCTGCGATACATGGTTTACTCACTGGTAAATCTTCTCCATCCAGTATCTGGACTGTCTTAACTTCAAAAAAACGAGAACCTGTTAAATAGGCCGCAATAATATTTTGTGCTAATTGTGTATGGGGACCTGCTGCTGGACCACAAGGGGTTTCCATTTTTTCTCCAAATAACGAAATCGTTTTTGTAGGATCCGCATGATAAAATTTACGAATGCCAAAAATTGTGCCATCTTGTTGATACTCACTAAAAATCCAATTTAATAAAGCCTCAATTGAGATGGGATGCATAATATCACTCATTAACGTCACTCCTTTTATTTATAATGAAAGCTATTGATTTACTCGTTTCCAGAAAGATTGTGCTTGCGTTTGCGCATCATGCCAAACTTTCTCTTCATCAATTCCTTGAACTTCACGATTACGCATCCGAATTTCTCCATTAATCACCGTGTCAGTGACCATCCCACCATTCATGCCGAATAAAATGTGCATGTTATAATTCTCTTTTGTCATTGGTGTCGGGCCATGATAATCAACAATAATGACGTCTGCTGCTGCATTAGGTTCTAAAACGCCTAGCTTTGTTTTAAAATAGCGATTAGCCATTTGCGGATTATTATCAAACAGCATTGTGGGAATTTCTGCCCAAGCCGCATTTGGATCAGCTAAATGATGTTTGTGGATAACATTTCCTACCTTATAGGATTCCGTCACATCATTCGTATAACCATCTGTGCCAAGACCCATCAAAATACCATACTCATTAAACATGCGCATCGCAGGTGGGCAACCGACCGCATTCCCCATATTCGACTCTGGATTCGTGACCACCATTGTGTCTGTATCTCTTAGTAATTCCATCTCATGAGGTCCAATATGGATGCAATGGCCTGCCATTGTCTGTTTTCCTAAAATCCCTAAATCAAATAATCGGTTCACAATCGGCTTCCCATATTTTTTCAAAGAATCATGAACATCGGCTAAATCCTCTGCAATATGAATATGATAACCAATCCCATCTGGCGTATTGGCTGCACATAATTCTAAAGAAGCATCTGATAAAGTAAATGCTGCATGCATACCCATCATCGCTTTTTGCATATCATCATTTCTTAAGGAACTGGCTTTAATAAAGGCGGCATTTTCTTGAACTGCTTCCCGCATTTTCTGCTCACCATCGCGATCAGAAACTTCATAACAAAGGCAGGTTCGAATCCCTAACTCGTCCGCTGCATTAGATAATTGGGTTAAACTCCCTGTAATTTCTCCGTAACTAGCATGATGATCAAAGACAGTTGTAACGCCGTTGCAAATACTATCTAAATAAGCAACCTTACCACTTTGATAAGTGTCTTCTAATGTCAAGGCACGATCAATTCGCCACCATTGATCTACCAAAATATCCATGAAATTTTTAGGATGATAATTCGTTAAACTTAACCCACGTGCAAAGGTACTATAAATATGATTGTGCATGTTAATAAAGCCTGGCATAATCACTCCACCTTTAGCATCAATAAATGTCGCTTCTGGATAAGCTTGTTTTAATTCTTCTGTCGTTCCGACTTGTTTCACAACTTGACCATCAATCGCCACACACCCATTTTCAAAAAAATGATTCTGCGCATCCCGAGTGATTAAACGCCCATTTCCAATTAATAACATGTATTCTCCTCCTATTTTCCAACCTATTCCCCACATGTAGCAAACGCTTACAAATCAATCGCTCAATCATTCACGAATATAGCTTGTCTATCTTTTCTAATCTATATTTCTACGAAAAGTATTTGAAGCGCTTGCATTTTTTTACTAACGAACTCATTAACTTGATTAAAGTATATCACCTTACCTTAAAAAAAACAATGCTACCTAAAAAATATTTTTTAGAATTTTGACAGCCGTTATCTTGTATTATTATTTTTATCATGCTATCATTATTTTTCAGAACAGGTAGTACGCGACATTAAAGGATTTAGCCCTGCCTATTCCATTTAAAAATATTATGTTAAATTTGACACAATCTTATAAAAACTGTTTGTGCCAGGCACATTAGAAAGGAGCTTATTTATGTTATCCGACGAAAAACTTACTTTTTTAACACAAATTGCTAAAGGTTTAGCTGGTCAATTTGGGGAAAACTGCGAAGTCGTTATCCACCAAATCAATGAAGACAATATTAACAATTCTATTGTTTCCATTGAAAATGGTCATGTCTCTTCTCGTCATCTGGGCGATGGACCTTCTCAAGTAGTCTTAGAAGCCTTAAAAAAAGACCCTAGTGAGTTGAATGATCATATTAACTATCTAACCCGTACCCATGATGGTCGTATTTTAAAATCTAGTACAATGTATTTTAAAGATGAGAATGGTCAACTCGATGGTATTTTTGCTATTAACTACGACATCACTACATTGATTGCTGCAGAGTCAAACTTAAAATCTTTGATTTCCACTGCAGAACCTGAAGAAGATAAAGACCCTGATTACATTCCTCAGGATGTTAATGAGTTGTTAGACGATTTAATTCATGAATCAGTCAAATTAGTTGGTAAGCCGGTCCCATTAATGACGAAGGACGATAAAATCAAGTGTATTCAATTTTTAAACAATAAAGGCGCCTTCTTAGTCACTAAATCTGGGGACAAAGTTTCTAACTTCTTCAATATTTCTAAATATACGCTATACAGTTATATTGATGCGAAATAAAAATGGAAATCGATGGACGATTTGTTGTTAAGACAAGTCGTCTATTCTCTTTTTTCCTTCACTATTCTACTTTTTCTAAAAGACTTTTTAAATAATAGTAAGAAAAAGTAAAAGGAATTAATTTTTTATTTTAGTTATGGTATGATAGATTGAGTTTAATTTAAAATAACGAAAAATTAAAGATATAGAAATTGGGGGACAACAAATGGGGATTCGAAGTCATTTAGCAATTGCTGCAGGAAAAACTTCGCAATGGGTTTTACAAACATTTTTTAAAGGCGGCAGTAGCTACCCAGGGAAATTAGCCCTAAAAATCGATCCTAAAATTTTAGATACATTGGCAAAAGACTATGAAATTGTCGTAGTCACTGGAACGAACGGTAAAACATTGACAACTGCTTTAACTGTTAACATTTTACGCCAAGAATTTGATGAGGTATTAACAAATCCAACTGGTGCTAACATGGAGCAAGGAATTGTCTCTACTTTTTTAAATACCAAGGCGAAAAAAGGACAAAAGAAATTTGCGGTGTTAGAAATTGATGAAGCAAGTTTAAGCCGTGTCACTAAATATATTCAACCAAAATTATTTGTTTTTACGAATATTTTCCGCGACCAAATGGATCGCTATGGTGAAATTTATACGACCTATCGCTTAATTATGGAAGGCGCCGCCGCTGCTCCTGAAGCAACTATTTTGTGCAATGGTGATTCGCCAATTTTTAATTCAAAAGAAACTGTAAATCCTCGCAAATACTATGGATTTAATCATTTACCACCGAAAGAGCAATTGGCTCATTACAATACAGATGGGGTTTTATGTCCAAAATGTAATCATATTCTTCATTATAAAATGATTACGTATGCTAATTTAGGTGATTACTATTGCCCAAATTGTGGCTTCAAACGCCCTGAATTGGATGTGCAGTTAACGGAAATGGTCCGGATGGATAATACATCTGCTGATTTTGTGATTGATGGCGAAAAATACGGCATTGCTGTTGGTGGGATGTATAATGTTTATAATGCGCTAGCGGCCACAGCGGTAGCAGAATATTATCAGGTGGCACCAGATAAAATCCGAGCAGGCTTAGCTTATGATGAAAAAGTTTTTGGGCGTCAAGAAACCATTAAAGTTGGCGATAAAGAATGTACGTTAGTTTTAGTAAAAAATCCCGTTGGTTTAAATCAGGTCATTGATATGATGGGCTTAGCCCCTTACTCTTTCTCGCTGGTTTCATTATTAAATGCTAATTATGCAGATGGAATTGATGTCAGTTGGATTTGGGATGGTAATCATGAAGCCTTTGCTGATATGGACATTCCAAAAGTAATTGCTGGCGGTGATCGCCATGAAGATATGGCCTTGCGTTTAAAAGTTGCGGGTATTCCTGAAGAAAAATTACTAGAAATTGCTGATTTAGAGCAAGTAATTTCAGAAATTAAAACGTTGCCGACAGATCATGTCTATATTTTGGCAACCTATACTGCTGTTTTGCAATTAAGAAAATCATTAACAGCCCAAGGGTATATTCAAGGGGGAATGAATGGTGTCTAAAGAATTAGTCGTTTGTCATTTATATGGCAACTTATTAAATACTTACGGAGATAACGGAAATTTATTGATGCTTAAATATTTAACCGAAAAAATGGGCGTTACCTTCCGATCAGAAATTATCAGTATCTACGAACCGTTTGATCCCGAAAAATATGATTTAGTCTTTGTTGGTGGCGGTCAAGACTTCGAGCAACTGATCATCTCAGAAGACATTCAGAATAAAAAAGAAGCTTTGACTTCTTATATTGAAAATGACGGCGTCTTGTTAGCTATCTGTGGTGGTTATCAACTTCTAGGACATTACTATGTCGGCGCAAAAGGCGAAAAAATTAAAGGAATCGGTGCATTAGATCATTACACTTTGAGCCAAGACAACAATCGTTTCATTGGTGATATTGAAATTTATAATGAAGAATTTGATGAAACGTATTATGGTTTTGAAAATCATAATGGCATGACTTTTTTAGGCGAAGGTGAACGACCTTTAGGAACAGTCAAACAAGGCAAAGGCAATAACGGTCAAGATAATGGCGAAGGCGTTGTCTATAAAAATGTGTTTGGCTCCTACTTCCACGGTCCAATCTTAGCACGCAACAAAAATCTAGGGATTCGGTTAATTCGGACCGCTTTAGAGAAAAAATATGGTGAACCGATCGCTATTCCTGAAACGCTTTATAAATAAAAGAAGAATCTAGTTCCTACATATAGGGCTAGATTCTTTTTCATTTCTCCGACAACTATTTACATCTTTACAAAATATAGTAAGATAAAGAGGTGCATTTAAAATCGAGAATTTCTCGGACTGGTTCGGAAACTTCCCAGAATAAAAAACTAAGTATCTCTCAATACTAACTCAAGTCATAGCTTTTTTAACAAGAGTTATCATTTGCAGTTAACGAAAAAGGAGGATTGGAAAAAATGCAAAAAGTAATTATTGATTGTGATCCCGGAATTGATGACACGCTTGCTCTCTTGTACGCACTTGCTTCACCAGAGCTAGATGTCCAAGCGATTACAGTTGTTTGCGGAAATGTCCCTGTGGAGATTGGCGTGGAAAATGTTTTTAAATGTTTGGAAAAAGTTAATCGCTTAGATATTCCTGTCTACCAAGGGGCTGCTAGCCCTTTAAAACGGCCATTTGTTAGTGTGCAAGATACACATGGCATGGATGGTTTAGGTGAAACATATTTCCCCAGAACTAGCAAAATCCAAGCACAAGCGCTTTCCGCTGCTGACTATTTAGCACAAACCTTTCAACAAGCTACCGATTGCTCAATCATTGCCCTTGGTCCTTTAACAAATATTGCTTTGGCTTTAAAAAAAGAACCTCTTCTGGGGCGAAATCTTCAACGTTTTGTCTCAATGGGTGGTACCTTTAAAAGCCACGGCAATTGCTCTCCTGTTGCAGAATTTAATTATTGGTGTGATCCTGATGCAGCAGCTTGGGTTTTTGAGAAATTAGGTGCAAAAATCGAGATGGTCGGCTTAGATGTCACACGAGAAATTGTTTTTACACCAACAATTCTCAATTATTGTCAACGACTCAACCCCAAAATGGGGAATTACCTCGCTGAGATTACTCAATTTTATTTTGATTTTCATTGGAAATATGAACGTATTTTAGGGTGTGTTATCAACGATCCCTTAGCGGTTGCTTATTTTATTGATCCTACGCTCTGCCAAGGTTTTTCCAGTTACGGACAAATTGTTCCTGACGGCATTGCTATGGGGCAATCAATGATCGATCAATATCATTTCCAGCAGCAACCAGCTAATTGTCATGTCTTGACTACGGTTGATAGTCAACAGTTTTTCGTGAAGTTTCTATCCATTCTTTTAAATGTACAAATAGATGAGATCGAAAGAGATTTCAAAAATTTAAGGATGGGATAACCATGAAAAAAATAACACCACGAATCATTACAATTATCGCTTTTAGTGTTGCTTTAAATTACCTTGGCAGTACCATTGCGTTGCTCCTTCGCTTACCAATCTATCTTGATAGCGTGGGAACTATTTTTACAGGTGCGTTATTAGGCCCACTCTTTGGTGCACTGACAGGTATTTTAACAAGTCTACTAACTGGATTGACAACGGATATCTTTTCTCTGTATTATTCACCTGTCCAACTCTGCACAGGAATTTTAGCAGGTTTGCTCCTTCATCAGCAGTTAAAAGTAACCAAATTACCATTTAAAACGTTGTGGTTAACAATACCAGGAACAGTGACTTCTTCCTTAATCACAGTTTGTTTATTTGGTGGAATTACTTCTGCTGGCTCCAGCATAATTGTCCAATTTTTATATGGTTTAGGCTTCAATCAGTTAGCAAGCGTCCTGTTGGTTCAATTGATAACAGATTACGGTGATCGTCTGCTATCAGTCATCATCGTCACAGCTGTTATCGCTGCCTTACCTAAACGTTCCTTTATAACAAAATAAACTGTTTTAATGCCAAAAAAAAGAGGAAATCATCTGTTGATGATCCCCTCTTTTTTTAGCGACTACCAGGTTCTGAAGCTATAATCGTTAGATCACCTTCAAAACGCCAGCTCGGAATATCTGTTGGAAAGATAAAGCTATCGCCTTTTTTCAAATCAAAAGTAGCCACATCTGCTTTTGCAGCATCTTCTGTAATCAATCGACCCACACCTTCAATAACTGTTGCTAATGTATAAGGTGCTTGTTTTTTGACTTTTAGAATCCCACTGACACGCCACTCATAGACATTAAAGAAATCTGTTTTTACATAAGTAACAATGCTTGATTGTCCTTGATTTTCTTGTTGAATAGAGAGGTCAGGATCCTTCGCCGGAACGGTTGTCACATCAATGGATTGTTGAATATGCAATTCCCGGGTCTTTCCTTGATCATCTGTTCGATCATAATCATAAACCCGATACGTAGTATCACTGCTTTGTTGCGTTTCTAAAATTAAAATACCCGAGCCGATGGCATGAATAGTGCCGCTTGGTACATAATAAAAATCGCCTTTTTTCACTGGTACTTTTCTTAAAAGATCGTCCCAACGACCTTCTTCAATCATTTCTGCAAGTTCTTCTTTTGTTTTCGCGTGATGTCCATAAATGATTTCAGCGCCAGGTTCTGCATCAATAATGTACCAACATTCAGTTTTGCCTAGCTCGCCTTCATGTTTTTGGCCATATGCATCATCAGGATGAACTTGCACGGATAAATCATCTTCAGCATCTAAAATTTTCGTTAATAATGGAAAGACAGCGCCACCTGCATGGCCGAATAACTCTTGATGGTCTGCCCACAATTCATCTAATTTTTTTCCTTTAAATTCGCCATTTAAAACAGTACTAACGCCATGTGGATGTGCACTGATTGCCCAATCTTCACCAATTTTATCGCTCGGTAAATCGAAACCAAATAGCGTGTGTAGACGATTGCCGCCCCAAATTTTTTCTTGAAAAACAGGTTGTAAAAATAATGGTTCTTGCATTGACTGTGACCTCCCAAATTGAATTCGCTCTCATTATATCACTAAAAACTAGTCATTTCATCTGAAACTGATGATTTCTCTTTTAAATAGGTTGCCAACAACTGATCTCTTTCTTCGATATAAGTATTCCGGTGGTCCTCTGGATGGACTCGATTAGATAAAAAGATAAACGCTGATTGTTGTCGCACATCAATTAGCAAAAAAGTGCCTGTATAGCCTGTATGGAATAATAATGGCCGTTGCGTAGCTACATCATATTTAAAATCCCAGCCTAGAGAACGTGGTTTATCTGCAGCTGGCACTTGGTTAACTAGTAACAAATCAATTGTCTCTTTTTTCAAGAATTGGTGATTGTGATAACTGCCTCGATTTAAATACATTCGAACAAATTTTGTTAAATCATAGACATTGCTAAACAAGCCAGCATTCCCTGCATGTTCCCGTAAAACGAATGCCTTAGGATCATGGGTTGCACCTCGAATCAACCCTCTTTGTTCATGTAATTCTGTTGGCACACAGTTTAAAGGATTCTTTGGTAGAAACGTACTTTCGTTCATCCCTAAAGGAAGCAATACTCGCTCAGATAAAATTTCTATCATTGATTGTTGGAACATTTCTTCTAACATAAAGCCTAATAAAATAGTCCCTGCATCTGTATAGACGACTTTTTTACCTATTGCTTTGCCTGCGTGAAATGAATGATTGTAGGCGTCTTTTAATTCTTGGGCATTCAGCTGATCACGATTAGGAATATAGCCTTGTAAATCTGCCGTATGTGTCAACAAATGCCGGATTGTAATATTAGAATCTTGAAAAGAGGGATAATAAGTTTGTAATGATTGATCTAGAATAATTTTTCCTTCTTCCACTAATTGCAAAATAACGGTGGTGGTGCCGACTACTTTGGTTAAAGAAGCCACATCAAACAGCATGGCCGAGGTTAATTGTTCTTTGGTGGGTTTTACTTGTGCCAGTCCCCAACAATTGCTCTCCTCTTTTTCACCTTCAATGAAACAAAAACTAGCCCCCGAAAAAACACCTTTTTTCATCATTTTTTGAATTTTCCACTTTGTTTTTTCGTACATTTTTTCACCTTCTATTTTTAATATTAAAGGAAAAGTCTAGAATAAGTTCCGAACAAAAGTAGCGTTAAACTTTTATTCCGACTTTATTCCAGACTTGCTAAAACAAGCTTATTTTGTCTGTCTAAGCGTTTATTTTAAGACAAACCACCATTCCAAGCCAATTGGATCAAACACAGTGACAATTGCTTTTTTCTGGTCAATAAAGAACTCTTGATTTTTTGCCGTTAATTGTTGCTCTATTGCTAAAATATGGTCTTGATCAGAGAGCTTAATGGTAAAGAAATCTAAACCTAAGTGTGGATCAGGTAATTGATCCACTTCACTTGTTTCAGGTTTTTGGAATCCAATAGTTGCTTTGCCATCTTCTAAAACAAATTGATCTTTTTCATTGCGTTTTAAACCCAGAACTTCCTCATAGTATGCTTTTATTTCTTTTTGATTGTTTGTTTTTAATTGCACATGCGCTAAATATGAGCCAGCGGCTAACCCTTGATGTGGCTCTAAGTCCTCACTGATAAGATCTTTAAGCACAATTGGTTGCTTTTCAGAAGTCGAATTTGCTGTTGCTTCATCGTGGAAAATCTCAAATTGATTGCCTTCAAGATCAGTAATGAACATGCTTTGACGTGTGCCAATTTGGAAACTTTCATCAATTGGGTAGTCTTGCTCAAGCACTCGTTGAGCAATTTGTAAAAATTCTTTTTCCGTAGGAACTTTAATTGAAAAATAAGCCATTTGCTTTTCTTCATTATGAAAATCTTCGGCTTTTCTAGTTTCTTCTAAAATTAATAATTGCGTTCCTGCTTCACGTGTACCCCAGATAGACAGGTTATTTTCTTCTGACTTTAAAACAAAACCCATTACTTTTTTATAAAAGTCGACCATTTCACCAACTTTTTTCGTACGAATGGCAATTGTTTTTAATGTCGCAGTTTTTTCTAATTGAAATTCAGTCATTTTTTCTGTTACCTCCATTTTCTTCTCTCCCATTTTATACATCTCTTGCTATTTCATCAAGTAATATCCTGTTTTTCTCAAAAGAAAATAGAAATTTTTCAATTTCGCTAACTTTTTGTCAAAAAAATAAGGCTTTAGGAACCAGTCTTTACGACTATGGTTCCTGAAGCCTCATCATGAATTACTATTTTTTTGCTACGCCTTTTAGGCTACTTCTTCTGAAAACTGACTGTTATATAAGTCAGCATAAAAACCGTTTTTCGCCATTAATTCATCGTGGGTTCCTGTTTCTACAATTGAACCTTCTGCCATAACGATAATCGTATCGGCATCACGGATAGTCGACAAGCGATGAGCGACTACAAAGCTGGTCCGATTTTCCAATAAACGATTCATTGCTGCTTGAATCAGTATTTCTGTTCGAGTGTCCACACTTGAGGTGGCTTCATCCAAAATTAAAACGTCTGGATTTGCTAAGAATGCTCGAGCAATTGTAATTAATTGTCGTTGACCTTGAGAAATATTGCTGGCTTCTTCATTTAGAATCGTTTGATAGCCTTCTGGTAATTTTCTGACAAAATCATCCACATGGGCTGCTTTCGCCGCACGGATCACTTCTTCTTCGCTCGCTTGGTCATTACCATAATGAATATTGTCATAGATACTTCCAGTGAACAACCAAGTATCTTGAAGAACCATTGAAAAGTGTGCTCGCAACTCTTCGCGAGATAAATCGCGCGTATCTACGCCATCATATTTGATGCTGCCGCTACTAATATCATAGAAGCGTTCCAATAAGTTAATTAGGGTTGTTTTCCCAGCACCTGTTGGGCCCACGATTGCGACCATTTCCCCAGGTTTAACATTTAAATTGAAATCTTTCATTAATAATTTCTCTGGTGAATAGCCAAAAGCAACATGTTCAAAAGAAACACGATAAGGACTATCTGTTTCCACTGGTATGCCAGAAGGTTCATCCACCATTTCTTCTTCATCTAATACTTCAAAGACACGTTCTGCCGAAGCCACCGTAGCTTGGATTGTATTCATTAAATTAGCGATTTGAGTAATCGGTTGTGAAAATTGATTGGTATATTGAAGAAATGCTTGGACATCCCCTAAATCCATCATACCATTCGCTACTTTTACGCCACCAAGGACTGCAACAAACACGTAGCCTAGATTTTTGATAAAGTTCATTAAAGGCATAATGATCGCTGAAATAAATTGTGCTTTGCGACCAGCATGGTATAATTTTTCATTTTCTTTTTCAAATACTTCTTGATCACTTTCTTCGTGGTTGAAACTTTTTACTACTACGTGACCACCGTAGGTTTCTTCGACTTGGTTATTCAATAATCCTAAGCTTTTTTGTTGAGCCGCAAAATGTTTTTGCGAGCGAGGCGCCACAACCATCACAACAATTAAACTTAATGGCACTGTTGCTAAGGCAATTAGTGTTAACTGCCAGCTAATGGTCAGCATCATCCAAAGTACACCCACAAATGTCACGATACTGGTAATTAATTGGGTTAAGTTTTGTTGTAAAGTACTCGCAATATTATCCATGTCGTTAATTGCCCGCGACATGATGTCCCCATTACTATGAGTATCATAATAGGAAATTGGAACTTTGTTCATTTTCGCTTCTAATTCTTGACGTAATTCATAAACTGTTCGCTGTGAAACACGTGTCATAATTACTTGCTGCAAGAAATTAAAGACAGCAGAAATAAGGTACATGGCAATAACAATTAATAAAATTTGACCGATTTTGTCAAAATCAATTGGAAAAGATGTTATTTTTAAGCCTTGTTTCATTTCAGCAGCGCCTTTCATGACGCCTTTAAAAATTTCAGTTGTTGCCTGTCCTAATACTTTTGGTGTTTGAATTTGGAAAACGACGGCTGCGATTGCTAACACTAAGACAGCAATAATTGACAGCATTCGTTTAGACATGTATCGAAATAAACGTTTCACTGTTTTCCAGAAATTTTTTGGTTTTGGCCCTTTTGCGCCAATGTTGCGTCCTGGTCCCCCGCCCATTGGTCCGCCTTTTGGTCGACTACTCATGCAAGGTCCTCCTCTCTCAATTGAGAATGTACAATTTCTTGATACGTTTGGTTATTCGCTAATAACTCTTCATGCGTTCCTTTACCAACTAATTTCCCTTCGTCTAATACTAAAATTGTCGATGCTTCCATAACCGTACTTACACGTTGGGCTACTAAAACGACAATTGCATCCGTCATCTGCTCTTTTAAGGCTTTTCTTAAATTAGCATCTGTTTTGAAATCCAATGCAGAAAAGGAATCATCAAAAACATAGACATCTGCTGGTTTTACTAAAGCACGAGCAATAGCCAACCGCTGGCGTTGTCCGCCAGAGAAATTACCGCCGCCTTGTTCGACATGACTATCCAAACCTTCTGCCAATTCTGAAACAAACGCCTTCGCCTGCGCAATTTCTAAGGCTTGCCAAATTTCTTCATCGGTCGCATTTGGGGCGCCGTATTGCATATTTTCACGAATCGTTCCTGTAAATAAAACAGCCTTTTGCGGTACAAAGCCAATCATTTCTCGTAAATTATGCTGTGACGTATCTTTAATGTTTTTACCATTTAGCAAAATCTTGCCAGATTCAACATCATAAAAGCGTGGTAAAAGATTAACCAGCGTTGTTTTCCCAGAACCTGTCCCACCAATAATTGCGACCGTCTCCCCAGATTTTGCTGAAAAATCTATATCTTCCAGTGCTAAGTTTTCAGCATGCTGGTAACGATAATTAACATGTTCAAACGCCAATGTTGCTTTGTCGCCTTTTAGAGAGAGTAGTTCTGGATTGGGTACATCTTTGATTTCTGAATCAGTATTTAGCACCTCATTAATCCGATCAGCAGAAGCTTGCGCCCGCGGTACCATGACAAAAATCATGGATAGCATCATGAAACTCATCAGAATTTGCATGGCATAAGTCATAAAGGCGATTAAGTTCCCTACTTCTAGTTGCATTTCCGCAATATAATGACCGCCAAACCAAGTGATTGCAATATTGGTACCACTCATAATGAGTGTCATTAAAGGAATCATCAAAGCGACAATCGTATTCACTTTAATCGCCGTTTGTGTATAATCCTTATTGGCTTCATCAAAACGTTGTTCTTCATAGTTTGCTTTGCCAAAGGCCCGAATCACACGAACTCCTGTCAGTCCTTCACGAAAAACTAAATTTAAACGGTCGGTTTTCTTTTGCATGCTCTTAAATAACGGAACCGCTAAAAACATGATACCTCCCACTAAAACAGCCATAATTGGTAAAACATATAGAAAAATTTTCGTTAATTGTGGGTCCTTGTTATACGCCATAAAACTTGCACCAATTAACGTTAAAGGTGCGTTAATCATTAAACGTAAAAACATTTGCATAACCATTTGAATCTGATTGACATCATTGGTTGTTCGTGTAATTAGCGAAGCTGTCCCAAATTTGTCAAATTCATTATTAGAAAAATTTTCAACTTTTCGATAAATATCAGTCCGTAATTTTTTACCTAAACTTTGTGATTCTTTGGTGGCAAAAAAGGTATTTCCAATAGAAGCGACAATGCTAATCAAAGAAAAGCCTAACATGACAACTCCTGTACTCCAAATATAGTTAATATCTCCTTTAGCAACACCGTCATTAATGATATTAGATGTTAATGTGGGCAGATATAAATCTGCGATAATTTGCACGATCATAAATAAAACCGCTGCAAAGACCGACCATAATGACATCCGTTTGACTAGTTTAATCAACTAACTTCTCCTCCTTTTTGCTACTTATAAGCGCCATTTTTCAACCAATTTAATTTCATTTTTAATTGTTTGACTGCTTCAGTTGAATCATAGGCGGTATTTTCTCTTTGTTGACGATACCCATCAACAATTGTTGAGAAAACGGCATGCATCGCCGTCTGCATGAACCATGTGAATTCTTTTGGCGTTTCAATGGTTAATTTCGAACGATCAATTATTTGATAAAGATGTTCTGCATAGGCAGCATGGCCTTTTCTTCCTCTATGCTTATGACAGTGCTGTTTCCTATTTTTTTCCTCTTCCCCAGTCGCTAAATTATCCGTCACCCGACGTGAAGCACGATAGTCCATGTTGACAAATAAATTCCGATAGAAAGAAGCATTCTCTCCAGTTAGCACTTCGACAATCATTTTGGAGAAATAGACATCCATGGCTTCGATTAAATCGCCATCTTCCGCAATAATTTGTTTCTCTAAATCTCGTTCACTATTTTTTCTTAATGTCGCAAAGTAATAAAAATACAAATCTTCTTTGTTCTCAAAATATTGATAAAAGCTACCGCGAGGAATTTCCGCTAATTTAACAATATTTGCAATTGACGCTTCTTGTAAAGAATGGCGCGAAAATTCAATTTGCGCAGCATCTAATAAGCGTTGTTGCTTTTCTTCTGGCAAATGAAAAAACGTATTCGTAGGCATATTTGTGTTCCTCCCTTTTATGACACATTGTCATATGACACCATGTCATTATAGCACTCTCTATTCAGAATGCAAGTTTTTTACAAAAAAAATCAAGCACCTAGCAAGACAAAATTGATGTTAGATTCTGTCTCACCAGTTGCTTGATTAATAATAGTGTTTGATGCATTCTTGTAACAAGCCAGCGACCTCTTTTATAGGTCCATTGGCATCTATTCGTTGATAATTAGGATATTGTTCCAATTGGTTTTTGATAAGAATTTCTTGATCATAAAGGTTTAAACGTTCTTCAATAATTTTAGGATCAGATTCTCGTTGTTTTAAACGTTGATAAATATTTTCTTTTGAAACGTCAAAAAAAACTGGAATGACGGACTCGCCGAAACGCTCAAAGACCGCTTGAAAGCCTGGAAAAGTTAACGCATTATAGGCTGGATGCTCTTTCGTTGTTTCAACGATGGCAGCTACACCGACACCGTAATAGTTTCCATGGTAAAAATCATACTCCACTAACTGATTGGTTTCAATCAAGGTTTGAAAACTTGCTTTTGTTTCAAAATAGTAATCCACACCATCCACTTCATCCAATCGTTTTTTCCTCGTAGTATGCGAGATAACTTTATAGTTTTTCGGAAAAACCTTACTTGTAATTGCGGTCTTGCCAGAACCACTAGGACCCATAATAACAAAAAATGGATGTTGTAATTGCTTAATCATTAGAAACGCTCCTCTCAGTTGTTTCTATTATAACGTATTGTGCACTATTTTGAAAAATTGACAAAAAGAGCTTGGGCCAAAAATCACTTTGGATTTTTGGCCCAAGCTTAAAAATTAATAAACGGCGGGAACAGAAGCAACAACCTACTACGCTTATCTTGTTTTGTTTAATTACAATAACTAGTCTAAGTTTTGTCCATTAGTTTCAATAACTTGTTTGTACCAATTAAACGATTTTTTTTCATAACGGTTTTTAGTACCATTTCCTTCATCGTCTAAATCAACGTAAATAAACCCATACCGTTTACTCATTTCACCTGTGGAAGCACTGACTAAATCGATACAGCCCCACGGCGTATAGCCCATTAAATCGACGCCGTCTGCAACTGCTTCTGCCATTGCTTCAATATGACGACGTAAATAATCAATCCGATAGTCGTCTGCCACATAGAAATTTTCGTCTACTTTATCAATTGCACCTAAGCCGTTTTCCACAATAAATAAAGGTTTTTGATAACGATTATATAATTCATTTAGGGCAATTCGTAAGCCTTCGGGATCAATTTGCCAACCCCATTCACTTGCTTCTAAGAAGGGATTTTTAACGCCGCCTAAAAGATTCCCATTTGCTGTATCGTTGGTAGTACCAGTAACATCGACAGCAGTCGACATATAATAACTAAAGCCAATGTAATCCACTGGGTATTCTTTTAATAATTCTAAATCTCCTTCTTCAATAACTAAGTCTTTCACAGCATATTTTTGATACATGCGTTCTGCGTATGCTGGATATTCACCACGAACTTGAACATCTGTACAATAATAATTAAACTCTTGGTTTTCAATCATTGTAGCAACTTGATTGACTGGATTCGAATCAATGCCATACGTTGTTGCATAAATAATCATACATCCAATTTGTAATTCCGGATTTAATTCATGGCCAATTTTTACAGCTTTACTACTTGCAACAAATTGATTATGCCATGCTTGGAAAATGTTTTGATAATCATTGGCTCCATTGCTTTTCACCAATCCTTGACTAAGTGCTGGGAAATGGAACGCTGAATTAATTTCATTGAATGTCATCCAATAGTTAACTTTTTGGTGGTAACGTGTTAAAACAGTTTCCGCAAAACGTTCATAAAAGTCAACTAATTGGCGATTTTTCCACCCGCCGTATTCTTTCGCTAAATGCAGTGGCATTTCATAATGAGAAATCGTAATTACTGGTTCAATGTTATAGTTTAAGCATTCATCGATAACCGCATCATAAAATTTCAAGCCGGCTTCATTCGGTTGTGTTTCATCTCCTTTTGGAAAAATACGCGACCACGCAATTGAAAAGCGATAACATTTGAAGCCCATTTTAGCAAACAACGCAATGTCCTCTTTAAAGCGATCATAGTGATCAATTCCTGTATGATTAGGGTAGCGATATTTCGTTTCGTCAATCGTCCAATCAAACGCTTCATCTCCTAAAATAGCGAAACGTTGTTTTCCTCCCGGCATCGCATCTGCCACAGATAACCCTTTACCATCGGCTAAGTAAGCCCCTTCTAATTGATTGGCTGCGGTCGCACCGCCCCATAAAAATCCTTTTGGAAATTTTGTCGTTGTTGTCATACTTGTTCCTCCTCCAATTGTCTTTTATTTAATAATGGCTAAAAAGTCTTCACCATGTAACACGTCTGTTTGGTTCATATCCAAAACATCTAAATAATCATTCGTATTCGTTACCACAATCGGTGTAACTACTGGATAACCAGCTTCTTTAATGGCAGCAATATCAAAATTAACCAGCAAATCTCCTTTTTTAACAGAATCACCTTGTTTCACTGATAATTCAAAGCCTTTACCATCTAATTCGACCGTATCCATGCCAATATGCATTAATAATTCAACGCCCTCTGTTGTCGTCAAGCCAACAGCATGTCCTGTCGGAAATAATGTGGTGATTTCACCATCTGCGGGTGCATACAGTTTGCCTTCAGTCGGCTCAATTGCAACACCTTTTCCTAAAGCACCTGAAGCAAAAACAGGGTCTTGTACTTTTTCTAGCGGTAAAATTTCACCTTGAAGTGGACTTGCTAAAATAATTTTGTCTTCTTGATTCGTTTTTACAGGTGCCACCATCTTATCAGTTTCTGTTTTTTCAGTTGCTGTTTCTGGATTAGGTTGATCTTCAAAACGTAAGACAAACGTTAAGACAAACGCAATGATAAAGGCAATTCCGGCACCAATTGCACCAGTAATCATCGGTGCAGTATCTTTTGTCTCTGCAGGAATAAAGCCAGGCAAGCTCAACATACTAACCAAGCCAAACGTAAAATTTTTCACGTGATTCATAGCCACAAATGCACCACCGATACCGCCACCAATACAAGCTGCAATAAATGGTTTTTTCAATGGTAAAGTCACGCCATATACAGTTGGTTCAGTAATTCCAAAAATAGTCGTAATACTTGAAGACAAAGCCAAACCTTTTAGTTTCACATTTTTTGTTAGGAAAAAGACAGCTAAAGCAGCCCCGCCTTGTGCAATAACGGCTGGTAATAACATTGGTACCATCGTATCGCCACCTTGTGTTAAGTTTAACATCATAATTGGTACAAAGCCCCAATGCATACCAAACATTACCAAGACTTGCCACAACGAACCCATTAATAACCCTGCGATAATTGGACTAAAAGCGTAAATTGCGTTGTATCCTTGTCCCAACCAATCGCCGATGACCGTCCCGATAGGACCAATAGCTAAGAAGGTAACAGGTGCCATAATAAGGAACACAGCTAACGGAATGCAGATAATTTGTAGAAAACTCGGAATTACTTTTTTGAAGAAACGTTCTACATAACTTTGTGCAAAAACAGCCAAAATAATTGGTAAAACCGAAGAAGTATAGCCACTTGGCCCAATAATCACTGGAAGACCAGCAAAGCTAATTGTTTTGCCTGCTAAAGCAGTAATGCTGGGATGAACTAAGGCCATCGCCAAAGCAACCGCTAAAAAGGGATTAGTATTGAATTTTTTAGCAGCCGTAAACGCTAACATAATTGGTAAGAAAGTAAATAAGCCATCTGCAATCGAAAAGAGAACAAGATATACGCCTGAAGTGTCAGCTAACCAGCCCATAGTTACAGCTAATGTTAAGAAGCCTTTTAGAACCCCAGCGCCGGCCATTGCACCTAAAAACGGTGTAAAAATAGAAGAAATAATATCAATTAAACGGTTAAAGATATTTCCGCCACTTTCTTTTTCTCTATTATCAGAATCATTACCTAGTCCACTGTTGGCCATCAAATCCTTATAGACATCACTAACGTGACTGCCAATAACCACTTGATATTGTCCTGCACTTTGAACTACCTGAATAACATCTGGGTCAGCATTCAATGCAGCTGTATCTGCTTTATTCTCATCTTTTAATTTAAAACGTAAGCGTGTAGCACAGTGAACAACACTATTAACGTTGCCTTCGCCCCCAACAGCTTTTAACACACGTGCTGCAATTTCTTGATTTTTACTCATCTCTAGATCCTCATTTCCATTAATTTTTAATATCAAAAAAACCTACATTGAAAAAGAGCCAGATCCTTCTCTTCACAGCTGCGCAGTCTGCGAAAATCATTATCGGTTTTTTCAATCTAGGTTTTGCCTGCATTATCAGTAACAATCCGCGATTATTGGTTGTTATGCTTTTTTATCATTGACCACTCTTTGGATATGAATGGTTAAATAAATCATTTCCGCTTGATCAATTGGTCGATCATAGCTTTTTAATAAATACTCATTAATACGTTGGACCGCTTGAAACGCCTTAGGATACTTTCCTTGGACCAAAGCAAAAAGAAATTCGTCCTCCTCATCATGCGCTTCTTGTTTTAAATAACGTTGCGCAAAATATTGAAGATGTGTAACAATTCGCTGATAGTTCAATGAATCTTCATCAAACACCTGTCCAAAGTAGCGACTAATAATCGTTAAAATATCACGAACCATCTTGGTTGCTTCCATGGTAACTTCCATATTGCCATTTCCTTGTTCAGCATTCACAATATGAAAAGCAATGAAGCCCGCTTCATTTTCTGAAAATTGAACCCCTAGCTTTTCAGCAATAATCGCTAATGCTTGCTTTGCGATTTCAAATTCTTTAGGATAAAATTTGCGTGTTTCGAATACAAGAGGATTCGGAATATCAATTCCTTCTTTGGCTCGAAGTAACGCATAGTGAATATGATCCGTTAAAGTTAAATAAATATTTGATGAAAGCTCAATCGCTAGCGTTGTTTCTGCTAAATCAACGATTTGTTTGACGACTTCTACTTCTTTGGTGGGGACGTCTTCAAACAGCTGCTGGAATTGCCCTGCCATAGCGGAGTCCTTTAACACGAATTCCTTTTCAACATAATCTGGATTGATCGTGTCTCCAATCTTCTTTTGAAAGGCTAAGCCGCGTCCCATATAAACAATTTCTTCGCCTTGCTCATTTCTTGAAAGCACGACATTATTATTTAAAACTTTTTCAATCCTCATGATGAATGCAACCTCACTTTTTTATAAAAAAAGCCCAGAATCCCTCCACTGATTGTGTTAATGGAAGACTCTGGTTTTGCCTGCAAAGCAGTAACAATCCTTATTTACAAAGTAATAATAGCATGCTTTTTTTTAATATGCAAGCCTTTCCAAAAAATATTTTTATTTATTTTTTACTCTGTTGATCCATTTTAAAAAAAAGTTTACTAAATCTAAAAAAAAGACTTGCTTTCTCTTACTTTTTATTAGTAAAATAGAGATGTTGAATTTTTAAACTATTTATTTTAAGGAGATTACACAATGTCAAAATTATTAGTTGTTAAAGCACATCCATTAACAAAAGAAGAATCACGCTCAGTTCGTGCGTTAGAAACATTTTTAGCTTCATACCGTGAAACAAATCCATCAGACGAAATCGAAATTTTAGATGTTTATGCACCAGAAACAAACATGCCGGAAATCGATGAAGAATTATTATCTGCTTGGGGTGCACTTCGCGCTGGCGCAGCATTTGAAACATTAAGCGAAAACCAACAACAAAAAGTGGCTCGTTTTAATGAATTAACTGATCAATTTTTATCTGCAGACAAAGTAGTAATTGCTAATCCAATGTGGAACTTAAACGTACCGACACGCTTAAAAGCTTGGGTAGATACAATCAACGTTGCTGGAAAAACATTCCAATATACTGCAGAAGGACCAAAACCTCTAACAAGTGGTAAAAAAGCCTTACACATCCAATCAAATGGCGGCTTCTACGAAGGAAAAGATTTTGCTTCTCAATACATTAAAGCGATTCTAAACTTTATTGGCGTTGAGCAAGTTGACGGATTATTCATCGAAGGAATCGATCATTTCCCTGATCGCGCGGAAGAACTTTTAAATACTGCCATGACCAAAGCAACTGAATACGGTAAAACATTCTAAATTTTCCGAGTGATTTACATCAAAAAGAGACAAGCAGTTCGTTCACTGCTTGTCTCTTTTGTTACGTAGATTCTTGTTGATCTGGCTTATCTTCATCATACAAACCGGAAACGATTTGGTACCATTCAAAAATGTGTGTAATTATCACCTTAGCTGCGGCATAAACAGGAATTCCTAAAATCACCCCGACAATCCCAAATAGTTTACCAGACGTTAATAAAACAACCAAAATGGTGACTGGATGAATGGATAACTGACTGCCTAGGACAAGTGGTGAAATAAACCGACCTTCGACCGTTTGCTCAATGGCAAAAACAATCAAGACTTTAATTAACAAAGCTGGCCCACTGACAATTCCTAAAAAGACTGCTGGAATCATGGCTAAAAATGACCCTAAATAAGGGATTAAATTTAAAAAGCCTGCTGCAATACCTAAAGTGACTGCATAATCTAAGCCAATGACAGAAAAACCAATCATAAACATAATTGCCACTGCGAAAGCGACAGTTAACTGTCCTCTAATATAAGAAGAGACTTGATCATTGACTTCTGCAAGAACTTTTAAGGTTGGTTTACGCATCTTCACTGGTAAAAACTTCATTAAATATGGCGCTAAGTTTTTGCCATCTTTCAGTAAATAAAATAGAATAAAGGGCATCGTAATGATGGCGACAAAGATCGTAGCCACCGCCCCAAAGAAATTACCAATTCCTTGTACTGTGAACGTTGAGACGTTTTTAATGATGGTACCTAACGAACTGACAACTTTATCGCCTGCCGCTTCAAGTTGTTCTCTAAATTGCGCAAAAAGTGGATCACTTAATATTTCCTGCGATTTTTGATCAATTGTATCAATATATTGAGGAAAATGATTTACAAAGCTGACAGATTGCTCACGAATTTTAGGAACGATTACAATACCACCCCAAATGAGTAGTGCCACAATTAAAATAAATAGGCCGATAATACTCCAGACACGTGAGATTTGTTTTTTCTCTAAATAATCGACAATCGGATTTAATAAATAATATAAAATCCCCGCCATAATTACTGGTAAGCCGACAACGCCGAAAAACTGCCAGACGGGCTTAAATAAGTAAGAAACTTTCGTAAAAGTTAGAATAATTAACAGCACCAATAAGACAATTAGTAAGGCTGTTACTACTTGATTATTTAAAAACCAACGCCAAAACCAAGACAGGCGTTTATCAGTCGTTTGTTTTTTATCCATTGATTCACGCTCCATTTACTAAATAATCAATTGTTGTTCCAATAGTTATCTTTGGTAACTGATGGGGCGTTAAATAAACACCATTTCGGATAACATCATCCTCATTGGTTGGTGCATCAGCAAAGATTAAAGTGCTGTGAGCGATACTTTGCAAGTTACTATTGGCAAAAGAACCCACTTTTGTGATTGTATAATTTGTATCGCCAATTTTCAGATGATCTCCTTCTGCCAAGGTAACTTGGTCTTTTTCTGGGAATGATTGAATAACTGCATGTTGCTTCAAGGTATCGGTCGCAGTTTCTCCAAAAAGAATAATCATTTTTTCTGAATCATCGATTGCATGTTTGCCTATTTCTGTTACGGTTGCTTGCATCTTCCATCCCACTCCTTCATTATCTTACTTCTATTATTATAGCATAGAATAAAATAGATATTCAGGAAAAAGAAAAGGCGGTGAACAATCGTCAATTGACTTTTGTTCACCGCCTTAAAATAAGTTTTTATTTAAAGAAGTTCATAATATGAGTCCAAATTTTTTCATCAAAGACATCCATTGGATTCCCATTTCCAATCAAACCATAACCAATCATTGTTCCCACAACAAATAAGATAATGACTAACGAAATGACCACTAGAATTTTCAATAATGTTACTAAAATATAACGAAATGAACTCATACGTTTGACTCCTTTAGATTACTGTCGTTGCTTGTTTTTCTTCAATTTTTTCATCATTGACACGTTCAACGTTCGCGCCTAATTTTTGAAGTTTTTTATGGAACTCATAATAGCCACGATCTAAATATTTCAAATTAGAGACACGTGTAATGCCATTTGCACGTAACCCTACTAAAATCAATGCGGCAGCTGCCCGTAAATCAGTGGCTTCCACTGCTGCTCCTTGTAACTCGTTGCCACCATTAATAACGGCAATGTTGCCGTCAATTTTTAAGTCAGCGTTCATTCGACGCATTTCCTCTAAGTGTTGGTAACGATTTTCAAAGACTGTTTCTGTCACGATGCTTGTTCCTTCAGCAAACATTTGGATCGCTGTCATTTGCGCTTGCATGTCTGTTGGGAAACCAGGATGCGGCATTGTCTTAACATCTGTTGGTTTTAGATGTTTTGGTCCAATTACACGGATGCCATTTTCTTCTTCTTCAATGATTGCACCCATTTCAGTTAATTTAGAAATTAGCGGACGATTATGTTCAGAAATTGCTTCTTCAATTAAAACATTGCCCTCAGTCATTGCTGCAGCTACCATGAACGTACCTGCTTCAATTCGATCTTGAACGATTGAATGCTCTACGGCATGTAATTTATCGACGCCTTCGATACGCATCGTTTCTGTTCCAGCACCGATAACATTGGCACCCATTTTGTTTAAAATGTTTGCTAAGTCAACGATTTCAGGTTCACGAGCAACGTTTTCAATGATGGTTGTTCCTTTCGCACGAACAGCAGCCATCATAATGTTTTGCGTAGCGCCGACACTTGGGAAGTCTAAGTAAATAGTGTTACCGATTAGTTCATCCGCAATTGCTTCAATATAACCATTTTTTTGGATGATTTTTGCACCTAATGCTTGGAAGCCTTTTAAGTGTAAATCAATTGGTCGTTTCCCAATGGCACAGCCACCTGGCATTGCCACTTTGGCATGACCATTACGAGCCAATAAAGGTCCCATTACAACGATAGAAGCACGCATTTTACTAACGTACTCATAGTTTGCTTCGATCCCTAAAGGTTGTGTTGCGTCTATTGTTACTTCATTCGCGTCTTCATCAAAATCAATGGCTACATTCAAATGCTTAATTACTTGATTCATTGTAAATACATCAGATAAAATTGGTACATTTTTTAAAGTAGTAACGCCTTCTTCAGCTAAAAGAGTAGCTGCTAAAATTGGTAAAACAGCGTTTTTGGCGCCTTCAATTTTTACAGTTCCTTCTAATTTTGTATTACCACCATGAACAATAATTTGTTCCATTTTGTTCCCCCCAAAAAAATGAGAATAGGTATTCCTATTCAAAATCTTTACTATTATACCATTATTCAACTAAAAATTGTACCTTTTTTTATTTTTCAATTTTTAAGGAAAATACACAATGAAAAGATTTCGACAAAGCGCAATCAATTCTAAAGCAAACGAGCTAACTGTGTATCCGATAGCGATGGCGAAAAATACCATCAACATTCTGATTTGCGGTGTAAATTGGGTTTTGAAAAATTGCTCAATACGCAATGATTGCAACGCCCAAAAACTTATGTAAATGAACATAAGATGACTAACGATTCGAACAATAGCATCTACTCCATAGTATTGCATAAGGAGCCTCCTTTTTTCTAACGTAGGAACATTTTATCACAAAATAATAAAAACCGATAATTAATCCACTTGAAATGCCAAAATTTGACACTATTTATTAAAAAATACGAAGAAATAGAGTTTAAGGCACCTGACTCAATAGCAAGCGCCTTAAACTCTACAAAAGTGACTGAATCCTTCAGCCTTTTTTACCCATGTTTCGATACGTTGATCCGGTTGATTGCACGATGCAAAGCAACAGTCGCACGACGTAGTTGATCGCGGTCATCTTTTGCTTTGGCTTCTTCAATTAAACGTTCTGCTCGTTGTTTTGCTCGTTCAGCACGAGGTACATCGATATCTCGTTCACGTTCGGCACTATCGGCAATAATAGAAACGACATTATCACGGACTTCCATGATACCACCATTTACAGCTACCCAGTCAACATGTGTATCTGAATCGGTCCGTTTGATGCGGACTTCATCAATCGCTAGCGGAACGATGATTGGCGCATGTTTTGGTAAAATACCAATTTCACCATCTGTTGTTTTCGCCACAACGATTTTTGCATGGTGGTCATAAACTAGACCATTCGGCGTTACTACATTCACAGTAAGACTATCCATTGTGTTTGCCGCCTTTCTAGTAGTTTAATTGTTTCGCTTTTTCGATGGCATCTTCAATTTTACCGACACTACGGAAGGCTTCTTCTGGCAGATTGTCATGTTTACCTTCAAGAATTTCTTTAAAGCCACGAACTGTTTCCGCAACTGGTACATAAGAACCAGGTTGACCTGTAAATTGTTCAGCAACGTTAAAGTTTTGAGATAAGAAGAATTGAACACGGCGTGCGCGACCAACAAGTACTTTTTCGTCATCTGATAATTCGTCCATCCCTAAAATAGCGATGATATCTTGTAATTCACGGTAACGTTGTAAAATATGTTGCACTTCGGTAGCCACTTCGTAGTGTTCTTCTCCAACAATTTCAGGAGCCAAGGCACTAGAAGATGAAGCTAACGGATCTACCGCTGGATAAATCCCTTGTTCGGTTAATTTACGTTCCAAGTTAGTTGTTGCATCCAAATGGGCAAACGCTGTTGCTGGCGCTGGATCGGTATAGTCATCGGCTGGAACATAGATTGCTTGAATAGAGGTAATTGATCCTTTTTTCGTTGAAGTAATCCGTTCTTGTAATTGTCCCATTTCAGTCGCTAAGGTTGGTTGGTAACCAACGGCTGACGGCATCCGACCTAAAAGGGCAGAAACTTCTGAACCGGCTTGTGTGAAACGGAAAATGTTATCAATAAATAATAGCACGTCTTGTCCTTCCACATCACGGAAATATTCAGCAATCGTTAACCCAGTTAAGGCCACACGCATCCGTGCACCTGGTGGTTCGTTCATTTGACCAAAAACCATGGCTGTTTTTTCAATAACGCCTGAATCTTTCATTTCATAGTACAGGTCGTTCCCTTCACGTGTCCGTTCACCAACACCAGTAAAGACGGAAATCCCTCCATGTTCTTGGGCAATATTATGAATTAATTCTTGAATTAAGACGGTTTTACCAACACCGGCACCACCGAAAAGTCCGACTTTACCACCTTTTAGATAAGGTGCTAATAAGTCAATAACTTTAATCCCTGTTTCTAAAATTTCATTACTGGTACTTAATTCATCAAATGCTGGCGCTTTTTTATGAATCCCACTACGTTCAGCATCTGCAGGGAATGGCGCTTCTAAGTCAATTGTGTCTCCTAAAACGTTAAACACACGACCTAATGTATCTTTACCAACAGGAACTGAAATTGATTTTCCTGTATCGATAACTTCCATTCCACGTTGTAAACCATCTGTCGATTCCATGGCGATAGAACGAATCACTCCATCACCTAGTTCTAAAGCGACTTCAAGTACTACTTTTTGTTTTGCTTCGCCATTTTTATAAACGACTAAAGCGTTGTTAATATCGGGTAAGGATTGATCTAATGAAAATTCCACGTCAACAACGGGACCGATTACTTGAACAATCTTTCCTGAACTCATAATTTCTTTCCTCCAGTCTTCATAAAGTCACACGCTTTGAACGTTTTTATAAACGTTCAAACGTAAGACTAGATTATTCTAGTGCAGCTGCACCAGCAACAATTTCTGTAATTTCTTGGGTAATCGCCCCTTGACGAGCACGGTTATAAGAAATTGTTAAATCGCTAATAATATTTTGCGCATTGTCAGTGGCTGTTTTCATGGCGGTCATCCCAGCAGCATGTTCTGCTGTTTTCGCATCAATGATCGCCCCATAAATTAAGCTTTCTGCATATTGTGGTAATAATTGATCCAAGATTGCTTCAGGTGAAGGCTCTAAAAGATATTCTTGTTCGTAAGAGGTCGCCTCTGATGGATCTAAATCAGTAATTGGCAACATTTTTTCCACACGAAACTGACTCGTTAGTGAGTTAACGTGGTGATTATAACAAACATACAATTCATCAAACACTTCGTTTTGGTACATAGTCGTTGCCGTTGTCACAATCTTACGGACTTCTTCAAACGTTGGTTGATCCGTTAAGCCTCTTAGCTCATAGGAAACATCGATTCCGCGTGCTTTAAAGAAATCCGCCCCTGTACCACCAATAGCGATTAAGGCATATTCTTTATTAGAATCATGGTCTTCTTGAATCATACTCATGGTTTGTTTTAAGATTGAGCTATTGTAGCCACCAACTAACCCTTTGTCAGAAGTGATAACGATATAGCCTGTTTTTTTGACAGGTCGTTGTGCTAACATCACATGATAGTTCCCTTCACTAAGAGAAGATTGTTCTGTTTCACGTAATTCACTTAACTGAGCAGCTACTAAATGCGTAACGACACTACGAATTTTTGAAGAATATTCTTGAAAGCTTTTAGAGGCGCCTTCTGACTTGGTCAATTTGGCTGCAGAAACCATTTGCATCGCTTTGGTAATTTGGCTTGTCTTTTTTGTTGATGCAATGCGTTGTTTGATTTCGTTTAATGAAGCACCCAATGTCGCTCACCTCTCTTATGCGTTATCGATTTTTTCTAAAGCTTCTTTGGCTGAATCTCCGCTATTGTTTGCCGCTGCAAACATTTCAGAAAACTCTGTAATCGCTGCATCTAATGCATCAGTATCTGGTAAGTCTTTCGTTGTACGAATGGTTTCCAATAAGTCTGCATGTTTGCCATCAAAATAATCGAATAAATCTTGTTCAAAGTGTAAAATTTTATCCACGCTCACGCTATCTAAAAAGCCGTGTGTTAACGCATATAAAATTAAGACTTGTTTTTCTACAGGCAGTGGCGCATGTAGTTTTTGTTTTAAAATTTCTACCGTACGACGACCACGGTTTAATTTAGCTTGTGTTGCCGCATCTAAATCAGAGCCAAATTGTGTAAAGGCTTCTAACTCACGGTAACTAGCTAAGTCTAAACGAAGCGTTCCGGCAACTTTTTTCATTGCTTTGATTTGCGCTGATCCTCCGACACGAGAAACAGATAACCCAGCATCAACGGCTGGACGAGTGCCTGCATAGAACAAGTCGCTTTCTAAGAAAATTTGTCCATCAGTGATTGAAATAACGTTTGTTGGAATATAAGCAGAAATATCGCCTGCTTGTGTTTCAACGAATGGTAAGGCTGTCATTGAGCCGCCACCTAATTCATCACTTAATTTAGCTGCACGTTCTAATAAACGTGAGTGTAAATAGAAGACATCCCCTGGATAAGCTTCACGACCTGGTGGACGGCGTAATAGTAGAGAAAGTTCACGATAAGCCACGGCTTGTTTTGATAAGTCATCAAAAATAATTAAGACATGTTTGCCGTTATACATGAATTCTTCACCCATTGCAGTTCCTGCATACGGTGCAATGTAAAGTAATGGTGCTGGTTGTGAAGCCCCTGCAGTCACAACGATTGTATAATCTAAGGCACCAAATTTACGAAGTGTCTCTACTTGGTTACGAACAGTAGATTCTTTTTGACCAATCGCTACATAAATACAAATTACATCTTGTCCTTTTTGGTTAATAATTGTATCAATTGCAATCGATGTTTTCCCTGTTTTACGGTCTCCAATAACTAATTCCCGTTGTCCACGACCAATTGGTACTAGGGCATCAATGGCTTTTAAGCCAGTTTGCATTGGTTCAGCAACAGATTGACGTTGCATAACACCTGGAGCTGTTGCTTCCACAGGACGTGTTTTGTCTGTTTTAATTTCGCCTAAACCATCTAATGGTTGACCTAATGGATTAACAACACGGCCAATCAAAGCTTCCCCAACGGGTACTTCCATGATTTTGCCTGTGCGTTGTACTTTATCTCCTTCACGAATGGTTTCAAAATCGCCAAGGATAATAATCCCTACATCATTTGTTTCTAAGTTTTGTGCCATTCCGTATGAACCGTTTGAAAATTCAACAAGTTCTCCACTCATGGCATTTTCTAAACCGTGGGCGCGGGCAATTCCGTCACCAACGTAAGTGACTGTTCCAACTTCTTCAACAGCAAGCTGTTGTTGATAGTTTTCGATTTGTTCTTTAATCAAGGCACTGATTTCTTCTGCTTTGATAGCCATTCAATTCACCTCTTTGTAGTCCTAAAGATTATTTTAATAACTTCTGCTGCATATGTTCTAATTGTTTGCGGATGCTGCCATCGATTACTTGATGGTTTGCTTCAATAACCACTCCGCCGACAATTGACGGGTCAATTAAATTGACTAAATGCGCTTGTTCATACCCTAATAATTGGGCAGCTTTTTCTTCCATTGCTTGATGTTGTTCTTTTGATAAAGGAATGGCTGTTGTCACTGAACCCAAAATTAGTCCTTGGTGCTCATCATAACGTCGTTCATATTCATCAATCATCAAGAGCAGATCGTACATGCGACGATATTCGTAAACCACTCGCAAAAAGTTTTGCATCATTTCACTAAAACCTGTTACTAGTTTTTCCATGATGCTGTCTTTTTCATAAGGTTCTAAGCGATCATCACTTAAAATATCGCCAATACCAGGTACTTGGTGATAGACTTCGCGAAGCGTCAATAATTCTTGATAAATTGCTTCAGCTTGGTTCTTTTCAACTGCCAACTCAAACAAAGCCTTGCCGTAGCGTTTACCAACTGTATATTTATCTAGTTTCATTTGCTTTACCTAAACTTTCAATATAAGAATCAATCAATGCTTCATGTGCATCTGGTGTTAATTCTTTATTTAAAATTTTGGCTGCAATTTGAAGAGAAAGATCTGCCACTTCATTTTTTACTGAAGACAATGCTTCTTCACGTTCTTGAGAAATATCTGTCCGAGCTTTTTCGCGTAAGCGAGTAACTTCCGCAGTTGTTTCTTTTAATGTTTTTTGGCGAGTCTGTTCTCCACTTTCTTTCGCGTTTTTAATAATTTCAGCTGCTTCTGATCTGGAAGAAAGTAATTGTTGTTGACGTTCTTTTTCCATTTTCGCTGCTGCTACGCGAGATTGTTCTGCAGAGTCTAAATCGTTGGCAATTTTTTCTTCACGTTGTGTCAAAATATCTACGATTGCTCCCCATGCATATTTCTTTAATAAGAGCATCAAGATTAAAAATGCACCACTGACAACAATCATCGTGCCTAGTGTGGTACTAGGAGCCGTTTCACCGACTACCAATGTAGTAAGTAGCATGAAGTCTCAACTTCCTTTCCTGCAAAAATCGATTTAGCTTCTTCAACTGCTTTATCACCAGCTATTGAAAAGGCTAAAGATAGAAGAAAGCAGTGACGGTCCCGATAATAATCAGCGTCCTGCCTCCATTTTATTGCTTATCTGAATAAAAGTAATAAAGAAACAACGACACCTAAAATTGGCACAGCTTCGATTAAAGCGACCCCGATAAACATTGTTGTTCTTAATTGACCAGACATTTCTGGTTGACGAGTCATTGACTCGATTGTTTTTGAAATAACTTGTCCGTTACCGATAGCGGCTCCGATAGCTGAACCGAAAATTGCAATTGCTGCTGCGATAAAATTTAATCCTTCCATTGTGTAAAATCCTCCTAAAAGATAATTTTTGTCCTTCGTATTTCTTGATTATTCTTCTGTTTCAATTTTGTGTGACATATAAACCATTGAAAGTGTCACAAAGATAAACGCTTGGATACATCCAATAAAGATTGAGAATGCTACCCAAATCATTTCTAGCGGAATTGCTAGTGGGATAACCCATAATCCGACGCTTGCTACGGTTCCAGCAATCAAGCCCAATAGAACTTCGCCGGCAAAAATGTTTCCGTACAAACGCAAGCCTAATGTTAATAGATTCGTGAATTCTTCCATTAATTTTACCGGTAGTAAGAAACCAACGGGTCTTAAATAACTATTAACTAGATAGCCTTTAAAACCAAAGCGTTTCATACCAAAGAAGTGTGTTAAGACAATCATCATCATCGCTAACGTTAAGGTTACGATTGGATCGGCGGTTGGACTTTTCCAAACGCTGAGATCGTCGCCCACAACGATTTTTGTAACGAGACCCAAGATGTTTGAAACAAGTACAAACATGAAGAGGGTAAACGCCATTAAATGAAAATTGCTCACTTCTTTACGAGGTAAATTGTCTGTAATGATTCCACGAATAAAATCCACTAACCATTCGATGACCGTTTGTTTGCCTTTAGGTCGTAGCTTCATATTTCTCGTACAAGCATAGACAAAGGCGAAAACAATGATACACGTCAACAGCACCATCAAAACAATGGTTCCATCAAACCAAATTGGTCCGATATTGAAGAGTAATTTCTTCTCTTCCAAATCAATTCACCTCTTTTCCAACAATCTTTCAGAAGTTTCATCCTACTCCTGAGTGATAATCCCTGGCAAAGCTATCGTACCACCACTTGTTGATAATTTACAAATAGTTTACTTTTAAAATTTCATGTGTTGAAAATTGGTTGGAAAACCTTTTCCATAAACCAATCTAATGCAGGGTGGTACTGCTTTCCGAAGCGATTAAAAAATGAATCATTTACATTCATTTACTCAACACTTACCAGATTTTACACCTAATCCGAAGAAAGGCAAGCAAATATGCGAAAAAGAATAAATTTACATTTTTAACGTCGGTTATTTTTTAATGTTCGGCTGATTTGTCGGTCAACTTCCTTACGTTTCAAGTCTTCACGCTTGTCGTACTGCTTTTTCCCTTTAGCTAAACCAATCAAAACTTTGGCATAGCCGTCTTTAATATAGACCTTTAAAGGTACTAATGTGATACCTGTATTTTTGGTTTCGCCGATTAACTTATTAATTTGTTTTTTGTGTAATAATAATTTTCTGGTACGCAATGGGTCATGATTAAAAATATTGCCTTGTTCATATGGACTAATATGAACATTATACAAAAAGGCTTCTCCGTTTCGAATTCGTGCAAAACCATCTTTTAAATTGATACGACCATTTCGAATAGATTTGATTTCTGTTCCTTGTAAAACAAGCCCAGCTTCAACCGTATCGATAATTGAATAATCATGTCTAGCTTTGCGGTTTTGTGCGATTAATTTTCCTTCCCCTTTTGGCATAAGCGACCTCCTCTACTTCTTCTTTTTCCCTTTTTTATTTTTTTGTTTCATTGCTTCTTTATAAAAAGGTTGTTTTTTGCCTTTGCCTTTTTTCTTATTTTTCTTTTTCTTACCATCAAATGATTCATCTTTTTTATTTCTTCGTTGATTATTTGAACGAGTTGAAGAATTGGCTTTACCTTTTTTACGTCCTTTTGGTCCTTCAACTGGCGCGACTTCCTCAGCTGAAATCAATTCAAAATCAACTTCTCTTGTTTCTGGATCAGCTTTTTCAACACGGATTTGAACTTTCTGACCAATTTTCAAAGTCATTCCCGTCCGTTCACCAACTAACGCCATATGATTTTCAATAAAGTGGAAATAATCTTGTTTTAAGTTGTTCACGTGAATTAAGCCTTCTATTGTATTAGGCAGTTCCACAAAGATACCAAATTTTGTGACTGAGCTGATGATCCCGTCATACGTTTCTCCCACTTTATCTACCATAAATTCGGCTTTCTTCATGGCATCCACTTCACGCTCTGCATCAACTGCGCGACGTTCCATACTTGAACTATGATTGGCAATTTCTGGTAATGCTTCGTTCCATTTTTCTTGATTTTTTTCAGATTGATCTTGGCTATAGCTGCGAATCAAACGATGCACAATTAAATCTGGATAACGACGTATTGGTGAAGTGAAATGCGTATAATATTCAGCAGCCAACCCATAGTGTCCGTAGTTGTCTTCTGAGTATTTCGCTTGTTGCATACTTCTTAGCAACATCGTATTGATAACCACTTCTTCCGGCTTATTTTCAACTTGCTCTAAAACTTTTTGTAAATCTTTCGGTGAAATGTTTTCTTTTGTTCCTTTAACAAGAATACCAAGTACTGCAGCAAAATCAAAGAAACGTTGCATTTTTTCTTCTTTTGGTTGTTCATGAATCCGATAAATAAATGGCAGTTTTAAGTCATGATAATGACGTGCCACAGTTTCATTCGCTGCCAACATAAAGGATTCAATTAATCGTTCACCCACGCCACGCGTGCGTAAAAGAATATCTTGGGGATGACCATTTTCATCAACTAGGACTTTGGCTTCACGATCTTCAAAAGAAATCGCACCACGGCGCATACGCATCTCTTCTAATATATGGTGCAGCTCACCCATCTCTTTAAACATGGGAACTAGCTCTTTGTAGCGTTCTAACGTTTCAGGTTTTTGCTCTTCTAAAATTTCATTGACCGCTGTATAGGTCATTCGTTCCGTTGTTTGGATTACACTTTGGAAAATTTCATGCGAAATAACTTCTCCTTCTGGTGTAATTTCCATCTCACAACTCATGGTTAAACGTGGAACATGTGGGTTTAGCGAACAAATCCCATTTGATAATCGCTGCGGAATCATTGGCACAACTCGGTCTGTCAAATAGACACTTGTGCCACGTTCATACGCTTCCATATCCAATTGACTTCCTTCAGTTACATAATAAGAAACATCTGCAATATGCACCCCTAAAAAGAAATTGCCATTTGCTAACTTTTGTACCGTTACTGCATCATCTAAATCTTTCGCATCTTCTCCATCAATCGTCACAATCAACTGATCACGTAAATCCCGACGACCGACTAAATCGCTTTCTGCAATAGTTTCTGGTACTTGGTCCGCTTCAGCCAAAACTTCATCAGGAAATGCTGTGGGAATTCCATGAGCCACCACGATTGATAAAATATCCATTCCTGGATCATTTTTATGACCAATCACTTGTTTGACTAGTCCTTCCATACTCGTTGGATATTCTTGATCTGGATAATAGGTAATTTCAGCAATGACAATGCTACCATCTACTGGCTTAATCCCTTCAGGTGCAATTGATACAGTATACTGATTCAATTTCTTATCTTTGGGAATCATGTAGCCATACAGTCCCATTTCTGCCATTTCTTCTTCACTATATGCCACAAATTCTCCGACAACTTGGCTCACTGCTCGCTCTTTAATTTCTTTGACTTTACCTTCTGCGCCGCGATCTGAAAAAGGATCCGCATGTTGGATCACGTCGATTAAAACCGTATCTCCATCCATTGCAAAGTTCGTTGCCTCTTTCGGAATGTAAACATCTGGTTCTTCAGGATCGATGGTTACAAAACCAAAGCCTCGTTCATTCGCACGAAACGTTCCTTCTATTAATAAGTCTTTCATTGGTAACAGGACTTTGCCTTTTTTGTTGAAACTAACTGACTTTTCTCGTTCCATTTGTGCAATGGTTTGCACTAAAATTTTAAAATCTGAACTTTTTTCTAAATTCAAGCCTTGTGCAATTTCTTCCATTGAAAAGCTTTTCTTTTTTTTGCTTTCCATGAAATGTAAAATTTGCTCTTTAATTGTTTGTTTTGTCATTATTTCTCCTCATTCCAAGGTAGTGTTGCTAAAAATTGCACCACATCTTGCTCTAATTGTTTGTGTTCTCCACTCACCGTAATGACATGTCCGCTGTTTGGGTACCATTGTAAGGTCACACGTGCTTGTGTTAGCGCTTGGGCCGTTTGATAGACGCCCATTGGCTCAATCATTTCATCTTTGCCAGCTTGCGCTAAGAAAAGAGGTGCGTGGATTTTGTTTAGTTTGTCAGCCGTCTGACTAGCAATCGTTTCAATCGCTCCTAATTGTTGTTTGACTCGTTGCTCAATCGATTGCAACCGGCTTTGTTGTTCCTCTGCAGGAACTTCTGCGATTTTCATCACGTTTTCTGCGTATAATACAAAATTTTCTGGGACTTTATTTTCGACAGGGTAGATAGGTGAACAGAAAAATCCACCACCAATTAATCCTGTTAATTGTTCCGTTAATGCATGCATACTGAAAATCCCGCCCATTGATAAACCAAAAATGCCAATTTCTTGGTAACCTCTTTCTCTCAAAAAAGCGACTGCTTCTTGTGTATCTTGCCACCATTGTTCCGTTGTTTGATCTAAAATATCTTCAGGAACTAGCGTGCCATGTCCTGAAAAATTAGGCGAATAGACAGTATAATTTTCTTTTTCTAAACGTCTGCTTAACATCCGTACATCATTACTGCTGCCAGAATAAGCGTGTAATAAAAGGACCGCCCGTTTTCCTTTTTCTGAAAATAACGGCTTCGGTAAATTGATTTTTTTTGCCACTTCGCTCACCTCAGCTTCATTCTATCATATTCTCAAAAGAAAACCTTCCGAAATGATAAGTTTCAAAGACTTTTTCAGAAAGAAAAAGAACAGAAAAATAAGTGTCCGCACTCATCTCTCTGTTCTAAACTTGTCATTTTAAAAGATTACGTACTTATTTTGAAGATAAGAACGCCAAAACAAATAATAAAATCATCCAAATTGCGCCAAGAACTGCTGTTGAGCGTTGCATAACAGCTTCAAAACCGCGCGCTTTTTGCTTCCCAAATAATTTATCTGCACCGCCAGTGAAGGCACTTGCTGCACTGTTTTGTTTGCTTGGTTGCATCATAACAGTAATGACGATTAAAACAGATAAAATGATGACCAACGTTAAGATTAGATTATACATGCGTTAATTCTCCTTTTTATACAAATATGCGAAATTCATCTACTTTAATGTAGCATATTTTATCTGTAAACACCAGTGAAATTTAATGTCTTTCCTTATTTGTCTCTAATAACAACAGCCGCAAGTAGGAATCAGATTTCTACTTGCGGCTGTTGCTAGTTTCTTCTTTATTTTCTCAATACGTCTCCGTATTCAGGTTTAGTATCAAATTCTTTTTTGGCAAATGGACATAGCGGAATAATTTTTTTATGCTCTTTTCTCGCTTTTTCAACACCGGCTAAAACAAGTTTTTCAGCTAATTTTTGTCCACGATAAGTTGGATCAACAAACGTATGATCAATAATCATCATGCTTTCGCCAGCATCTGACCAAGTCATTTCACCAATTTCTTGGTTTTCATCGTTATATAGAGCAAAACGATTGTTTTCTTCTTTAATTTGCATACTCGTTCCCTGCTTTCCGAATATATTTTAGAGCGCCACTTGGACATGAATCAACTACAATCATGTCATTTTCAACACTTCCGTTATCTGGAATAATCCATGGTTTCCGACCAACTTCAAAGACTTCTGGATTTCCACGAACACAATTACCAATATGTTCACAAATATCTTTATTATAAAAGATATCAATTCCTTCCCCAGTATATTTACGGTAGCCTTCTTTTAATAGTTGTTCTTCCGTGACTGGTTGCCCATCTATTTGGTTTCCTTTCATTGCACAATCTCTCCCCTGTAACTTATTAATATTAAAAACGTACCTTTATTTTACCACTAAGCTGGACATTCAGGCAATTAATTGTTCCACCTTACTGGCCAATTCGACGAGCACGCAAAGCAGATAAGATTGACACAGTGTCCACGACTTCTTGTAGCATAGCCCCGATTAGCGCCGGAATGATCCCGGTACTAGCAATTAGCATTAGTAAAACGCAGATAAAAATTCCGATTAATACAGATTGTTTGGCAATTTTCATGGTATCTTGGGCAATTTCGACCGCTTGGCTGACTTTACTTAAGTCATCTTTTAAAATAACAACATCAGCAGTTTCACTAGCCGCAGTAGCTCCATGAGCGCCCATAGCAATACCTACGTCTGCAGCAGCAAGCGAAGGTGCATCATTTACACCATCCCCTACCATGATGACTGGATGGTTTTCTTTGGGCAATTCTTTTAGAATAGTTAACTTATCTTGTGGTAAACATTCCCCATGTACTTCGGTAATTCCTACTTCTGCAGCAATCGTTTCTGCGACGGATTCTTGATCCCCCGTCAGCATTAAAATTCGTTGAAGATGTAATTGGTGTAATTTTTCCATAGTCTCTTTTGCTTCTGGTCGTACTGTGTCTGTAAAAGTAATTCGGCCTAAATATGTGCCATTACGTGAAATATGAATAGTCGTTTTATCAATTTTTTCAGTTGCTTGAGACTCTTGTGTCACAAAATTCTTTTTACCTACCCGTATCTCAGCACCATCCACAAATGCCTTCACGCCAGCACCAGAAACTTCCGCTAGATCTGTAATATTTTTTAATGGGACATCTTGCTTTCTGGCATAAGCAACAATTGATCTAGCTAAAATGTGACTTGATTCTTGTTCCACGCTTGCTGCCAATCCCACTAATTCAGCAGCAGTTATTTCAGCATTGATTGGTTGGACTTGATCAACAGAAAGTTGTCCTTGCGTAATCGTGCCTGTTTTATCAAACGCAATCGTTTTTGCAGAAGCTAATTTTTCGACCATCGTTCCCGATTTAATAACGACCCCATGACGACTTGAACGACCCATCCCTGCCACTAAAGCAATTGGGGCAGATAGAATTAAAGGACACGGCGAAGCAACCACTAAGACTTCCGCAAAGCGTGTCGGACTTTTCGAAACAAACCAAGCAACACCTGCAATTAGGTAGGCAACTAGTGTAAAAGGTACCGCATAGCGGTCTGCTAAACGTACAAAATGAGCAGGACGTGCCGCAGATTCTTTCACTAAGTTCACAATTGTTTGATATTGACTGTCTGCTACAGTTTTTTCAGCAACCATTTTCAAAGAGCCATCACCATTCACGGAACCCGACATTAATTCATCTCCAGGATTTTTTTCAATTGGTTTTGATTCTCCTGTTAATGAAGATTCATCGACTGTTGATGTCCCGGTTTTTACCAAGCCATCAACTGGAACTAGTTCCCCTGGTTTTACTACTAATTCATCGCCAACATTGATTTCCTCAACAGAAACATCTTCTAAATTTTCGCCATTCAAGCGATGAGCTTTTTGTGGCGAGTTATCCAATAATGACTTCAGCTCTTGGTTAGCTTTTCCAGCGGCATAGTCTTCTAATGAATCACCACCAGTCAACATAATTAAAATCATCAAACTGGCCCAGTATTCTCCCACAGCTAAGGTTGCAACGATAGCGGTAATCGCTAAAATATCGACACCATATTTTCCTTCACGTAAGGTTTGAATCATTTCCCAGAACATCATTAACGCCATTACAGAACCTGTTATTAAAATAATGCCATACGCCCAATTCGGCTGATGTAAAATAAATTCAAATAATAATGCGAAAACTCCTGTTATAATTGTAATCCCCAATTTTGTTACATGCTTCATCTCTTTTTCTCTCCCATCATTCACTTTACATTATTGAGCGTACCTTTTCTGTTTTGAAAAAGAAAGTGAAAACGCCTAAATGAAAACGACTTTCATTATCATGGGATAGTTGCTGTAGCAACGTTTACTTTCTAAAAAGTAGTTATGTAAAAAAACACAGACCATCGTTCATTCGCCGATGGTCTGTGTTTTTATTTCCAAAAATCATCAAAAATTGTAATGGGTAAATGCCGTTTGTGTTGTCCTTTTTTATACCAGTTTTCAATTGTTTGTTGATCTGTTTCCGAGACTTTTTTGCCTTCCAAATAGTCATCAATGGCATCATACGTGACACCTAAGGCAACTTCATCTGCAACTAACGGTTTGTCATCTTCTAGATCAGCTGTTGGTATTTTTAGATACAAGGCTTCTGGTGCCCCAAGTTCTTTCAGCAAAGCTTTTCCTTGGCGCTTATTTAAACGAAATAACGGTAAAATATCCGCTCCGCCATCGCCATATTTGGTGAAGAAAGCTGTGACATTTTCGGCTGCGTGGTCTGTGCCAATTACTGCGCCAGCATTTTCGCCAGCTACTGCATATTGTGTAATCATACGTTGACGTGCTTTCATGTTCCCTTTATTAAAATCGCTAATTTGAACGCCAGCGTTTTCTAGCGAACCAACCATTGCATCCACTGCTGGTTTAATATCCACTCGTAAAGAAACATCTGGCTGGATAAAGGCTAGCGCGGCTTGTGCATCAGCTTCATCTGCTTGCTCACCGTATGGAAGGCGAATCGCAATAAATTGATACGACATATCTCCTGTTTCTTCGCGCATTTCAGTCATCGCTAATTGTGCTAAGCGCCCAGCTAATGTTGAATCTTGTCCGCCACTAATTCCCAAGACAAAGGTTTTTAAAAAAGGATGTTTAGTTAAATAAGCTTTCAGAAAATCAATACTTTTACGAACTTCTTCTTTTGGGTCAATTGTCGGTAAAACACCTAACTCTTGAATGATTTTTTCTTGAAGTGTTGTCATTTCTAGGCCTCCTTATTCACCGTTTCCGTTAAATGTTTAACGTCTTTACGCACTTTTTCCAATAAATTCATTTTGTGGTTCCAACAATCTGTTGAAAGGTCCACTGGATATTTCTGCGGATTCAAGTCCCGCTTGTATTCTTCCCAAAGTGAATCTAAATTTTCTTTTGCATATTGTTTAATTTCATCTAAAGTTGGTAATTCATACACACGTTTTCCTTCAACGAAAATATCTTGGAGTACTGGCCGTGCTTCAAAATCACGGACATACTTATTAATAAAGGTATGAACGGGATGGAACATATAAATTTCTTCTTCTTGGCGAGGATCTTCGTTCCAAAGTGTCACATAGTCCCCTTCTGACTTTTTATCAGATTTACGTGTAATGCGCCAGACTTGTTTTTTTCCTGGTGTTGTCACTTTTTCAGCATTGCTAGATAGTTTAATGGTATCTTTCATTTGACCATCTTCACCTTCAATTGAAACTAATTTAAACACCGCTCCTAAAGCCGGTTGATCATAGGCGGTAATCAGCTTGGTACCCACGCCCCATACATCAATTTTTGATTTTTGCATTTTTAGATTCAAAATCGTATTTTCATCTAAATCGTTCGATGCATAAATTTTTGCTTCAGTAAAGCCTGCTTCGTCCAGTTGTTCACGAACTCGTTTAGAAATATAAGCCATATCGCCACTATCAATCCGCACGCCTAGGAAATTAATTTTATCACCCATTTCTCGAGCTACTCGAATTGCGCTTGGCACTCCCGCTTTCAAAGTATCATACGTATCAACAAGGAAAACGCAATCCCGATGTGTTTTGGCATACGCCATGAATGCTTCATAATCATTTCCATACGACTGAACCAATGAATGGGCATGGGTCCCACTAACCGGAATACCAAAAATTTTACCAGCACGAACATTACTTGTCGCGTCCGCCCCACCAATATAGGCGGCTCTTGTGCCCCAAATGGCAGCATCTAATTCTTGTGCTCGGCGTGTTCCAAATTCCAATAAAGGATCATCGCCAATCACGGATTTAATTCGAGCCGCTTTTGTCGCAATTAATGTTTGGAAATTCACCATATTTAGCAAGGCAGTTTCTACCAATTGACATTGTGCCAAAGGACCTTCAATTTGAATTAACGGTTCGTTATTAAAAACCAAATCCCCTTCTAAAGCAGAGCGTACAGTACATTTAAATTCAAAATTTGCTAAATACGTCAAGAAATCTTCTGGATATTCTTCAACTTCTCGGAGATATGCAATATCAGATTCTGTGAACGTTAAATTTTCGAGATAATTGACTAAACGTTCTAAACCTGCAAAAATTGCGTAGCCATGATTAAAGGGCATCTCTCTAAAGTAACATTCAAAAACAGCATGTAAATCTGCTCTCCCTAATTCCCAGTACGTTTGCATCATATTGAGTTGATACATATCTGTATGCAATGTCAAACTATCATCTGCATATGTATAGTCCATCGTTTTCTACCTCTATTCTTTGTATTAAAAACTTGTTTATATTATAACAAAAAAATTTTTTTTAGCCTAAAATCTGCTTAGACCTCTTTTTCTTTAAAAATGAAAAATTTACTGAAGAAATAATTTAAAATCACTACTACAACTTGTGTAATCATTTTCGCCCAAAACGATGAAAAATGAATGCCATCAATTAGGAGAATCATTAAACCCATATCAGCCACAAAAGATAAAATTCGGTACCAATAAAATAAGCCCATTTCTTTAAAAAAACCAGCTATGCTTTCATGCTTACTTGCGAATACCCAATATTTATTCGTGAAAAAGGCAAATAGAACAGATAAAAACCAACTAATTGTGTTACTTATCTTGTAATCCAGCCCTAACACATTTTGACAAACAAAAAACACAACTAAGTTGACGACAGTCGTTGCACCACCAAAAAATAAATAAGCCAGTACTTCTCGGTATTTACGAAATAATTCTTTCAATTTTCACGCATCCTTTCAACTAATCATTTTATCAAACTTCGACAAGAAAACCTATCTATTTTGTGTAAAGACACAATTCTCTTGCTAATTTTACTATTTATTAAGTATTTATGAAAAACATAATAAGAGTAGAGGATAAGTTCATCCATGAATGAACTTACCCTCTACTCTTACTCTAATAATATATTGACTCCATCGACCGATAAGTTAAATCAGCATTAGTCCTTTAGCTTAGGAAGTGCTATCGTTTGTCCTTCGGTTAATACAGAATACGTTAAGTCATTTGCCTGCTTGAGGGCGGTTAAGGAATAGCCCGTTTTTTTAGCAATCTTTGCGAGTGTCTCTCCTCTTTTTACTTCATAATACTCAGTAGACGCTGTTTTTGAGTCATTCGCTTTACCATTTGATTGCTCTGCTGTCTTCAAAGCATTAGTCACCGATTTACTGATTATTAGTGATTGAAGTAACGCTTGTTCTTTCGGTTCTAGAGAAGTCGCCGCTGTATGCTGAGGAATCGTGATTTTTTGGCCAATATAAAACATTTCTTGAGTCTTTGAATTTTGTTTTAAGATGGCTGTTGCTGACACACCAAACGTCTGGCTAATGGTGGCGAGAGAATCTCCTTTGCTTACTTCATAGACGACTGCTTCTTTTTTTAGCTGTTCTTTGACTGCTTCCTTATCAAACGAAGGTTTCTTTTCTTCTGCCAAATTAGTCACTACTGGTTTCTTCTTTTCTTGATCGTATTCAGTTAATTGATAGGTTTCAATCAACGCGTTTAATTTTTTATCGTAATATGTATCCGTTGCATAACGACCTGTTAAAAATTTTGTTGCCTGCTGATAATTCGTCGTGTTTGCTTTCAAAACGCCGTGATAAAACGTTGGATTACCAGCCAGCCCATTGATGATTAATTTACTATAGTCTGTTAATGACTCTTTATAGGATGGATACTGACGAAAATCGGCATGAATGGTGGTCATCTTCCCTTTACCATCATCTTCTTGTGTGGGAAAGCTGACACTTTGACCTTGATAAGCGCCTTTAATGCCAAACAAATTATAATTTGGCGCCGCCGCTAACGCACTATTGCCCGAGCCACTCTCTAAAATAGCTTGAGCTATCATGACAGAAGCGTATAGATCATGTCGCTGACCAATAACTCGTGCTTCTTCACCGATTTTTCTAATAAACTCAGAAGTAGAAGCATTCTCTTGGACAACAAAATTTGCCTCGGCTTGTTGTTGAATTCCTGCTTGCTTTTCCTTTTCTTGACTATTGTCTACCTCTGAATGTACCAACGGCTCTTTGGTCTTTTCAGTTAATGTAGAATTTTGTGGTTCCTGATTATGAGGTGACTTCTCAGTGAGCGCTTTATGCTCTTCAGATACTGTTTGCTCATTTTGTAACGATTCGGTTGGTTTAGTACTAGCAATTGTCTTTTCTTGTGGCGGTAAACTATTTTCAGATTCTAATGGTTCCACATTATTTTCCTGATGGTCACTGCTGTCATTTTGTGTTGAACTTTCTTGTTGTTCAGACGAACTTATTATTGTTTCGTTCAGCGTTGAAGAAGTAAGGGTTCCTTGGTCTTGATTGGCTTGGTCCGCTCTTTTTTCTTCCAGCGATAGCTGTCGACTTTCGTCCCTCGTTTCGGTCTCCTCTTGAGCGATTAATGGTTCTGAATTGTAGTAACTGGCGCCCGCATAAGCCCCTAAGACTCCAAGACATACCAACTTCAAATATCTTGCCTTTCTTTTTTTCATCGCATTTCTCCTTCATTTACCTCTTTATTTCTGCTAATAATTGCTCTATCTGTTGGTACATTCCTGTTGATTCATTCTTGATGGTCAGCATTTGTTCACAATAAGCTTGGTACTCTCTTGCCACTTGCTTCATGCGTGTTAAAGTTGCTAAACGTTGTTCCATCTCTTCATGAACTGTTGCAACTTGTTGTTTGGCTTGACTAATTGTTTCTTTTGCTTGACGTTTGGCTTCTAATAACACTTCGCCAATTTCTTTTTGAGAAAGCGTAACGGCTGTGTCTAAATTCTCTTCACTGGTCTGTCTCTGTTGCATCTTTTCTTCAGACAATTGTTTCTGTAAAGAAGTGATAGTTGTTTCTTTATCACTTAATGTTTCTTTAACATGTTTAAGTTGAACATCTTTTTCGACTACTTGTTTTTGTAATGCTTCCACTTCATTGGTTTGCATTAATAATTGCTCCGTTAGCTTTTTAATGGATTGCTGATATAGTTGATTTTCTTCTTCTAGTTTTTCAACAAAAGAAAATGATTCTTCTGACAGTTCAGTCGGCACTTGTTGCTGGACCTGCTTAACTTTTGCAGCTTGCTCTTTTGCATAAACAACCTCGTCATCAAAGCTTGCTTCCTCTGTTACCTTTGGTTGTGCTTTCATCGATTGTTCATTTTCAAAATCCGGCATCTTCTCATACTCCTCATCTTCATTGTTTTTAGTCAAAAATTGCCACATTTGTTTCTCCTCCTTCGTACCTTTTACACCGTTAACATATAGCCTTTTGAACGAATTGTTTTGATATATTGTGGTTTGTTCACATCTTGTTCAATTTTTTTACGCAAATGGAAAATCACATTAGCGACACGATATTTTCGTTCATTCGCAGTATCTTTCCAGACATTTTTGTAGAGTTCTTCATATGTAATTGTTTGTCCTGCGTGTTTGTATAAATACTCTATTGTGAAAAATTCCAATTTTGTTAAAAGAATTTCTTCTCCACTTCCCAAGCAAACACTCAAATTTGGCGCAATTAAATACAATCTCTCAGAAAGATTCTTAGTAACTGTTTGTTCCTCGTTTGCAATAGCTAATTTAGGATAAAAACGTCTTTTTACACGTTGCAATAAATTACTCATGCTTAACATGCATTCTTGACGATCATAAGAATGATCAAAAACGCCATCTGCACCTAATTGTAAATAAATAATTCGATTGACTTTACTAATTACTTCTGTCCGAGAAAATAACCAAATCGGTAAATCTGACTGCTTGCGAATCGTCATTAATAACTCACAACAAGTATTTACTTGCTGGTGGTCAGTAACTTCAATCACTAATCCATCAATATGGTGCAAATGAAGAAGTATATTTGTTCCTTGGATGATCTGACATTCTACTTGATTACTAACAAACCAATTTTGACAGTATTCTTTTGTTTCAATTGTCAAAGGAACGACACCAATTGTATATTTTTCCATTTTTCCACCTCAATCTTCCTAATATTCCCCTTCAAAATATAATAATTTTTATTTATATTCTATTAATAAATAAAAATTACCAACTACTAGTTTTCAAAAAATGATTGTTATTACTAAATTTTATCGAATAAAAACAAGGCTGTCTAGCTAAAACGAAGCCTTTAAATTATCATCTTTTTTGTTAATTGAGTAAATATTTGAGAAAACACCATAAGCAAAGATATTATTTAGATTATTTATTCTTTATGTAAAAAAAAGCTTACGATTTTTCAATCGTAAGCTTTTAGAATACTTTTTTATTTTTACATCATACCGCCCATGCCCATTGATGGATCCATCATAGGAGCTGGTGCAGCTGGTTCTGGTTTGTCTGCAACAACTGCTTCAGTTGTTAATAATAAAGCTGACACAGAAGCTGCATTTTGTAAGGCAGAACGAGTTACTTTTGTTGGGTCAACAATACCGGCTTCAACCATGTTTACCCATTCACCGTTAGCTGCATTGAATCCGATACCTAAGTCAACATTTTTTAGTTTGTCAACAATCACTGATCCTTCATAACCAGCATTTTCAGCGATTTGACGGATTGGTTCTTCTAATGCACGAACGACAATCTTGATCCCTGTTGCCACATCGCCTTCAGCTTCTAGCGCAGCGACTTTACCAATTACATTGACAAGTGCGGTACCACCACCAGAAACCATGCCTTCTTCTACAGCGGCACGTGTTGCATTTAATGCATCTTCAATTCGTAATTTTAATTCTTTTAATTCTGTTTCAGTTGCAGCACCGACTTTAACGACAGCAACCCCGCCAGCTAATTTAGCTAAACGTTCTTGTAATTTTTCACGATCAAAATCAGACGTTGTTTCGCCGATTTGGTTTTTAATTAAATGAACGCGGGCATCAATGGCTTCTTTTGAACCAGCACCTTCGACAATTGTTGTGTTATCTTTGTCGACAACTACTTTGCTAGCATTTCCTAAGTTTTCAATAGTTGTGTCTTTTAACTCTAACCCTAAGTCGTCAGTGATTACTGTACCACCTGTTAAAATAGCAATATCTTCAAGCATCGCTTTGCGGCGGTCACCAAATCCTGGTGCTTTTACTGCGACAACATTAAATGTACCACGGATTTTGTTCAATACTAATGTTGGTAGAGCTTCCCCATCAACATCATCCGCAATGATCAATAGTGGACGGCTTTGTTGTAGAATTTGTTCTAATAAAGGTAAGATATCTTGAATATTTGAGATTTTTTTGTCGGTAATTAAGATATATGGATTTTCTAAAACAGCTTCCATTTTATCGTTGTCAGTAACCATGTATTGAGATAAATAACCGCGGTCGAATTGCATTCCTTCAACCACATCTAATTCTGTTTCAATCCCTTTTGATTCTTCAATGGTAATTACGCCGTCGTTACCAACTTTTTCCATTGCATCAGCAATTAATTGGCCGACTTTTTCAGAACCTGATGAAACAGCAGCGACTTGTGCAATCGCTTCTTTTGAATCAACTACAGATGAAATATTGTGTAATTCTTCTACTGCTGTTTTTGTTGCTAATTCAATCCCACGGCGAATACCTAATGGGTTAGCTCCAGCAGTTACGTTTTTTAAGCCTTCACGAACAATGGCTTGTGTCAAAACAGTCGCTGTTGTTGTTCCGTCACCAGCAATATCATTCGTTTTAGAAGCAACTTCTGAAACTAATTTTGCACCCATGTTTTCAAAATGATCTTCCAATTCAATTTCCTTAGCAATTGTTACCCCATCGTTAGTAATCAATGGTGAACCAAATGATTTTTCTAAAACAACGTTACGACCTTTAGGGCCTAATGTCACTTTCACTGTATCTGCTAATACATCTACTCCGCGTAGCATTGCTGCACGTGCATCTTCTGCAAATTTAATCTCTTTTGCCATGATTTCTTCACCTCATAATTTTTTTCTTCTATTATATTATTCTGTAAAAGTTGTTTATTATTCAACAGTGGCAATAATGTCTTTGGCTGATACAATTAAGTATTCTACGCCTTCGTATTTCACTTCTGTTCCTGAATATTTTTCAAACATTACTGTGTCACCAATTTTTACTTCCATCGGAACTTTTGTGCCATTTTCAAGCACACGACCTTCACCTACTGCGATAACTTCACCTGTTTGTGGTTTTTCTTTTGCAACGGATGCAAGAACAATTCCTCCAACAGTTTTTTCTTCTTCTTTCGCGACTCTAATTACGACGCGATCGCCTAATGGTTTTAACACAATAAATCCCTCCAAATAAAAAGTTTTCGCTTATTTTAGCACTCGATACACAAGAGTGCTAACTCACACTATTTATAATACTCATTTCACTCTAAAAATGCAAGTCTTTTCTCTCTTTTTCTTGTCAATTATAAGATACGCATTTTTTATTGAGTATTCTTTTTTCATGGAATGTTTTTCCAATCCTTTAATTCATGGTAAAATAAATTGACTACGATTGGAGGCGAATAAAATGAAACAACGTTTACTTACAGCACTAATAGCAACCTTCGTTTATTTTGTGATAGCGAATTTAGGAAATCTTGTTTTCAGTGTCACAGAAGGAATTGTTTCGACACTTTGGGAATCTCTTTTCTTTTTCTTATTCGTTTTTCTTTTATTAGGATATCGCAATAATCGTAAAAAATAATTATAGAAAGGATTAACCATGACCTTAAGAAAATCAAGTTTATTTATTTTAGTCACATACATTATCGCTTTTTTCGGGCCGTTACTTTTTTCGGGTATTTCCCCCAATGCAGCGATTAATGTGACAACTGCTCTCTACATTATTGGCGCCCTTGTAATGATTGGCATCTTTTTAAAAACCACAGAACCTTCTCCTTTAGAGGAAACAGCAACCTTGAAATCACCTATTTTTATTTTTTTACTAGGTGTTAGTGGGATTTTCATTGCCATGCTGATTCAAGGGGTTACTTTTGCCATTGAAGTAGCCATCACAGGAGAACAAGCTACTTCTCAAAATACGCAAGCTATTGTGGCGGTGATTTTGGCAAATCCTTTATTTATTTTGGCAACTACTATCGGTGGTCCGATTATGGAAGAATTCGTCTTTCGTTATGCATTTATCCATTTAATCCAGCCTTTTACAAATTTCTGGATTGCGGCTACTGTTAGTTCGGCGATTTTTTCACTCGCACATGCCGATGGTCACTTTTTTGTTTATTTCTTTATGGGATTTTTCTTTGCTCTTTTGTACAAGCAAACTGGAAAAATTTGGACCTCAATTATTGCCCATTGCGGCATGAATACGATTGTGATTATTGTTCAACTACTTTTGCATAATGGTGCAATTCAATAAGAAAAGGGCCTTCGTCTAAACGACTAGGCCCTTTTCTTTTGCTTATTCTTCTTCGTCAATCAATTCGTTGTCATGATGTAAGAAATAAATTAATGTTTGTAATTCGTTGGTTAAGTCAACATTTTGAATTAATACTTCAGGTGGCGCTACTAAACGCGCAGCTGTAAAGTTTAGAATTCCTTTAACCCCTGCTTCGGCAAGTTTGTTTACAACTTCTTGCGCTTTGCGAGCTGGAATAGTTAAAATAGCTACTTCGATTTGTTGAACACGAATTTGTTCCATCATATCTTCCATTGGATAAACCGGAATACCGTCAACAATGCGTCCCACAATATCTTCATTCACATCAAATGCGCAACTTACACGAATACTGTTGCTTTGATGGAATTTGTACTTTAATAAAGCACTTCCTAAATTACCAACCCCGATTAATGCGACATTGGTTAACTCATCTTCATTCAATGTTTTTGCAAAAAAGTTCATTAAGTTTTCAACATCATAGCCGTACCCACGTTTACCTAATTCACCAAAATATGAAAAGTCACGACGAATAGTCGCACTGTCTACTTGTACCGCTTCACTTAATTCAGTTGATGAGACTTTATTTTTTCCTGTATCATGTAACATTCTTAAGTAGCGATAATATAAAGGAAGGCGTCGCGCCGTTGCTTTTGGAATAACTTGATCTTTCACAATTGGACCTCCAATACTTTCACTTAAATCTTATCCATTAACATAATAGCAGTTTTTCACAATAAAAAGCAATTCTATGGCTCAAAAATAGCATTTTTCTTCAAAAGTTTGTGATAAAAGGTATAAACCTTCACAAAGCATTTTTTGATACGTGCTATTTTAGCAGATTTTATGCTACACTAAGGGCAATGAATTTAGAAATGAGGACTACTGATGATTTTATTACAAGCAAATCAAGTTGCCCGGCATTTTGGCTCGGAAACATTGTTTGAAAACATACATTTAGAAATTGCAACAAAAAGTCGGATTGCCTTAGTTGGTCGTAATGGTGCTGGAAAATCGACTTTTTTAAAAATCATTGCAGGCATTGATGCTCCCGATAGCGGAACCATTGCCAAAAATAAAACTGCTACGTTAGGTTATTTAGCTCAAAATACCGGCTTAGAATCAGATAAAACCGTTTGGGAAGAAATGACAAAAGCCTTTGCTGACATCCTAGAAATGGAACAGCGTATGCGAGAATTAGAAACTAAAATTAGTGAAATGGATCCAACCACTTCCGTTTATGAAGGAATTTTAAAAGAGTACGATCAATTGCAACATACGTTTTCTGAAAAAAATGGCTACGGCTATGAAAATGAAATTCGCTCAGTCCTTCACGGCTTTGGCTTTGATGAATCCTTTTACACGAAAGATATTCAAACCTTATCTGGTGGTCAAAAAACCCGGCTTGCATTAGCGAGAATGCTTTTACAAAAACCAGATATTTTAATTCTGGACGAGCCTACAAACCACTTAGATATCGAGACGCTTTCTTGGCTGGAATCTTATTTGCCAAGCTATGCCGGCGCCCTATTGATTGTTTCCCACGATCGTTATTTTTTAGATAAGGTAGTTAATGAAGTTTATGAACTGAGTCGCAAAAAAATGACTCACTACAAAGGAAACTATTCCAAATACTTAGAGTTAAAAGCAGAACAATTAGCCAGTGAATGGAAAGCGTATGAAAAGCAACAAGAAGAAATCAATAAGTTAGAAGATTTTGTTGCCAAAAATCTGGTTCGTGCATCTACAACGAAACGTGCACAAAGTCGCCGAAAAGTATTAGAAAAAATGGACCGTTTAGACCGACCTCAAGGAGATGAAAAATCGGCGCATTTTCTTTTCGATAGTGAAAAAGTCTCGGGAAATGTTGTTTTACAAGTCGAAGATGCCGCCATTGGTTACGACCAAGAACATATTTTATCCGAACCTATTCATTTGGATATTCGTCGCAAAGAAGCCATTGCCTTAGTCGGACCGAACGGAATTGGTAAATCTACTCTCTTGAAATCAATTATTGATCGCATTCCTTTCATTAAAGGAAGTAAAACTTTTGGCACCAATGTTTCTGTAGGTTACTATGACCAAGAGCAAGCCAATTTACATGGCAATAAAACGGTCTTAGCGGAATTATGGGATGAACACCCAACCACACCTGAAAAAGAGATTCGAAGTATTTTAGGCGGCTTTCTCTTCAGTGGAGACGATGTTGAAAAAACGATTCCTTTATTAAGCGGTGGCGAAAAAGCACGTGTGGCATTAGCAAAATTAGCGATGGATCGTGACAATTTCTTGATTCTCGATGAGCCAACCAACCACTTGGATATCGATAATAAAGAAGTTTTAGAAAATGCGCTGATTGATTATGAAGGAACCATCCTCTTCGTTTCCCATGACCGTTACTTTATCAATCGAATTGCAACAAAAGTTGTTGAGCTTTCCGAAAAAGGCAGCAAACTTTATTTAGGCGACTATGATTATTATTTAGAAAAGAAACAAGAGGAAGAAGAAATAGCTGCCCTCTTAGCTAATGAAGAAGCGGCGAAAAAACCCGAACCAGTTACAGCCAAAAATACCTTTTATCAAAACAAGGAGCAACAAAAATTACTCCGTACTTTGCAAAGAAAAATAACACAAGTCGAAGAAAATCTTGCTCAGTTAGATACGACAATTGCACAATTAGAAGCACAAATGAGTCAACCAGACATTCTAGAAAATCATGTTGAATTGCTGGCTCTAAACCAACAATTAGATGACGCTCGTCAGCAACAAGATGAACTACTTGAGCAATGGGAAAATTTCAGTTTAGAATTAGAAGAAATGGAAAATAACAATTAACGGAGGGATTCACTATGGCTTCCAAAAAAATCAGTTTAACGAAGCCCAAATATCAACAAATCGCCGTTGATGTTGCGGAAAAAATTGCAGAAGGCAAATTACATGTCGGAGATAAAATCCATGCCCGTTCCACCCTAGCTAACCAATACCAAGTGTCGCCAGAAACAGCCCGCAAAGCCATTATCGTTTTAGTTGATTTAGAAATCGTTAAAGCCAAACACGGCAGCGGCTTCTATGTGGCATCAAAAGAAAAAGCGCAGGACTTTGTGACACAATATCAAGACGTTCAAACGATTGCTGAAATTAAAGAAGAATTGCTAGATAGCGTGGCGAAACAAAAAGAAGAACTTACTCATTTTTCTAGCATTCTAGATACTCTTGTTGAACAAACAAAGCGTTTTGATTCTTTCAATCCAATGAATCCTTATTCATTAGTTTTAACAGAAGAAGCTGCTTATCTTGAGGCGACGATTAGCGAAATGAATTTTTGGCAAAACACTTCGGCAACGATTATCGCCATCAAACACAAAGAAGAGCTTCTGGTCTCACCTGGTCCATATGCAAAGATTTCGTTGAACGACACACTTTATTTTGTTGGACATGACGAATCAACCTTACAACGTGTCCAAAATTTCTTTTATCCTTAAACAAAAAAGTGACTACTTATCTTGCGGTAAATAGTCACTTTTTTTATTTATTATTTCTATTTTTCATAAAAAACCACTATAAAACCTATTTAAAATACTGTTTTTCTTCATTTTCAGAAAGATTTTCATCTAATTTGACAAAGTGACAACTTTATAGTAGTCTGATGTAGTCACTTTTTTTAATGAGGAGGAACAATGATTTGCCAAAAGTAAAAGTAAATCACCTTACCAAGATCTTTGGTAAGAAAACCAAACCGGCACTTGAAATGATTCGTGCCAACAAAAGCAAAACAGAAATTTTAGAAAAAACGGGTGCCACGGTCGGTGTTTATGATGTAAATTTCGAAGTTGAAGAAGGCGAAATTTTCGTTATTATGGGGTTATCAGGAAGTGGGAAATCAACATTAATTCGTTTATTAAATCGTTTGATTGAACCAACTTCAGGAAATATTTATATTGATGGACAAGATATTTCTTCTTTAGATAAAGAAGGATTACGTGAAGTACGTCGAAATAAAATGAGCATGGTTTTCCAAAACTTTGGTCTTTTCCCCCATCGAACTATCTTAGAAAATACGGAATATGGTTTAGAAATTCGTGGTGTTCCTAAAGAAGAACGCCAAGCAAAAGCTGAAAAAGCCTTAGAAAATTCTAGCTTAATTGCTTTTAAAGACCAATTACCAAGTCAATTATCTGGTGGGATGCAACAACGTGTCGGCCTTGCTCGTGCCTTGGCTAACGATCCGGAAATTTTATTAATGGACGAAGCATTCTCTGCTCTTGATCCGTTAATTCGTCGTGAAATGCAAGACGAACTATTAGATTTACAAGAAAATGTCAAAAAAACCATTATCTTTATCACACATGATTTGAATGAAGCTTTACGAATCGGCGACCGGATTGCTTTGATGAAAGATGGTCAAATTATGCAAATTGGGACTGGAGAAGAAATTTTAACCAACCCAGCCAACGAATATGTGCGAACCTTCGTGGAAGATGTGGATCGTTCAAAAGTCTTAACTGCCCAAAATATTATGGTACCTGCTTTAACTACTAACATTGAAATTGATGGCCCAACTGTTGCTTTAAAACGGATGCGTCAAGAAGAAGTGAGTATGTTACTTGCCGTGGATAAAAAACGCCAACTAAAAGGCGTGGTACGCGCAGAAAAAGCTTTAGAAGCGCGTAAAAACGGGACTTCTCTTGTAGAATGTGTGGATCCAGAAATTCAAACAATCGACAAAGATATGTTAGTGAATGATATTTTCCCACTGATTTATGATGCACAAACGCCTCTTGCTGTGACTGATAACGGCAAACTATTAGGCGTGGTCATCCGTGGTAGCGTACTTGAAGCACTTGCAGAAACAGAGGTGAACGAACATGAATAAGTATCAATTACCTGTCGCGTCTTGGGTTGAAAGTTTTACTGATTGGTTAACTTCAACATTTGCTGGATTATTCAGCTTTTTACAAACAATTGGTCAAAGTGTAATGGACAACATTACTGCCTTACTAACAGCCGTACCACCACTTGTGCTGATCGTGCTATTAACGATTGCTGCTTTCTTTATTTCTAATAAAAAAATCGGCTTAAGTTTATTCACGTTTATCGGCTTAATGTTTATCTATAATCAAAACTTATGGAACGATTTAATGAGTACCGTTACGTTAGTTTTACTTTCTAGTGTTATTTCCATTATCATTGGTGTGCCACTAGGGATTTTAATGGCGAAAAGCGAAAAAGCCAAGAGTATTATTACACCGATTTTGGACTTCATGCAAACAATGCCTGGTTTCGTTTACTTGATTCCAGCCGTTGCATTCTTCGGAATTGGTATGGTTCCTGGGGTCTTCGCCTCTGTTATCTTCGCTTTACCACCAACCGTACGCTTTACGAACTTAGGAATTCGACAAGTACCAAATGAACTTGTTGAAGCAGCTGATTCTTACGGTAGTACCGGCTGGCAAAAATTATTCAAATTAGAATTACCTTTAGCCAAAAACACGATTATGGCTGGTGTTAACCAAACAACCATGCTAGCTCTATCAATGGTAGTTATTGCTTCAATGATTGGTGCGCCTGGATTAGGACGTGGCGTCCTTTCTGCTTTACAACGTGCGCAAGTCGGGAACGGTTTCGTAAATGGTGTAGCTTTAGTTATTTTAGCGATTATCATTGACCGTTTTACTCAACATTTAAATAATAAAAAAGCAGCCCCTAAAGCAGCTGGTGCCACCTCTAAAAAGAAAAAATATGGGATTATTGCAGCGGTTGTTGTAATTGTCGCTGGCTTAGTTGGTGCTTCAATTTTTACAACAACAAATGATAAGCAAATTTCCCTTTCTTATGTGGAATGGGATACCGAAGTAGCCTCCACACATGTGGTTGCCGAAGTCTTAAAAGATATGGGGTATGATGTTAAAACGACTCCTTTAGATAACGCAATTATGTGGGAATCTGTAGCTAAAGGTGAAACAGATGCCATGGTTGGTGCGTGGCTGCCAGGAACTCACGCAGAGCAATATAAACAATATAAAGATAAATTAGACGACCTTGGTGAAAACCTTAAAGGTGCGAAGCTAGGAATTGTCGTCCCTTCTTATATGGATGTTGATTCTATCGAAGATTTATCTGATCAAGCTGGGAAAAAGATTACTGGAATTGAACCTGGGGCTGGTGTTGTTGCAGCAGCAGAGAAAACTAAAGAAGCTTATCCTAATTTGAAAGATTGGTCTGTTGAAACTTCTTCATCAGGTGCCATGACTGTCGCCTTAGGACAAGCAATTAAAAACAACGAAGACATCGTTATTACTGGCTGGTCTCCTCACTGGATGTTTGCAAAATATGATTTAAAATATTTAGCTGATCCAAAAGGCACTATGGGCGGCGAAGAAGCGATTCACACAATGGCTCGCCAAGGCCTAAAAGAAGATCAACCAGAAGCTTACAAAGTGTTAGATAATTTCCATTGGACAACTAAGGATATGGAATCTGTCATGTTAGAAATTAACGAAGGCAAAGACCCACAAGAAGCTGCACGCGATTGGGTTGATTCACATAAAGACCAAGTAGCAGAATGGAAAAAATAATTCTTAACAAATGACTTCCCCATCTATTAAAAGAGGACGTTGAACAAATTGTTCAACGCCCTCTTTTTTCGCAAAAAAAAACCACTCAGTTGGGTAGACTGAGTGGAAAGGAGTTATTTTTACTTGAGGAGTAAAAATGAAAAGTGTTTATGTTGGGTGTTTTGTTGGTATGCTTATATATTAACGAGAACCTGTGAATAATTTGTGACGAAAACCTTGGAAATTTGCTACGAATTACTTAAAAAAGTTTAAATGTGTCTCACCCTAGTTAATCAATACAGCGATTATTTCTTTTTAGCATTTTGGATGGCTTTAAATAATGTTGAAAATTGTCCTTTGAAAGACATCACATCATCAAAGATATCAACACCATCGTTTAACATTTTGACGGTAACCCAGCCAAGCGCTTCCGTAATTGCTACTGCAACTGAAGCATTGACCATGCCACCAGTCACAGTTCCGACAACAGGAATCACTTTTAGAATATTTCCGACTGCGCTCTTACCTAAACTAACCACTACTAATTCTTTGGTTAAACTTTTCCCTAAGCTTTCAGACCAAGACTGACCAAAAATTTTATGCAGCCGTGACATCATAGTTAATTGAACAGGTACCAGTAAAAAAGCATCCGAAAACGGAATTGGCGAAAACCCAATAATTGCTGCTGACAATGCAGCAAAATGAATCGTTTGATGACTTTTCTTTTTCACGTCAGGTGAAACACCAGCCAAAAATTCATCAAATACTTTGTCGAGTTGTGTTTGACTGTTCGTCACTAATTGTTCTGCTTTACCTTTAGAAGTTGCGAAAGCATTCATTATGGCCGTAGACGTTTTTTGTGGAAATTTTTTCAAGACATCTTGAAAAAAAGAACGAAATTCTGGGTCTTCGATTTCTTCATTCAATTGCTTAGTTTCTTGTTCTGCTAATTCTTGTTTTTCAATCTCTTCAAAAAGTTCTTGTTTCTTTTTGTTTTTATGTTTTTTTCTTCTCATCTCATTAACTCCCTTATCTATCAATATGTAGAAACAAAGTATAGCATAGCTCCTGATTGATTCTCTTTTAGATGATTTGAAAAGCCAGAACTTATCTGTTTTTTAAACAAATAGAAATGTTCTAGCTTTTCTCAAAAAATCAGCTATTTTGTTTGTTCTTCACCGCAATACACCGTCAAGTGTTTAGGTAAAATTTCCAGCGTAATTGGCAAAGCAGCTCCTTCATCACCATCCACATTAGTGGTTAATTCTTCTTGGTTTTCTAAGGAGATTGTTCCTTCTTTAAAGGTTAGGTAAACTAAATTATCAGTGGACTGGTCGACGCCTTTTAACAAATCTGGGACTGCTTTTACTGCATCCCACAATGATTGATCTTTTAAATAAACTAAATGAAGTTTGCCATCATCCACTTGGGCCTCTGGTAATAATGTTTCAAACCCACCGATTGAATTTGTTAAGCCAACTAAAACGGTACTACTTTCAATGGTTTGTTCTTTTTGATCCAATCTTAAATGAAAAGGATACGTTTGAGCATTCGCTAAATGTTTGGCACCTGAAATAAAATAAGCGAGTTTTCCTAACTTCGTTTTTTGTTCAACGTCCACGTCGTTAATTGACTCTGGAATCGTCCCAATCGCAACGACATTCATAAAGTAGTCGTCATTGATTTTCCCCACATCTAAAGCACTGGTTTTTTCTAAATCTAATTGTTGAATCGCTTCTTCAGGGTCCATCGGTAAATTCAAGGCTCGCGCTAAATCGTTCACCGTTCCTAAAGGAAAAAAGCCAAATTTTGGGCGGTAAGCTTGTTCTGCCAACCCGCTAATTCCTTCATTAACGGTTCCATCTCCCCCCATTACGAAAACACTGTCGAAGTGACTTTCCGCAGCTTCACGGGCAAATTGTTCTGCATCGCCGCCTTTTTCTGTTTGTTTCACTACAACTTCATCAAATAACTGCTTTAATTTTTCTTCTGCTAACGTTTCAAATTCTTTGGCTTTTTCACCACCAGAACTGGGGTTAACAATTAAAACTGCTTTTTTCACTGGCACCACTCCTCATTGATATCTAAATCGTTTGATTCCTTACAATTATTATAAAAGATATTTTTAATTCTGGCGAAAAATATGCTGACACTTGCTTAACAAACAAGCATTCCTGCTCCTCACTACTTTTCAAAACGTTCTTTAAAGCAATAGGCAAAATAATAGAACAATTTCCAAAAATCTTGCCAAACTTTTGGATCCATCCCCGTCAATTCATGAATTCGTTTCAAACGGTAATTCAATGTATTTCGATGGATATGTAATACTTGTGAGGTTTCATTGATGTTTAAGTTATGATTGGCAAAAAAAATAACGGTTTCATAGTATTCATCATAAATCGTCTGGATGGTTTCAAAAAAATCCAATTCAATATGAAAAGGAAAATTAAAAATTCCTTGAATGAAAAAATCTTCTGCTTGGTAAAACTTAGCCTTTTCTAATTGGAGAAACGATAGAAGTAAATACGTGTTTTGTGCCTCTTGGACCATTTGTTGAATCGTGGCTTTTTCCGAACTTATCACAAGGTATTCTGTTACTGGCTTTGTTATCTGAGGTGGTTCAGAAGTAATCACCAGATAACAATTTTCCCATTCAAATATTTCATGTCCAGGATAATAACTGGATAATAAGCGCTTGTCCTTGGTCAGTACACAATGATTCTGGTCATCTAATTGAAGGTTATATAGTTCCAACGCTTCAAGTTTTAAGGCTTCTGAGTAAGCAGAATCAACATGCATTAAGTGCTGGATAAACTGATTTTTTTGTTTCTTCTTTTTTTCGCGTTCTTGTTGTGTATTTAATTCTTCTGTCAGTAAAAGAACAATCGAGCGCACAAGCTTGGTAAATTTGCGCACCTCGTCTGGTTCTCCTGAAATGCCTACGACACCTAAAATGTGATTATTCAAAATAATCGGTTCATTGGTGCCTTTTTTCTCTAAAGAAGTATCTTTATAAATTTCAATATTTTTTCGTTCATTGATGGCTCTTTCTGCACCACGATGGCGCTCCCCAATTCGAGCAGAATCTCCACTCGCAATAATTTTTCCTCGTTCATCCATAATATTGATGTTATAAGGAATATCTGCCATCAACTTTTCAACAATTTTATTTGCTTGGATTTTGTCTAATTTTAACATTGCTATCGCCAACTTTCTAAAAAGCGAGTAGCGTTTGGGACATAAGCCGCAATGACTTATGTCCCAAACGCTTAATTCTTCAGATCAACGACTGAACATTTTTATTTCAGCTTTCATTACTGATGATACCATGGTTAGTTCTTAGTCACAAGGCACCAGCTGTAATGTACGAGCAATATTTTCAACGGTTCTTTCTAAGTTAACTGGTCCATTTTTCAATGCTGCTTCCAATGGTTCGGCTTTGGCCAAAATTCCAAAAATAGCCGTCATCCCTTCTTCATAGAGGACATCCACATCTTTGCCGATATAGCCAGCACAAGCGAAAACCGGTTTTTGATACTTCTTGGCCAAACGCGAGACGCCATAAGGGGCTTTGCCAAATTTTGTTTGAAAATCCATCCCGCCTTCACCAGTAAAGACATAATCAGCGGCTTTTATTTTTTCTTCTAATTGATTCACTTCTACGACAATATCAATCCCTGGGCGTAACTGAGCTTTCGTGAATGCTAGTAACCCTGCACCCAAACCACCAGCAGCTCCTGCGCCTGGCATCATCTCAACATCAATGCCGATCTCTTTTTTGATGATCGCTGCATAATGGGCTAAGTTTTTATCTAATTGAGCCACCATTTCTTCTGTCGCACCTTTTTGCGGACCAAAGACATGAGACGCCCCTGTTGGCCCTGTTAGTGGGTTATTCACATCACTTGCTACTAGAACTTCGGTAGCAAAAATACGTTGATCAAACTGTGTTAAATCGATCTGCGCCAGTTTATCTAATGCACCACCGCCACGTGTCAATTCTTGCCCTTCCTTGTCTAACAAACGCGCACCAAGTGCCTGAATCATACCTGCCCCCCCATCATTTGTCACGCTACCACCAATGCCGATAATGATTTTTTTTGCCCCATGATTGAGCGCATGTTGAATCATTTCTCCTGTACCATAAGTAGAAGTGATCAAGGGATTACGTTCTGCTACTTTGACCAATTCAATTCCGTTGGCTTTCGCCATTTCAATGACCACCGTTTCTTGGTCACCTAATAAGCCGTAATAGGTTTCAACGATTTGATCAGGAAGCGGTCCTGCCACACGTACTGGTACTCTTGTGCCTCCTGTTGCATCCACTAAGGAATCCACCGTTCCTTCCCCGCCGTCTGCCATCGGGACGTGTTGAATGTCTGCATCTTTAAATACAGCTAAAATCCCTTTTTCCATTGCCAGACAGGCTTCTTTTGCACTCATACTTTCTTTAAATGAGTCTGGAGCCAAAACAAATTTTTTCGTCATCTTTTCGCGCCTACTTTCCAACTAGTTTAAAATAAAGCCATATAAAATGGTTGCAACAATCGTCATTACCCCACCGACACACATTTCATAAGGAATCACTCGAATTCTTTCTTTAATCGTCATATTCATACTTTGTGCCGTAATATGGAAATAATTGCCTTGAGGAACACTATCAATCACAGTTGCCCCAGTATGCACCATGACTGCTGCTGAAAGTGAAGATGTGCCCATATCTAAAATCGCTGGTCCAAAAGAACCTGTCGCTAAAATAACCGCTGTGGATGTTGAACCAACTGCTAAGCCCATTAAAATACCAGAAATCGGTGCCAAGAAGGTTCCAGAAATTCCCATAACAGAAATTAAGTGGACAATTTGTGTTGATAAATCAGAAACAGAAATTAATCCAGCAATTGCACCTGCACCAATTAAAATTAAAACGGTATCGGTTACTCTCTTCAAGCCAGAAGATGCATAAAAGGCCAGTTGTTTTGTTTGCCCAATCGCAATTGTCCCAACAACTGAAGCGAACGGCAAAATATACAGAGCATCAATATTCAAACTTTTGATGAAAGAAATATTTAAAACGGCGCCAATCGGATTAAGTAATAATAAGACAATCGCTAACACTGGCGCGATTAACGCCTTTTTCAAAGGTAATAATTCTTTTGTTTGTTCCTCCACAAGATCCGTTTCTTTGACCATTGATCCTTTACTTCTCATGATATTTGCAAGAACAACAGCTGTAATTAAGCCAAATACGGCTGGAATAAAGCCAGCAATCATAACGTCACTTAGAGGTAAATCAAAGCCGTTCGCCGCTGCAATAGTATTTGGATTAGGCGAAATAATATTGCCCGCTTTGCCGCCACCTGATAAGGCAATCAATAATGATAACTTACTGATACCCGTACTTTTCCCAACAGATAGAGCAATCGGGGCAACAATCAACACTGCAACAGGAATGAATACGCCCACTGCTGTAATTACCATTGTGGATAATGCCAAAGATAAAATAGCTTTTTTCTCGCCAAGCTTTTGTACAATGGCGTTAGCAATTGATTCTGCCGCACCGGATTCCATCATCACACCCGCCAACATGCCGGCTGCTAAGACACGGATTGCGGTTCCCATAATACTTTGTGTTCCGTTTAATAGAACAGCGACTGTATCTGACAGGGAAGCGCCTCCAATAAGACAACCAACAATTGCACCAAAAAACAAGGAATACACAGGATTAAATTTTTTCAAAATTAATACTATCGCTACAACTAATCCTAAAATTGCAGCAACCCAAGATATTGTAATATCTGGCATTCAAAATCAGCTCCTTAAATTGTTTACGCTTTCATTCTATCAAAGTCCTTTCTTTTTAAAATTGTAAATTTAACAGGATTTATTGTTCAAATGCACAAAAAAACCGTTCTTAAAGAACAGTTTTTTGAAATCTTTTTCTATCTTTCTCAATAATGACCACCAAGCCAACGAACAAAAGAACACTCACAATTAACAATACTGCCGTTTTATTATATCCATGAAATAGCGCTTCGCCTCCACATGCGTAAAGTATTGAGGAAGGAATTACACCAATGAATATCGCGGCTATTAAATTTTTTAATGGCAACTGCATAGTATCTGCAGCAAAATTAATCACAGAAGAAGGAATAATTGGAATCATGTAGCCCACCATAATCCCAATTTTTGGATGCTTCATCCGTCGAATGGACTGGACCCAATGATTGGTCTCCGTTTTTTTATCTAAAAATTTTATATGATGCATCAAAAAGATTGCAACCAAATTTCCCATACTATTCCCTAAAACGTTAATGAGTGTGCCGCTGAAGGGACCAAAACTCAATCCTGCAATCACACCAATTACTGAGGTCGGAATCCCTGGTACTGCACACATGATCGCGGTCAAAAAAACCAACAATAGCGCTGCTGAAAAACCATGTGAACGAATTCGCTCTAATAATTGTGTCTTACTGGCTTTAGGATTCAAAAATAATTGAATATCTGTTTGATATTCTAGATACAAACGGTAACCTACCAGCAGGATTAAAATAAGCCCGCTACTGATTAGTAGTATTCGAATTGTTTTCCTCTTCATTTTCTTTGCTCCTTTTATGCTTTATACAAAGTGTAGCACAGGTTTCTTCGTGCCTCAATTAGAAGCTTGTATGAATAAAAGCCACCCCTAAAAGTTAGACTAAAAATCTAGCTTTTAGGGGCGATTCGAAAGTTACGAAGGTATTTTTTTATTTCCGATACATCTTAAACTCCAAGAACAGATCGTTATAAATTCCTAAGTATTCTTGACCTAAGTCTTGGTAAACTTCTAAATGTTTGATGGTTTCATCATCTGGATAAAATTGTTTATCTTCAGCAACTTCTTTTGGTAATAGTTTTTTAGCTTCTTTATTTGGTGTGGAATAACCAATATATTCTGCGTTTTGTGCTGCATTTTCTGGTCGTAACATAAAGTTCATAAATGCATAGGCGCCGTCTTTATTTTTGGCTGTCTTAGGCATCACAATGTTATCAAACCAGAGATTAGAGCCTTCACTGGGAATCACATAATGTAGATGTTCATTGTTTTCTAGCATTTCAGCAGCTTCACCAGAGAAAGTTACAGCAACTGCACTTTCTTCATTAGCCATGTACATTTTGATTTCATCGGCAACAATTGCTTTGACATTGTTCGTTAATCGGTTTAACTTATCGGTAGCCTGACGTAATTGTTGGTCGTTTTTACTGTTTAACGAATAGCCTAAACTATTCAAAGATAATCCTAACACTTCGCGAGCGCCATCAATCAGCATGACATTATTTTTTAATTCCGGGCGCCATAAGTCATCCCAATGTTGGATCTGACGGCCGTCAATAAATTTATCATTATAAATAATCCCCAACGTACCCCAGAAGTATGGAACGGAAAACTTATTTTTGGGATCAAAGGATTGATCTAAAAAGCGTGCATCAATGTTTTCTAAGCCTTTTAATTTGCTGTGATCAAGTGGTAAAAGCATCTTCGCTTTCATCATTTTTTGAATCATATATTCAGAAGGAATGGCAATATCATAGGCTGTGCCACCTTGCTGAATTTTTGTATACATAGCTTCATTAGAATCAAAGGTTTCGTAATTGACTTTATAGCCTGTTTCTTTTTCAAATTTCTTAATCAAGGCTGGATCTATATAGTCCCCCCAATTGTAAATGGTCAAGGTATCTGCTCCTGCCATGCCACTTGCTTTCTCCAATTGGCGCACGCCAAAAAACAAGATGACAATAATAGCGATAATTCCAATAAAAAGTGACTGTAATTTTTTCATTTTAACTTGGCCACCTCACTTTGTTCCCGACGCATTTTCTTTAAACGTTTTGGCGTATTGTCTTTACTGATAAAGTAATAACCGACAACTAGAATCATTGAGAATAGGAATACTAACGCACTTAAGGCATTGATTTCTAAACTAATTCCCTGACGTGCTCGTGAATAAATTTCAACAGATAATGTTGAAAAACCATTGCCTGTCACAAAGAATGTTACGGCAAAATCGTCCAACGAATAAGTAAAGGCCATAAAGTAGCCAGCAATAATTCCTGGCGCTAAAAAAGGCAAAATAATATTTTTAATCACTTGAACATTATTGGCCCCTAAATCCCGTGCCGCATCTACCATAGAATCGTTCATCTCTTGTAGTTTTGGTAAAACCATTAAAACAACAATTGGAATACTAAAGGCAATATGCGACAATAACACACTTGTAAAACCTAAACTGATAAACCCTACTGCCGTGAAGAAAATTAAGAAACTGGCTCCAATAATAACATCTGGTGAAACGAGTAAAATGTTATTAAAGCTAAGCAACGTGTTCCGGTTTTTACGACGTTTTGTATAATAAATCCCCATCGCACCAAATGTTCCAATGATGGTTGCTATTAAAGCCGATAAGAAAGCTAACAAAAACGTATTCAGAACAATGGTTAACAAACGTGTGTCTTCAAAAACGTTCCGATAATTATCTAACGTAAAACCAGTAAACTGATTCATCGTTTGCGTGTCGTTAAACGAATAAAAAATCAAATAAAAGATTGGTGCGTACAGTAGCGCAAAGACAACGAATAAATACACATAAGACCATTTAAACTTTTTCTTTTGCATTATTTGCCACGCCCTTTCTTCTTCTCACCCGTCAGCAACATCACAATAAACATGGCAACAATTAAAATCACACCAATTGTTGAACCCATGCCCCAGTTTTGCGTTACTAAGAAGTGTTCCTCAATCGCCGTTCCCAACGTAATCACCCGATTGCCGCCAATTAAACGCGTTAACATAAAGAGCGAGAGCGAAGGAATAAAGACAGCTTGAACGCCACTTTTCACACCGTTTAGGGAGAGAGGAAAAATGACACGGCGGAATGTTTCCGCACTGCTAGCTCCTAAGTCCCGACTAGCACTAATCAATGAAGGATTCATCTCTTCTAAGGCATTAAAAATCGGCATAATCATAAATGGAATTTCTATATACGTTGCGACAAATAAAAAACTAAAATCTGTAAACAGAATCTGGTGCGTACCCAAACCCATAAAACTCATAAACTGATTGATACTCCCATGAATACTGAAAATCCCAATAAAGGCATAAGCTTTTAATAATAAATTCACCCATGTTGGTAAAATAACGAGCATTAACCATAACTGTTTATGCTTGAGCTTTGTCAAAAAATAAGCCGTAGGATAACTTACCAATAACGTAAAAATGGTAATCAGAAAAGCATACCAAACCGAATTAATGGTCATACTTAAATACGTTCCTGATGTAAAATACGTTTGGTAATTCGCCAAGGTAAACTGGCCATTCATATCGAAAAATGATTGATAAATAATCATTAGCACTGGCGCAATGACGAATAAAAGTAACCACATTACATAGGGAATCGAATAAATTCGACGCATTGTTTTCATTTTATTTTCCCCTTTCGTTTACTCGTCGTAACTTTCTAAACGGGCATCAAAGTCTTCTTCTGATTCATTGAAGCGCATCACGTGAATATCTTCTGGCTCAAAAGAGAGACCTACTTGAGCACCTTCTTTGGCTTTTCGAGTGGAATGCACCATCCATTCGTTTCCTTGTTCATCAAAACAAATAATTTCATAATGAACGCCGCGGAATAACTGCGTGTCCACCGTTACAGTTAGCTTGCCTTTTTCAAGCGTGGTAATCGTTAAGTCTTCTGGACGTAAAACGACTTCTACAGGTTCATTTTTCCGCATGCCGCCATCGACACATTCAAACTTTTTGCCCACAAATGAAACTAAATTATCTTCCAGCATCACGCCGTCCACAATATTACTTTCCCCCACAAAGTCAGCAACAAAGTGATTAATCGGTTCATCATAAATATCGACTGGTGTGCCACTTTGCACGATATGACCTTTATTCATGACAAAAATTTCATCACTCATCGCTAATGCTTCTTCTTGATCATGGGTCACAAAAATAAAAGTAATTCCTAAACGTTGTTGTAAATCACGTAGTTCATATTGCATCGCTGTGCGTAATTTCAAATCTAAAGCGGATAACGGCTCATCTAAAAGCAATACTTTTGGCTCATTGACAATCGCTCGTGCAATTGCGACCCGCTGACGTTGGCCCCCAGACATTTCACTAATTTCACGTGTTTCGTAGCCCGGTAATTGAACCAAACGTAATGCCTCTTTCACTTTTTTTTCAATTTCTGCTTTGGATAGTTTTTTGATTTTTAAACCAAATGCAACATTATCAAAAACATTCATGTGAGGAAACAAAGCATAATCCTGAAACACGGTATTGACTTGGCGTTTATTGGCAGGTACATCATTTATTCTTTTACCATCAAAATAAACATCGCCAGAAGTCACGTCATTGAATCCCGCAATAATACGCAAAATCGTTGTTTTACCACATCCTGAAGGTCCTAATAAGGTATAAAATTTTCCTTCTTCAATTTCAAAGCTGACATTTTTTAATACTGGTTCATCGTCAAATTGTTTGACAACATTTTCAAATGAAATCACATGGTTTCTCACTGGATAAACTCCTCCATTTCGTCCTTTATAAATACGATTCTGTCGCCACAATTAACGCACGACTTTTTCCTCGACCATTGTTGCTAATTTGGTGAGGTTCTGTTGCTTGGTAATACATGGTTTGACCTTTTTTAGCAATATACGTGGCTTCCCCTAATGTCAAACGAATGGAGCCATCAATCACATAAATAAATGTTTCCGATAGAGAAGGTTCAAACGTTTTGTATTCGCCATTTTTATCAAAAGTAATAATGACAGGTTCCATTTCTTTTTCATTTGAGGCTGGAATTAACCATTTTAGTTCATAGCCATGTTCTTCATCATAATAGAGGGTACTTTCTTCTTCATTGTAGACAATTTTCTGTTCAAGCGGTTGCTGACTAAAAAACTGCTCTGGCGTCACGCCTAGTACTTCTAAAATTGAGAAAAATGTTTCCATTGATGGTGAGCTTAAATCCCGCTCCAATTGGGAAATATAGCCTTTGGATAAATCCGTTCTTTCGCCTAATTCTTCTTGTGTTAAATTTTTCTGAATGCGTAAATTTCTCAACTTCTCACCAATTTCCATGGCACACCTCGTTTCTATTTTCAGCTAATCTTTTCAACAAAAGTTTTGTAATACTAAACTTACAGTTTAGTTTTACCTTTTTTAGTATACGAACTTTTTGAAAAATTTCAACCATTTTTCTTTATTTTTCTAGTCTAATTGTCACACAATCTTTCTTTTCTGTATAACTTACTGTTTATAAGAAGAAAAATGATACGAAAAAATCAGAATATGATAAAATAAGACGAGTTGCTTTTTTACATAATTGGAAGGAGAGTTTTTATATGAATTCATTTCAAGCATTTACGTTAAGAGAACAAGATACATCTGTTATTGGTCAACTAGAAACCATTACTTTAGACGATTTATCAGAAGGCACTGTAGTAATCAAAGCAGCCTACTCCTCAGTTAACTTTAAAGACTCTTTAGCTTCAAAAAAAGACGGCGGTGTGATTCGCAATTATCCAATGATTCCAGGAATTGATGTCAGTGGCACTGTTGTCACATCGGAAGATCCTCGTTTCAAAGAAGGCGATAAAGTGATCGTAACAGGCTATCAATTAGGGGTTAGTCATACTGGTGGTTATTCTGAATATGTGCGTGTTCCTGGCGATTGGGTAGTTCCACTTCCTGAAAAAATGAGTCTCAAAGAAGCAATGATTTTCGGAACTGCTGGCTTTACAGCCGGATTATCTGTCACAGCTTTAGAAGACGATGGCTTACGCGACGACAAAGAAGCCCCCATTATTGTAACTGGTGCGACAGGCGGTGTTGCGACATTGTCTATTGCGATGTTGCATCAATTAGGCTACACTTCAATCACTGCATTAACTAGAAAGCCAGATTCTTTTGAGCTTTTAAAAGAGTTAGGTGTTAGTGAATGCTTATTAGTAGAAGATTTCTTAGCAACTCCTGTTAAAGCATTGATGAAACAGCGTTTTGCTTTTGCAATTGATACCACTGGTGGGGAAATTACTTCTGCTGTTTTACCACAACTTCGTTATGATGGCCGTTCAGCCATTTGTGGCCGCGCTGCTGGAATTACATTAGAGACAACCGTTTTACCCTTTATTTTACGGGGCGTTCATTTATTGGGCATTGATTCGGTTAATGTTGGTATGGACAAACGAAAAATAGTTTGGCAACGTCTTGCCACTGATTTAGACATCACTGAAAAAGCTGTGTATCAAGAGATTACTTTAGAAGAACTTCCCCCTGTTTTTGAAGCATTACAAGCAGGCCAACATATTGGACGGACCATTGTCCGAATTTCTTAAGGAGGCGTTTTGATTATGGATGTTTTAGTTACTGCTGGTGGAACGTCAGAACCGATTGATAATGTTCGTTCGATTACCAATCATTCTTCTGGCGGACTAGGAAAAGCAATTGCTGAAAGTTTTTTAGCTGCTGGACACACCGTAACCTACGTAACAACCAAACATGCATTACGTCCAACCCAACAATTGGACTTATCAATTAAAGAAATAGAAACAACGGTTGAATTAGCTACTACGTTAGAACAACTCTTTGCTGAAAAGCAATTTGATGCGATTGTTCACGCAATGGCAGTCAGTGATTTTACGACGGAAACCGCGCAAACGGAAGAACAATTTATTGATTCTTTTGCTCAACAATTAAGCGAACAAACATTGCCAAAGACCAAAGAAGCCTTGGTAACTATCGTTCAAAACACATTGAATCAGATTGCTGATATTCCTCAAACAGCAACAAAAATTTCATCTGATACGGACCGATTATTAATTTTTCTAAAGAAAAATCCTAAAGTCATCCAAATGATTCGTTACAAGCAACCCCAAACTGTTTTAGTGGGCTTTAAATTACTTGTCGACGTTTCACAAGAAGAACTTGTCCAGGTTGCACAAGCCGCTTTGGTTAAAAATCGGTGTGACTTTGTCTTAGCCAATGACTTGATGAACGTTCATGAAACAGAACACGAAGGATTATTAATTAACGAAACGGGCATTGTCCAAGAAGCTTGTTCAAAACAAGGGATTGGTTCAATGATCGTTAAAAATGTTGAAAAGAAATGGAGAGAACAACAATGAAAACTATTTTATTAGGCGTCTCTGGCAGCATTTCTGCATATAAAGCAGCAGATATTACAAGTCAACTAGCTAAGCTTGGCTACAATGTGGAAATTTTAATGACTAAAAGCAGCACAGCGTTCATCACTCCGCTGACGTTACAATCACTTTCTAAGAATCCAGTGCATACGGATGTCATGATGGAAATTGATCCCAGTAAAATTAATCACATTGAGTTAGCTAAAAAAGCGGATTTATTTTTAGTAGCACCTGCTTCGGCCAATACAATTGGGAAATTAGCACATGGGATTGCCGACGACTTATTATCAACAGTTGCTTTGGCACTTTATCCTGAAACACCCAAAATTATTGCGCCCGCGATGAATACGTATATGTACCAAAACCCCATTGTCCAACGAAATATTGGCATTTTAAAAGAAGTCGGCTATCAAGAAATAATCCCACGGGAGGCTCTTTTAGCTTGTGGCGATTATGGTCGTGGCGCACTTGCCACTGTTGAAGATATCCTTCAAACAGTGATGAAAATTTTAGCATCTGATAACAAGGAGTAATTTATGAATAACACGAAAAAATTTACGTTAACAGCAATGTTCTTAGCTATCTTACTTTTACTGGCTTTAACCCCACTAGGATTTATCACATTAGGTCCTTTAAATTCGACCACGATGCATATTCCTGTAATTATTGGTTCCATTGTTTTAGGGCCAAAAATCGGTAGTATGTTGGGCGGCACGTTTGGGATCATTAGCTTAATTAAAAATACGACAGCACCAACACCTTTGTCGTTTGTTTTTTCTCCATTTATTCCTGTGATCGGTACCGATCATGGTAGTTGGAAGGCACTTTTAATTGTGCTCATTCCGCGGATTTTAATTGGGGTCGTTCCTTATTTCGCTTACAAATGGCTAAATAAATTAACGAAGGAAAAAGCGCAACCTGTCTCCTTATTTGTGGCTGGTGTTTTAGGCTCAGCAACGAATACCATTTTAGTCATGAACATGATTTATTTTCTTTTTAATTCAGCTTATGCTGAAATTATTGGTAAAGCTGGAACTGCTGTTTACCTAGCTATTATTGCGACGATTTTCAGTTCTGGTGTGCCAGAAGCTCTTGTTGCTGGTGTAGCTGCTTCAGCAATTGCTAGCGTTTTGCTTCGCTTAATGAAACGGAATGCAACACAAAAACTATAGAAAAAAACACATGGACTAAAAATCAAGTTTGATTTTTAGTCCATGTGTTTTTTATTTATTTTTTTGTTTTCGTAATTTATAGGCATATTCACTGGCTTTAAATAATAATTTATTAACCGGTAAATCGAATTCCCCAATAAATTCATTAATCGTTGGGTTGAAGTTCGCTTTAAACTTAATTAAGCCATCATTTAAACTACCTTCTAAGCCGCCCATATTACAGCTTTCGCAGCCACGGTTAAAACATTCTTGAATGGCATCTCGCCAAGTCACATATGTTGGCATGTAGCGTTTATAACGATCATCTAAGCCAGCATAAAGGATTTCACTTGTTGGACCAAATGTCACAGCCAAAGCGCCAGCAACCGTGACGATTTCACCAGCTTCTGCGATATTTTCTTCTAATTCTTTTAGTTCCCGAGTCAAGGAAGCATCTAATTCTTCTAAATTATGGCGCTTTTTCACTTGATTTTCTTTCAAATTACTCAAGTCTTTTTGATTTTTGTCATAGCGTTGTCGCGTGCTATCTAAGCGTTCCTTTAAATTGACTTGCGCCAGCATAATAAAGGAGTCTTCTGGGTAAATGTTCAACAGCTTCTTAAAGTAATCACTATTCCGCAAAGAAATATGTTGGCGTTCCATGGTTGATTGAATGACTTTTTCAAATTCATCAACAAAGTCAACATGCCCTTGCTGCACAACGACCCCTTTTTTTTCAGCTGTTTTAATCATTTTCTTGGTACTTTTTGACAATTGTTCCTCACTAAAATCTTCACGATAAATATTCGCTTGGAAGCGGGGCTGGATGGTGGCCCCCATATCCATTGTCAGTCCTTGATATTTGGCCCCTGCTTTTTTCAAGGTCTCAATAATAGCTGTCGCTTCAGCATGCGGTTGATGTTCTTCTCCCAAATGAAAATCTTGATAGTGAACCGCTGGATCCATTTTTATAAATAAAGCTCGTTTTTTCTTGCCAAATTTTTTCAATTCAGCCATAAAGTAGCTGACCAAACGTTCATTTGTATAGTCCATTACTGGACCTCTTGGTGTATATAACATCGTAAAACCGGCTGGTAATGGTTTGATTAAAACTAAACTTGATGCGACTAATGTATCCTTTTCATAAACCCCAACAATTTCAGAACCCCAGTTATCCTTGACTTTTGCCCATGAAGATGACTGTAGTAAATTACATAATGGGTGATTTTTAACAAATGTATCGTGTACTTCTGCCGGAATACCGATTTTAAATGTGTACATGTTCAAACTCCTCTGCTGTGACTTTCCAATAGTCCGTTTATCTTACACTATCATAGTGTATTCCAACAGACTAGTAAAGTTTTACATGAAAATTTTTAGAAAAAATGTAGATCTTATTCTTTATGTAAAAAAGACGAGGTAGAAACAATTCATTCTATCACTTAGCTCACTAATAGCAACAACACTTTTCTTCACTGCCATTCAAAGGATGAATCATTTCTATCCACATCTTTTCAATTAAATACGTGTTTCAAATTTTAATGACTTGTTGATAAAGTACATGATTGGTGCTGAAATCGTCATAATAATCGCTTCACTTAATGCTAACCAACCATAAGTTGTCCAAAATGCTTGGCCGCCACTTGGTACTAGCATAAAGGCAATAAAAAACATACTTACAGTGAAAAATAGACTATTTAGACACATTCTAACAGGAATACTTGGTACCTTTTTTTGTAAAAAAGCTGTTAAGCTCAACGCAAATAATGTTTGCGCTCCACCAAACAGAGCATCCATTACACCGAAACCAAAAAATAAGTTAAAAAAGATAACGCCGCCTAAAACACCCCACATCAATTTGCGATTGAAAACGACTAGGTGATTCAAACTTTCTGAAATTCTAAATTGAATCATACCAGAAGAAACTGGCCGAACCAATAAAGAGAGGACAATATATAAGCCCATAATGATACCATTGGCTAAGACTGTTCTTAGCTTTCGATTGGCTTGAAACGAATTTTGCATACTTTTTCCTTCTTTCTCCGAGTTTTTTTACAAGGGATGGTTGATGAACCTTGGTTACAATTGCAACAGTTCACATTCTAATATGGAACGTCAAAATAGTCAATGAAAGCCCTGTTTTACTTTGCACTTATTTGCAGTTTTCACCTCTCATGCATTATTTCGTGCCTTTTTCTAGTCATTTTTTACTTTTTTAAGCAATCTTTATTCGCAGAAGTTCCTCCCTCTGGTATAATGGACAATAGCGATTCAAAGGAGGAGCTCAATGAACATTCACTACTATCTTATTATCAACGAGCAGGCAAGTAGCGGCAATGGCCGAAAAGTTGCTAGAAAAGTGATTCAACAACTCAAGCAACAAGAACTTAAATATACGGCTCTTTACACTGATTACGCTGGACATGAAAAAGAATTGACGAAGGAACTTGCAGAAACAACTTTACTTCCTTGGTCTGAAGACTTAGACGTTTCAACTTTTCCAATCCTAGTCGTGCTAGGCGGCGATGGCACACTACATAATGTCATTAATTCATTACTTCCATATGATTCAGCTATTCCTTTAAGCTATATTCCATGCGGCTCTGGAAATGATTTTGCACGAGGGGTGGGATTATCAAGAAATATTGATAAAGCATTGCATCAAATCCTACGCACCAGACGACCAAAAGAAATTCAAACAATTCATTATGTAGAAGCCAACCAAGAAGAAATCGGCTTAGCCACCAATAATGTTGGCTTAGGATTAGATGCGGCAATCGTGGAAAAAACCAACGAATCGTCATCAAAAAAAGCCTTAAATAAATTTAAGCTTGGCTCGCTTTCCTATATTTCTTCAATCATTCATGTCTTTTTTAAACAAAAAGGCTTTCCAATTTTAGTTGAAATGAATGGTAAACAATACACATTTAATCGTGCTTTCCTATGTACGGTCACAAATCATCCTTATTTTGGCGGGGGCGTATCAATTATGCCGACGGCCAATCCTCGCAAAGCAGTCGTGGACTTAGTTGTCGTGGAACGAATCAATATTTTTAAAATTTTGTGGCTTATTTTCCTATTGCTTCGCCAAAAACAAGGGAAATCTAAGCATTTTCATCATTTTCAATCAAGCAAAATTCGAATTGTTTCGACGATTCCACAAACCATTCACGCAGATGGCGAGATTTTAGGCAAACGAAGTATTGATATGGTTTATACCACACAAAAACGTTTGTTTTGGTTTTAACTGAGTCCCTTAAGGTTGAAAAAGAGTGCCATAAGTCAAAACGACTTATGGCACTCTTTCCTTTTCTCACATAAATTGATAAGGCGTCGTATCCTTCATTCCAATCATTGGATCAACAGCATTTGTTTGGATAATTTCGACTGTTAGTCGTGGTTCTTTTGGTAATGGTTCTTCGACAACTTTTGTCGCTTTATTTGCTGATGAAGGGGTTGACTCTTCTCCTTCATCAGCAAATAGCGAAACTTCTTGTACCGTTGTGTCAACTAATTGATCGTCTGTTTCTTTGATCTGATTGGCTTTCGTTGATTGCTGTTCAGTTTCATAAGAGACAGCTTTTGTTTCCTTTTCAGTAAATGGATGGTCTGCCGTTAAACCTTCTTCATAGGCTTCTAACTGAGTTCTAGTCGTTAAGGTCATTTGTTCTGCGTTCACGATTCGTTCTTTTAGCATCGTCATGCGACTAGCCGATTCGTTTTTGACACATGTTTCAAAAGCAGAAACCTCACCTAGTAGAATTAATAATTCTTTACTACGTGTCACTGCTGTATACAGCAAATTTCGTTGCAGCATTCGGCTATACTGATGAACCATTGGCAGTAACACCATGCGGAATTCACTACCTTGCGCTTTATGAATCGAACAACAATACGATAGCGTAATTTTATTCCATTCATTTCTTTTATACGTTACTTCATTATTATCAAACTGTAAAACCAACTCGTCCACTTTGTCCTCTGAGTCTTTGGCTAAAGTAATTCCGACGATTTCTCCCATATCTCCATTGAACACATTTAATTCTGGCGTATTGACTAGTTGCAAAACTTTGTCCCCGATCCGATAGACGGTGTCATTCCACTTGACTTCTTTTTTCTTCCCCTCATTTGGATTGAAGATTTCTTGCATCATTTTATTCAAGGCATCAATGCCAGCTGCGCCACGATACATTGGCGCTAAAACTTGAATATCTTGTGGCGTAAACCCTTTTGCTTTTGCCTTTGTGACGATTTGTCGAATGTATTCTTCAATATGACCAATATCACTTGCAAAGAACGAGCGATCCTTTTGATTTTTTTGAAAATCAGTAGGCAACTTTCCTTCTTTAATTTCATGGGCAAGAGGAATAATACTTGAACCGTCTCCTTGACGATAAATTTCGTTTAGCTCACATTTGGGAATTTCGTTAATTTGCAATAAGTCATGTAAGACTTGACCTGGACCGACAGACGGTAGCTGATCCTTATCACCAACAAAAATCACTTGCATGTTTGTCGGAATAGCTTTTAATAACGTATTGGCTAACCAAGTATCCACCATGGACATTTCGTCTACAATTAGCAAACCACCTTCTAATTCTTTGGCGGTTAAACTCGGATTTTTTTCACGACCTGTCAAGCCTAACAAACGGTGGATGGTACTTGCAGGTAAACCTGTCGTTTCGTTCATACGTTTCGCTGCTCGCCCAGTTGGCGCCGCTAGCAAGATTGGAAACATCTCCTGCGTATAGTCTTTGAGATCTAATGAAAGACCATTTAGTTCCGCAAACAACGAGACAATCCCATTAATAACAGTTGTTTTCCCTGTTCCGGGCCCTCCAGTTAAAATAAATAACGGTGATTTAATCGCTTCTTCAATCGCTGCTTGTTGCGAGTCGCCATACTGAATATTTAAACGTTTCTCAATCATTCGGATATTTTTTTGGACTTCTTCTTCCTCATAATGAATTTCTTTTTTACGAGAAAGTAAACGCTGAATCGAAGTACCAATGCCCCATTCAGAAAAATAGAGACTGTTCTCAAAAAGTTTAGTCTCTTCTTGTTGGATTTTTCCATGTTCGACTAACGTAATGATTTCATTAGCCACTTGATCAGGTGAGATTTCCACTGGGCGACTTGCTTCCAAGGTCCGAATCGCTTCTTCTAACAAAACATCTGCTTGAACATACGTATTGCCTGAGCGAATGGAGTGCTCAAACACTTCATGTAAAATCGCCGCTCGAATTCGAACAGCAGAATCCGCCTGAATGCCGATTTGTTCAGCAATATTGTCCGCTCGTTTAAATCCGACTCCCTCAATATCTTCAACTAACTGATAAGGATTTTCTTGAATCACAGAAAGGGTTTCTTCTTGATAGGTTTGATAAATTGAAAAAGCTAACTGACTACCGAAGCCGTATCGATTTAGTCCCACAATCACTTGCTCCATCCCGTGATTCAAGCGAATTGTTTCGACGATTACTTGACGTTTTTTTTCATTTAAAACAGTAACTTCTTCCAAAACACTCGGATCATCAATAATTCGGTCAATCGCACTTTCCCCTAATACTTCAACAATTTTTTCAGCAGTTCGTTTACCAATGCCAGGAAATTTGTCACTTGATAAATAGTTAACCACCCCACTAGCCGAAGTCGGTCTTTCTTGCTGATAACTATCCACCTGAAACTGTCTGCCATAACGAGGATGGTCCACAAAATGACCAAAGAAACGATAGGGTTCCTCTTCTTGAACTTGGCCAAAACTTCCAGTTACTACAATTTCTTTTTCTAAATAATCTGTATTTGTATCGGTCACATTTACAAGAACGACTTTATAAAAATTACTGGGATTTTCAAAAAAGATTGCTTGTACAGTCCCAACAATAAAGGCTTTTTCTTCGTCCTCACCAAAAAGTGTTACCACTACAAGCCCTCCTTTCTGTTGTGCGCTTATTGTGCTTTTTCTTTAGCTAAAAAAGACGTATCATTCCATAACGTTAAGTCGTACGGCATGTTCCTTGATGCCTCTTTGGTTTCAAGGATTGAAAGGCTATTGTTTAACAGCCCGCCCATTGTCCGTAATTCTGATAATGGTTTACCAGCCATCGCTTGGATTGCCGCCGTCAGCGCTGCTCCGTGTCCGACAAATAGAACTGGACCTTCGTGCTGCTTCGCCGCTTCAGCAACTGTTTCTGAAATCCGTTGAATCGCTTGCTCGATTGGTTCACCATCAAAAATTGTTGGATCATACAAATCTAAACGATGCCGTAAATGATCTAATTCTTCTCCATAAAAATTACGCATTTCTTCAATATATTGTCCTTCTAAACGACCTAAACCTAATTCTTTTAAGCTATCTGTATAAACAATTTCAACTGGACGATTCAATTCTTGTTGAATTCCCCGCGCAGTATTTTTGGCACGTAATAGCGGACTAGAATAAATTTTTTCAAACGGAATATCTTGTAAATATTGGCCTAATTGTTTAATTTCGTCATAACTAGTTGGTAATAACGGCGAATCTCCTGTCATTCCTTGAAATCGTTTCTGTTGATTCCATTCAGTTTTTCCATGTCGTGTAAAATATAATTTCATGTAACTTCTCCAAACTTCTTTATCTCTTCATATGTCTTTCTAGTTTATCACTTCCCTGCGAAAATATCCATGGAAGTTTCTAATGGTCTTCGTTCGTATTCTTCTACGCTAATAACTATTGTTGAAAAAAAAGAAATTAAAGCACTATAAAAAGTAGATTTTGTTCTATAGTAACGTTATAATTATATGAGGATTATATTTTTAATAAATAAAGGAGTTTATATTATGTTAATTGTTTTTATATTATTTATAGCAGGTCTTTATTTTGTCGCTGTAGGTTCAAAAAAATGGCGAGATGCTCAAGATCTACAACAAGAACTGTCATTTAGATTTTCCCAATTAGAAGAATATGAAATAGAGCTAGATTCTAGAGAAAAAAATATCGTAGAATTAGAAACAAAAACGTCTAACTTGGTATCGATAGTCTCCAATCTTTCAGAAGAACAAGAAAAGTTAGTAACAGAAATCGAAGGGAAATATGATCCTTCGTTATTGGCAGTTTATCCTTCAATAATAATTCCTAATATTGAAGAAACCACTTCATCTGAAATAAAAAATCAACTTTCTTTATTAAAATTAAAAGAAAAAGAACTAGTATTAGATGGCGCTATCCTTTTCCAAAAATATCTGACAAAAAAAAGAGAGTTCCACTTTAAAGAAAAAGATGCTACTTCCCTTAGATTCAGAGATAACCGGACTTCTTAACAAATTAAGTTTATCTAATATTGACTCCACTAGAGAAAAAATCATTAAAGTGTTTGATAAAATAAATCGTCTATATGCATCGGAAAATGTTAAGTTTACAAAAAAATATTTAGCATTAAAATTAGAAGTTTTTGAGCTTAATTATTCATATATAGTAAAAAAAAATGATGAAAAAGAGCAACAAAAAGCAATAAAAGAACAAATGATTGAGGAAGAAAAAGTTCGCAGAGAAATAGATAGAGAGAAGAAGAGAATTGATAAGGAGGAACGACAATTTAATTCTGAAATCACTAAATTATTGGGATATATCCAAAAAGTGACTTCAGAAGTAGAAAAACAACTTTAAATTGATAAAATAAAAGAACTAGAACTTAAATTAAAAGAGTTAGAACGTGTAAAAGAAAATGTATTGGAAAGAGAACTAAATACTCGTGCTGGATACGTTTATATTATTAGTAATATAGGTTCTTTTGGTGAACATATATACAAAATTGGAATGACTCGTAGACTAGAACCAATGGATCGTATTAAAGAGCTCGGTAGTGCCTCCGTTCCTTTTGAATTTGATGTACATGCTATGATCTTTTCTGAAGATGCGCCTAAATTAGAAAATGAATTACATAAGCATTTTAAAGCGCAAGAGGTGAATAAAGTAAACTCTAGAAAAGAATTTTTCAAAGTCAATTTATCGGAAATTGAAAAAGTTGTGTTAGAAAAATATAACGGTACCGTTTCATTTACAAAAACAGCTTTAGCAGAACAATATAGACGTTCCCTAGAATTAGATTAAAAAACAAGGCACAACTTTGTGCCTTGTTTTTTAATCTAATTTATCATTTTCATAATGATGCGTCAGTTCTAAGTTCGGAAAATTTTGCTGACGTAAGGCTTCATAAACAATTAGTGCGGCAGTGTTAGAAAGATTCAATGAGCGCACATGTTCATCATTCATAGGAATTCGGATACACTTTTCTTCGTTTTCTCGCATAAACGTTTCTGGTAAGCCCGTTGTTTCTTTTCCAAAAAGGAAATAATGGTCCTCGCCATCATTATAATTGACCTCGCTGTATGTTTGGTGAGCAAATTTGGTTACTAAATGCAAGTGTTTGCCTGCCACATGGGCTAAAAAGGCAGCCAAATCTTTATGATACGTAATATTTACATCATTCCAATAATCTAATCCGGCACGTTTTAAGTGTTTATCATCTGTTGAAAATCCTAAAGGTTCAATTAAATGCAACGGTGTATTCGTCGCTGCACATGTCCGTGCAATATTTCCAGTATTTGCTGGAATTTGTGGTTCAAATAAAACAATATGGTTCGTCAACTATCTTCAGCTCCTCAAATATCAATCGTGTTCATTTTAGCATAAATTCAAAATAAATAGCGCCCACAATACTTATTTTCAAAAAAAAACCGCATGACGCGATGATGTCAGGCGGCAGCTATTCTAACCAATAAAAAAAAAACGTACCGTCTCGGTGTCTAGCACGGCGAGTCGTTACGTTAGTGAAGGTCTCTTCACTAACTTTTATCAGAACAGGACCCTGATAAAAACCAATGAAAAAACAACTTGTAAGTAATATAACACCAATGTCACTTTATTGCAAGACTTTTTTAGGATTTTCTTCACAAAAAAGTCTATCTTTTACGACCTACTAACAAGCGGACGTCAATCGTGATTTTTTCCAATGGTCGCTGTTGTAGTTTGGCTTTAACTTCTTGAGAAACTTGCCACTCTAATGGCGACATTTCTAATAAATCCAACCGTCTTTCCTCGGGAATGTCAAAGCAATAAGTTATTCGTTCATCTACTTCCACTGCTAATTCCTCGGCAAAACGTTGGACTACTTTTTGATTGGAATAACTTTGTTTCTTTTCGTCATTGGGATAAAAAGCCGCTCGTAATTCCTTTAAGTAATTCTCTTCAGGAATAATTTTAATCACAGTCCCGTCAGCTTTTAGTACTCGCCGAAATTCTTGATAATGTGAAGGGGAAAAAATATTTAAAATCGTATCAAGCCCTTCATTCGCAAATGGCAAATTCGTTAAATCCGCCACACACCAAAACGCATCAATTGGCTGATTACTTGCTAAATAGATTCCTTCCTTTGATAAATCAAACCCGATTTTCAGTCCAGATAAGCCTGCTTGACTTAACTCAGCTAGAAAACTCCCTTCACCACAACCAACATCGACTACTGTTTTATTTTGAGGAAGATAGTACATAATTTTGTTTAAAACAGGCGCGTACATGCCACTTTGAATCATTTTTCCTCGAGAAGTAAACATTTTTTTATTATATTCTGTCTGAACGCCATGATTTAGAAAGTATAGCGTGCCTTTCTTGGATAAATCAAATTGATGCCTCTGTTGACAAATCAGACCAACCCCTTCTACATGCATTGGTTCATGACAAGTTGGACAGCGAAATACGGCTGCTTCTTTTTCCAATAATTGTTGTGCTCGTTCAATTTTCTTTAACATTTAAAACTCCTTACGTTCATTAAATGAACATTTTCTCTTATAAAAAGTTGCACTCTTTTTTTCAGGGCTATGGTAGTAAGCAGAATTATGGTACAATGCCTGTGAAGAAAAAGCAAGGAGCGATAAGAAATGATTAAAGAATTCTGTGCCGAAAATTTCACTAAGATTCCCCAAGCCATTCAAAAAGGTGCGAATCGCATCGAATTATGCGATAACTTAGCCGTGGGTGGAACGACGCCAAGTACTGGTGTTATTGAAGAAGTCTTAGCATACGCTGGCGAACATTCTGTACCAGTGATGACAATCATTCGTCCTCGTGGCGGCAATTTTGTCTATAATGATATTGAATTAAAAATTATGCATACCGATTTAATCGAAGCAAAGAAATTAGGAACCGACGGCATTGTTATTGGCTGTTTAACTGAGGACGGTTGGTTAGATGAAGAAGCTTTGGACTTATTCATTGAAACAGCTGAAGGCTTGCAAATCACTTTCCATATGGCTTTTGATGCCTTGTCGAAAGAAAACCAATTTAAGGCGATCGACTGGTTAGCTGAGCGTGGTGTGACGCGTATTTTAACTCATGGCGGGCCAGCTGGTACCCCTATCGAAGACAACTTTGATCATTTAAAAGAATTAATTGCCTACGCAGATCAACGGATTCTTATTTTACCAGGTGGCGGTATTTCCACAGAAAATGTTCAAACTGTGATGGACACTTTAAAAGTCACAGAAGTCCATGGCACAAAAATTGTTTAATTTCTTGTATCTAAAAAAGTGAGGTAGCCGTCGTATTAACGGCTATCTCACTTTTTTGATTTCAAGCAAACCAACGAATCCTTTTACCTCAGTCTCATGATAAATAAGTGCAATTTTTTAAACAAAATAACGCATAAACATGCTGGCAATATTGAAATAAATTAATACACTGGTTAAATCACTTAAGGTAGTAATAAACGGGCCACTGGCAACTGCGGGATCAAACCCTAATTTATCCATTAACATTGGGATTAAACTCCCTGCTAAATTCGCCACAGTAATTGCACAGAGCATTGCCATCCCAATCACAAATCCAAGCGGAAGATTATGTTGCCACACTCCAACCACAATCATAATGGTTAAACCTGTCACAGCCCCCGTCACTAGTCCCGTGAGCACTTCACTTAAGATTAAGCGACCAAAATTACTATCCTTTTCATCTTTCATAGCCAAACGGCGTACCGCGACCGCCAATGATTGTGTCCCGGCATTGCCGGCTGTTCCGGTAATTAAAGAAATAAAAACGGCTAAAATACTCGCTTCGCTAACTAACGACTCATAATTACTGATTAACGAGGCCGTAGACATTCCTAAAAACAATAGCGTAATTAACCAAGGTAATCGTTTAGAAGCGGCTTTTAAAGGGTTCTCACTAACTTCTTCAACGTCGACCCCGGCTAAACCAGAGTAGTCGCTAGCGGCCTCATCATCGATAACATCAATAATATCATCAACTGTTACAATCCCCAACAAATGATCATCATAATCTGTAACTGGCACAGCTAAGAAGTCATAGTCACGAATTGTTTGCGCGACATCTTCTTGGTCATCGCCAACATGAACTGAAATAACCCGTTCATTCAAAATATCAGCAATCAAGGTATCATCATCATTAACAATTAAATCCCGCAACGAAATAACGCCGACTAAATGATTTTCTTGGTCGACTACGTAAACGTAATAGATTGTTTCCGCCATGTCCGCTTGATTCTTTAAGACGTACATCGCAGAACGCACTGTTTGATTCGCCACAATCGAAACAAATTCGGTGGTCATAATCGCCCCAGCAGTTTCATCTTCGTAATGAAGTAACTCTTTAATTTCGCCTGCTTCTTCACTACTTAACAAACTAAGATATTTCGCCTTTTGACTCTTATCTAACATATTTAGTAAATCCACCGCATTATCGGTATACATCTCAGCTAACATATCGGCTGCATAACTTGGGCGCATTTCAGCTAAATAATCTTTCATATTCTCATTATCTTCTTCGATAACATCAAACATATCCGCTAGTTCTTTCGGAGATAGGTAATTGTATAAATGTTGTCGGTCTTTTTCATCTAACGATTGGTAAAATTGTCCTTGTTCATAAATGTGTAACGCTAAAAATAGCTCACGAAATTCGTTCATTTGTTGATTTTTTAGCGTTTCTAAAAGAAGGGCAAATTGCTCTTCCATTTCTTGGCCTTCATTCATCTTACACTTTCCCCTCCTGCCTCTTTATTATTATAACGTATCATCTACACTTTTCATATCCTCCGCTAGTGGGGAAATCAGATGAACCGTTTCTTTGGTAAAAGGATGAGTAAAAATTAGTTCCATGCAATGCAACGCTTGCCGCTCAATTCCTTGATCCATCTTTCCATGATACATCTCATCCCCTAACAATGAACAGCCAATTGCTTCAAAATGTACCCGAATTTGGTGTGTTCGTCCTGTATGGAGCTGAATGCGCACAGCTGCTGCTTTGGCTCCTCTTTTTGCGAGCCAATATTCTGTACTAGCAAATTGACCTGTTTCGATAACTTGGCGTTTTAATAAAGAGGACAAGTCGCGCCCAATTGGCTTTTCAATCAATTGATGCTCGTTTAACTGCTCAATCGCTCCACCAACAAGGGCATAATAAATTTTTGTCACTTTTTTTTCTCGTAATTCTTGGTCAATTAAAGCATGAGCAAAGCCGTGTTTCGCAAATAACATCAGCCCAGAAGTATCTCGATCTAAACGAGTCACGACATGAATAACTTGATTCACGTAATTTTGTCGCTTGTAATAGCCCTTAACACGATTCGCCATCGTTCCTGAAGGATGATACTGAGCAGGTATCGAGGCAATGCCAGCAGGCTTATTAACTACTAAAAAATGATCATCTTCAAACACAATTTCAATCGGTTCATCATCTGTTAATAATGTCTCATGTTCCGCTTCATCTGGAATCGTCATTTTAACGACATCGCCAGTTTGTAAAGGATAGATGGCATTTTGAACGGTCCCATTCACTTGAATTTTACCACCCTGAAATTTCACCTTAGCTAATAATCCTTTTGAAACGCCTTGTTCCTTTAAAAAATATTTCACTTGTTGTGTTGTTTCTTTGTCATATGTCCATTGAAATTCCATCGTTTAATTAATCCTCACCAATAAAGGCATCTTTCACTCGATGCCAAAAATGCATGTGCCGATAAGAGGCAAAATGAATCCGTTCGTCTGCAATTCGATAGCAGACGGAAGCGATATTTTCTTGATAAATATCTAATTGGTCCACCGTGACAAAATAATCATCACTTTCCTGTAATTTAATCTCCAGCCACTCCGTATGTGCGATTACAATCGGTGACCCCAATGTTCGAAAGACACGATTGTTTAAGGAGGCGATTTCGGTTAACTGAAACGCATTAATGCTAGGATGCAAAACAGCCCCACCAATACTTTTATTATACGCAGTAGAGCCGGTTGGGGTCGAAATCGACAACCCATCACCACGAAATCGTTCAAACAGTTCGTCTTTAATAAACACATCGCCCACCATCGTCCGGTTTCCTCGTTTAATTGTTGATTCATTTAATGCTAAAAAATGTTTATCTGGTTTCCCATCTCTAAACCGAATCCGCACATCTAATAATGGATAACTCGTACTTTTTTCACGATGAATACACAAACTCTCAACTAGTTCTTTTAATTCATAATCACGCCAATCTGTATAGAAACCCAAGTGTCCGGTATGTACACCTAAGAAACTTACTTCGTTTAACAGATGATTAAATCGATGAAAAGCGGAAAGAAGCGTACCATCTCCGCCGACTGAAATCACAAGTTCAGGTTGACGATTGTCTATTTGAATTTGATTTTGCTCTAATAGTGTTGTCAGTTGTTTTGTAACTTGTTTCGATTTTTCTTCCGAGTTATGAACAATCGCCACTTTCATAAGCAGACTCCTTTACTGATTTTCTGGTGTTTCGTTTTTAATTTGCTTATAGTATTCGTTTTCTAGCAATCCACGGCCATGAGAGAAATAATGTTGTGCTTCTTGAATTTCTTCACGAATAGATGACATCTCTTCATCTAATAAATAGGCTGCCTCTGCCGCTCGCTGAAGGCGTTCTTTCATTTCTTCAGGAAAGACACCTTGATATTTATAATTCAAAGGATGTTCAATCGTTGCCCAAAAATTCATGGAAAGTGTCCGAATTTGGATTTCGGCCAAAATAATCTTTTCCCCGGTGACTAATTGCACAGGATATTCCACCACCACATGGTACGAACGATAGCCACTTTCTTTTTTATTTTCAATGTAGTCCCGTTCTTCCACAATTTTTAAGTCTTTACGATTTCTTAAAAGTGCGACTACCTGGTAAATGTCTTCCACAAATTGGCACATAATCCGCAAACCGGCAATGTCTTGCATTTCTTCTTCAATCCGATTTAAAGGAATATGCCGAATAGCCGTCTTTGTCAAAATACTATCTACTGGTTTCACACGTCCTGTAACGAATTCAATTGGTATGTGTTTATCTTGCTCCCGAAATTGTTTACGAATACCTCGTAGTTTTACTTTTAATTCGCTGACCGCCTGTTCATATGGCGCTAAAAACAGCTCCCACTCTCGTTCCATGGTAGATCCCTCAATTTCCTTGAATTTCATTCACTGATTATTTTACCACAGTCCTCCCTAAAATAGGGTGTTATTCGCTATTTGATTTCCAAACGCCTTTCATTAGAAAAATTTTTCACAGAGAAGACCACTTTTCTTGACGGAAACCTATATAATATGTGAAAATTGGAGTGATTTAAGAAAGAGAGAGAACCCCATGAGTGAGCACTTAGAAATTGAATTTAAAACATTAGTTAGTCCGCAAGATTTCAAACGATTAATCGACCATTTTGCTATTCAAAAAACGGACTTTTTTACGCAAACAAATCATTATTTTGATACGGACGATTTTCAATTAAAAGCACAACGAATGGGCTTAAGAATTCGCGTATTAGCAGATCGTGGTGAGTTAACCTTAAAAGTTCCTGCGCCAGAAGGATTATTAGAAATCAATGACCCTTTATCGCTTGAGACGGCGAACCACTTTATCAAAAGGAATCACCTCCCTACTGAGGGGGCTGTGGCGAAGAAATTACAAGAATTAGGTATTGAAATCGCCTCGATCCATTTAATTGGTTCATTAAAAACAGCACGTGCAGAAAAACAAATTCCTCAAGGACTACTTGCGTTAGACGAAAGTTGGTATAACCAACAGCACGATTTTGAATTAGAGTTAGAAGTTACTGAAGCTGAAAGCGGCAAGCAAGCGTTTCAAACATTAATGGCTGATTTGAACATTCCCATTACGCTTGCACCTAACAAGATTCAACGCATGATGCGGACCACTGCCCCTTAGTATTCGAAGCACTGACGTTCTGGCACCTGTATTTGAAAAAGCATGGCATTGGAGGAAGTATGAATGGTTGAAATTTATTTGTTCGTCAATCCTTTAGGCGGCGTCTGTTTAGAAATTGAAAAAGAAATTATACAATTGTCTGTTAACGACAAGAAGAAAATACAATTGCGCTTTATTCCTTTATTAAACATGAAAACGATCAATGAATTTTTGAGTCGTCAACATATTCCGATTAATGACATTAAACGACGGAATCGAATTTTTGAAGATTTATACTCAGCCGCTCTTGACTATAAAGCAGCACAGTTACAAGGCCGAAAAAAAGGCCGACAATTGTTGATTGGCTTACAAAAAGCAGTAGCTGAAGACGGTCTAGCTTACTCTCCTGAGTTATCAGAAGAACTACTTCTAGCGGCCGACGGGGATATTGATATGTATCGTAAAGACCGACAATCAGATTTTGTCAAAGAATCTTTCCAAACCGACCAAAAAGTTGCTCGAGAAATGGGGATTAAACAACATCCTACCGCAGTCGTTTACAACTATACTTGCGAGAACGATTTCGGCATTTTAGTCGAAAATTTTGAAAACATGGATGAAATTAAACAACTTTGTCGTGTCCATCCACATAACGAACCGTTGCTGGACCAAGGTGACGCAACCTTTGAATTTAAACGTCGCTCCAATTATCATTTTCCAAATGGACATTTACATTTATTATAAAAAAGATGCTGCGAGAAAAGCTGTTAACCAATTATCTTAAGAGTTAAAAAGTGGGATATAAGTCATTTGGACTTATATCCCACTTCTTTGTCTATAATTTTTCAACCAAAGCTTCTAATTCCGTTAAACGTTCTTCAAAAACTTTCATTGCATCTTCGATATACGCGGCTTGTGTCATATCCACGCCCGCTTTTTTCATCACTTCAATTGGGAAGTCACTACTTCCTGCTTTCAAGTAGTTAAGGTACTTCTCTAAAGCTCCTTCTTCTCCAGCTAAAATATGTTTAGACAATGCCGAAGCGGCTGAGAAGCCAGTTGCATATTGATAAACATAGTAATTGTAATAAAAATGTGGAATTCTCGCCCATTCGTAACTGATTTCTTCGTCTCTAACTACTTCTGGTCCATAATATTTAGCATTGAGCTCGCCATAATACTCACTCAAATATTCACTTGTTAATGGCGTGCCTTTAGCATCTTCCGTGTGAATAAAATGTTCAAATTCCGCAAATTGGGTTTGACGGAAAATGGTTCCCTTAAAGCCGTCTAAATAGTGATTTAAGACATACGCACGTACTTTAGGATCTGTTTCTGTTTGTAATAAATATTCTGTTAAAATATTTTCATTTGTGGTTGAAGCAATCTCAGCTAAGAAAATTGAATAGTCGCCATAAACATACGGCTGATTATTTCTTGTATAGTAACTATGAACGCTATGGCCCATCTCATGGACTAATGTAAATAGTTGATCCAAACTATCATGCCAATTCATTAAAATGTATGGGGCTGTGTCATAAGCTCCTGAAGAATATGCGCCACTTCGTTTTCCTTGATTTTCAATCACATCAATCCAGCGACTTGAAAAAGCTTCTTTAACAATAGATAAATAGTCTTCACCTAGTGGTTTCAAAGCCTCAATTGCTTTTTCTTTTGCTTCTTCATAGCTGTAACGAATTGGTGCTTCACCTAGCAAAGGCGCATACAAGTCGTACATGTGTAATTCTTCTACGTTTAATAATTTTTTTCTTAATTTTACATAACGATGTAGCAAAGGTAAATGTTTATTTACTACAGCTACTAATGTTTCGTGAACACTTTCAGGGATATGATTACTTGCTAAAGAGGCTGCTCGAGCAGAATCATAATTTCTAATTTTTGCTTTATAATTATGTGTTTTAACATGTGCACCTAAAGTTGAGGCTAATGTATTTCTAAATTGTTTGTATACTTTGTACAAACCTTTAAATGCTGCTTCACGAACAGATGGATCGACACTTTCCATTAACTGACCATAAACGCCATGAGAAAGTTGAATCGTTTCGCCTTCAGCATTTTGCACAGTTGGAAATTCTAAGTCTGCATTATTTAAAATTGAAAATGTATTACTTGAGGCACCAAAAATTTCACTAGCCCCCGCCAGTAAAGCTTCTTGTTCCATCGATAAAACATGGGGACGTTCATCTAAAATATTTTGAATATAGTGACGATAAACAGCTAATTTGGGCTGCTCTTCAAAATATCCCCAGATTTGTTCATCACTTAATGTTAAAACCTCTGGGTCAAACCAAGAAACAGCTTCACTAACTTGTGCATATAAAGAACTAGCTCTGGCATATAAAGCTTGGTAAGCTGTATTTGTAGTGTCTTGATCATTTTTTAAATGAGAATAGACATATAATGTTTCCACTTTTCTATAGACATCTAAAACGTATTCTAACGCAGCTAGAAAAGCTTCTGCACCATTCCCTAAGGTTCCTTTAAATGATTCTGCTTGATTTAGCTCTTCTGTCAACTGATTATACGCAACATCAAAAGCAGCATCATCTTTAAAAATTTTGGTTAAATCCCAAGTTAATGGAGTTGGAACTTCATCACGTGTTGGTAATTGTTTAATTTCGCTCATAGTTTACTCTCCTTTAAGAAACGTTTTACTCATTATACTATCATAATTTAACACGTGTGACTAAAAAAATGTTGTTTTTTCACTTTTTTTAGCCAATGAATGAGCTTTTCAGGATCTTCTCTTAGGAAAATACTAGTTATTAGGTACTTATTGTTTACTTTAATTAACACATAACATTCTTGTAACCAGCTCAATAAGCTATTCCCCACGATTTTAAAAAGCTTTTTTAAGCCAATATTCGGTAGCGGTTGCCAAACAAAGTTCCCTTCTTTAAAAAAAACAGCTTCCAAGATACGCCATAGTTCCTGTTTGGTCACTAAACGCCCTTCTTTGGTTTTTAGTGCTTCCCAAACAAGCATTTTTAAATGAATATCTTCTTCAGAAGAAGGTAATAGCTTCAATCCAGGATAGTAAAACCAAGGAGGTAACTGGAGAAGGTGACAACCTTTCGTATATAAAAAGCTCTGTGTCCTAAGCAACTGAGCATTTCTGTAACCAAGTTGTTGAGTCAATTTTTGATAATAATCATGCATCAATTGGCCAGTGTGCCGTCTATCTGGCAGTAAATTTAAATTAGCGGTCGGTAGTCGGAAGATTTCTAGTAATTTTTTTTCGTAAAAATCCCATGATTGTTTTCTTCTATAAAATTGTTGACATTGACTCTCTTCAATATGACAAAGTAATTCTATTCGTTCTTGCTTCTTATTGGCCGTCCATAAATAAAACCCCAAGGACTCCGAAAAGTAAAGAAATTGTTTCGTTAATTGCGTGAGCTTGTCTTTAGGCACTAATCGTTCACCTAAAATCCAAACAACTTGATAGCCATGAGCTTGATAAGTCTCCGTCCGTTCCACCAAACGTTTAATTGGCAATGGACTACATTGAATTTCAATGGCTATCTTGCCAATGAGTAAATCTGGGCGTTGCTTCAAGTTGGGTAAGTATGCCTCAACTTGAAAGGACAGCTTTTCGCGTAAACACTTTTCCGCAAAAAGCTGCTTCAAGCGGAGGTGTTCTTCTGTTTCAGCTTCTGCTTCGTACCAACAACTATTCTTTTTACGATGAGCAAAATGGGGTATTTTAATGGGGCCTGCCTTCAAAATGACCGATTGATGACACATTGGACACACAAAAGCTTGTTCGCTTCGTATCTGTGTTAATTCATCAATCGAGCAATCGATTAAAGAAAATAATTCTTGGTTGTCTGCCGTTAAAGCTGTTAACATGATTTTCACCTCTCATAAATAAACTACGCAAAGTTTCTTAATTTTCATCAAAAAAAAAAGCAAAAACTCGAAAGTTTTTGCTTTTTTGCTTAATCATTAAAGTAATAACGTGTTAATTCCAACGCACTGCGTTCCATAATACAAGTGCCATATTCGACTAAAGTATCCTGAGTGACAGTTGTTTTATGAGCAAATTCTAAAATCTGTGCAATTTCATTGTCAACATTTGTTTTTTCTAATTCATCGGTTAAGAACAAAACTTGTAAGTAATAACGATCGTTGTACGTGTATAAGTTAGTCAAAACAGATTGCATGAAGACTTCTTTGGATAATTGGATCATCGCTTCAAAATTATCTAATTCAAAGATTACATTTCTGTTTGTTTCATCTGTGGCTTCCATCTCGTCAAGTTCATCGGCGGCTGCTTTGTCTGCTTCAATTTGTTTGCGAATTAATTCGCTAACATCTGCATTGACTTCGCTCAGACCTTCTAAGGAAGACAAGTCGTCCATAGCGACATTTTTACTAATAAACAGTTCTAAACCATCATTTTTAGGCAAGACTTGGAAAGTGACTGCTTCACTACCTTGGAATTCATCTTCGACATCAACTTCTTCTAAAATACTATAAAAGAAATTTTCAACATCTTTGTGGTTTCCTAGTAAGTCAAGAAAAGTAATCCCTCTATCCGCCAGGTCTTCGTTGCCAATTAACACACGAATCGTATTTTCATTAATATGTTCCATTTCCATAGCGCTACACCTCTCTTTGCTTCAATCAGGAAACTTCTTACGTTCATTGTAGCGAAAACTACACAAAAGTAAAGTGGAAAGTCTATAAATCCTCGAAAACTAGCGAACGTTTTATAAACTTTGAACTTTTTTAACGATTGGTTTTTCGCTCCTTCTACCTCTTCATCTTAACGCAGTCTCTCCAAAAAAGATACTATTTTTCCTTGACCACGTTCTGCCAAATCAAATGAATACAAGTTCTAAATATGTATTAAAAAGCCAGAGATAAAAATCCCTGGCCCTAAATTCATATGAATCGTTCTTTATTACAATTAACAAATAAAGAACAAAATTTTATATTTTTTATAAACCTGCCATTAATTGTGCTTGGCGCAATTCCAGTTGTCGAACATCTCTTGGTAAGAATCGGCGAATTTCATCTTCGTTAAAACCGACTTGTAATCTTTTCTCATCAATCATAATTGGCCGACGCAACAATCCAGGGTTTTCTTGAACCAACTCTAATAAATCTTGAAGTGGAAGCTCGTCCAAATCCATATTTAATTTTTGGAAAACTTTAGAGCGAGTAGAGATAATCTCTTCTGTTCCATCTTCTGTCATGATTAAAATTGCTTTTAATTCCTCAATATTTAAAGGTTCAGAAAAAATATTTCTTTCTTTAAAAGGAATTTCGTGCTCTTGCAACCAGGCTCTAGCCTTACGACATGACGTGCAACTTGGGGAAGTATAAAGTGTCAACATTGTGCATCACTCCTTTTCGCGAATCATCGCGTTTCTGAAACAGGGAACTGTACTGTTCCTCTATTTAAAACCAGTATACCTAATTTCTAATAAAAATACTAGGGGTTTTTAAACATTTTTTATTAACTTTGTTTATTTTTCCTTCATTACATCCGTGTAAAATTAGGGTTAATTTTTATGAAATTTTATGGATATTCGTTATAATTCTGTAAAAAAGTAATACAGTTTTCTATTTTCATGGTTGCTGTTATAATTTACTTCTCTTGGTGATTTTTCAAGAAGTTCCCATGTATTTTTTTCTAATAAAATGTATAATAGAACTATTCACTATCTTAAGTCTAAAGTCAGGTGGTTATTTAATGAAAACAATTTTTTCTGGTATTCAGCCCAGTGGTACTCCGACAATCGGAAATTACATTGGTGCAATGAAACAATTTATCGAATTACAAAATGAATACAATTGTTATTTTTGTATTGTGGATGAACATGCCATTACCGTTCCCCAAGAACCGCAAAAGCTACGCCAGCAAATTCGTAGCTTAGCAGCTCTTTACCTAGCGGTTGGTTTAGACCCACAAAAAGCAACAATTTTCATACAGTCTGAAGTGAGTGCCCATGCAGAAGCTGGTTGGATCATTCAGTGCAATACTTCTATTGGTGAGTTAGAGCGAATGACACAATTTAAAGATAAATCGCAAAAAAATGGTCGTGCTGGCGTAAGCGCTGGTCTTTTAACATACCCTCCATTAATGGTTGGTGATATCGTGTTGTACAACGCTGACTTAGTGCCAGTCGGAGATGATCAAAAACAACACTTAGAATTAACACGTGATTTTGTGGAACGCTTCAACAAACGTTACGCCCAAAAAAATCAAGAAATTTTAACGATTCCTGAAGTAAAAATCGCTGAGCAAGGTAGTCGAATTATGAGCTTACAAGAACCAACGAAAAAGATGAGTAAGTCCGATACAAATGTGAAGGGCTTTATTTCAATGCTTGATGAGCCAGCAGTGATTCGCAAAAAAATCCGCTCTGCTGTAACTGATTCAACTGGTGTAATTGAATATAATAAAGAAGAAAAGCCTGGTATTACTAACTTACTAAATATTTATTCTGCTGCGACAGGTCAAACTGTTGAGGAACTTGTTCAAGCATACGAAGGCAAAGGCTATGGAGACTTCAAAGCAGATTTAGCAGAAGCAGTAGTTGCCTTATTAGAACCTATTCAAGTGCGCTACCAAGAGCTTCTAGCTTCAGAAGAATTAGATATGATTTTAGATGAGGGCGCAGAAAACGCTCGCCTGGTAGCCAACAAAACACTTCAACGAATGAAAAATGCTGTTGGTTTGGGAAGAAAAGTTCGGCGCTAACTAAACATAATAAAAACCCGCGAAGTTTTATTCGCGGGTTTTTTATGTTCTAAATTGAGCATCGTACAAGCGACGATAGTGGCCTCTTTGCGCGTACAAAGTTTCATGTGTTCCATCTTCTAAAATTCCTTGGTCACTCACTACGATTATTCGATCAGCATGTTTAATCGTTGCCAGTCTGTGGGCAATAATTAATGTTGTTCGCCCGTCAGCTAACGAGTTTAATGACTCTTGAATCACTTGCTCTGTTTCTGTATCTAATGCAGAAGTCGCTTCATCTAGAATTAAAATCGGCGGGTTCTTCAAGAACATTCGCGCAATTGCCACTCGCTGCTTTTGACCGCCCGATAATTTCACGCCACGTTCGCCAATAATTGTGTCCAAGCCATCTGGCATTAGCTGAATTACATGTTCTAAATGTGCTAATTTCACCGCTTGTTGAATGTCTATTTCTGTAGCATTTAAATTCCCATAAGCAATATTTTCTCGTAATGTTCCAGGGAATAAAAACACATCTTGTTGAACAATTCCAATCTGCTTACGTAATGAAGCCAAGGTCATTTTCTGGATATTTCTACCGTCAATCGTAATTTCACCACTACTGACTTCATAAAAACGAGGCAACAGATTGCACAAGGTCGTTTTTCCTGAACCACTTTGTCCAACGAAAGCAACGGTTTCACCAGGTTGAATTTTTAAATTGATATGGTCTAAAACTTTTGTGCCATCTTCATAAGCAAATGAAACATCTTTATAGGCAATCGTTCCTTCTAAATGTGAAACAGCAACAGCTCCTGGCAAATCTTTGATGGACGGTTGTTTGTCCATTTCTTCCGTAAAACGTTTAAAGCCAGCAAATCCTTTGGGATAGCTTTCAATCATATTGTTGACTTTTTCAATCGGCCGAATAAAAATATTGGCTAATAAAATAAATCCTACAAACTGACCTTCTGTAATTTCTCCTTTAATTGTATAGTACGCACCAAAAATTAATGAAAATAAATTTATCAGACGAATTAATAAGTAATTATAGGCGGAACTGACACCCATCACCTTATAAAAATATAATTTCGATTTTCGATACATTTGATTTAAATAATTAAACTGTTTTCGTTCAAATGGTTCATTTGCAAAAGATTGCGTGACACGTATCCCACTTACTGACGCTTCAATCCCAGCATTAAATTCACCTAAATTATCGTAAATATCCGTATTCGCTTTTGTCATTTTTTTATTAAAATAGCCTAGCGCAATCGTGATAAATGGCAATAAAATAAACGTAGCGATGGCTAATTTCACGTGAATGGTTAACATTAATAGAAAAGAACCTGCTAACGTCATAATCGTAATAAAGACGTCTTCTGGACCATGATGCGCCACTTCCGAAATTTCAAATACAGATTAATATTGTATAAAGTAGCCCTGATTTTCACTCTAGACAAAACGAACATACATTCGGTATAATTACACTACTAGGAGGGCGATTTTATGAAAACTAATTATGTAGGAGTAGTTGAAAAGATTAGAATGTTAAGTATGTATCCAAAAATGCTAGTTCGATTCTCATTAGTAACACAGGACGAAACTATAAACTGTATCGTCTCCAAATGCGAGCTAGCAAATATGTTACTAATGCTACCAGAAAAATCTGAACTAGCTGTCTATGGTCATTTGAATAAACGAAATCAACTTGTAATTGAAAAAATGCTTGTAAGAAAAACTTTGATTAGCGCATAAAATAAACCCCAACTCTAATATTGAGTTGGGGTTAAATTATTCGATCCAAGTATCATCGAAATATTCGTCCACAAATTCATCGATCGCTTCATCGTGTTCTGGTTCTTCCTCAAAGGGTTTTTCTTCAGGTATATGTTCTTCACTCCACTTGGTGAAATTATGAATCTTAATGTTTCTAATATCATAAAAATCGACCTCATTTTCTCCAATCAACACAATATCGAATTCTGCCATTCCACGAAATACGCCAAAAACATGTGGCTTCACTCGGTCATATTCATCTAACGAATTCAATTGAATCTCTAGCACTTTGTTTTGCTTAATAGAGCGATCTAAAAAATATTCTATTTGCTGTTGGGATTGTTGGGGTAATCGCTCGATGTTTCGAGCATGGTATTCGTCTGTATTTTTAATTGCTTCTGTTAGTTCCCCCAGTGGAAATGCTGTTGGCCACTTTAATTCGAATGACCTGTCAACATACTCATTGTAAGGTTTAAACTCTTTTTTAGTTCGTCTCACCATCTGATACACTCTCCTATCGAAAACATTATACGAACATTCGTTCTGTTTTTCAAGGATGTAATGTTTAAAATACAATTTTTCTACTAAAAACTATTGACTTATTACGCATTGCGTATTATAATAAATATATAGTCAAGGAGGTGAAAAAATGCTAGACGATATAGGAAAAGCCGTTGCCATCGTAGTAGGAATTTTAACAGCCGCAAAACTTTTAAAAGACCTAAACAAAGATAATGACAACGACAAAAAAGAACATTGATTGTGGGAGCTACGGCTCCCTCTCTATAAATTAATTCTAGCATGAAAGACATGAAAAGAAAAGTTTACAGTTTAACATTATTAGCCATCGTTTTAGTTGGTTTAGTGCTTACAATTTTCAATGTAATTAATTGGGTTACTTACATTGTCGTTTTAGTGATTGTAGGGATTTTAAGTAAAAGAAAGTAGTGATTCGCAGTGAATTGGTTCGAACAATTCAAGAAAGATTTTGGGTTTACTAGTAACTACCAGATAAGCAAAAAAACAGGTATAACCGCTAGCAGTTTAACAAGACTTAATAACTCAGATGATTGGAAAAATGTTAAAATTGGTACAATGATACTATTAGCTTTATCAGTAGACAAAACTTTAGATCAACTTGTGTCTCATTTATACAAGAATGATAAGAAAAGAGATTCTGAAAAATAGTATCATCAAAACAAAAAAATAAAGGAGAAAGTAAAATGACAAAAGAAAGACTTATTGAAATGATTGACTCAGGAATGAACGTCTATGGAACTACCTACGAAAACGAAAAAGAAGTTGCTAAACATTGCGGTTTGAACGTAACCGAGAATGACGTTGAATATTTAGAACAATATGACGGCGGAGATTTTGAATACAAAGAAAAACAATTTATTGACGGCGACATGATTTATATCATTCGTGAACCTAAATAAACATGTATAAAAAATAAGCCTACCTCTCGAAACTGAGAAGTAGGCTTTTCTTATACATTAGTACCCAGTTCCCCAAGTATTGTCTGGGTTACCATCATTTGGGCCAATTGGAATATAAATCCGAGTTCCGTTTGAATCAGAACCACCTAGCCAAACATAACCGTCTGCTACCCGAACTGAATCATACTTAAAAGTAGATCCTTTTGGCCACACGCCGTAAACTGGCGCTGACAAGCTCGGGGCACTGTTGCGAAGAACAATCCCTTCATTTACACCGATAGTAAAAGTTTTTGCTGGTGTTGGTTTGCTATTTTCCCATAATTCCGCAATATCTCCATCGTTGACATAGCCTAGTAATTTACCGCTGTTTTCGATGCGATATAAATTTTTACGACCGTCTAACTTTTGTGTAATTGTTCCAACTTGCGTCCACAATGTGTATGCATTGATATGCTGTGAAATTAGCGCATCTGGATTTTTGTAGATTGTTGTGAAACGAACGTGTTGACCAACTTTATATTTTGGTTTATTAGGTTTGCCTGGGTTTACAATAACTTCGCTACCATCTTCTGGAAGTCCAGTTTGTAAATCTTGTGCTAGTTGTGCTTTACTAATTCCCCACTGTGCTAAATATCCGTATGGATCAGTATGATCGCCCCACCAATTTTTAGTAATCCAATCATGTGTTACGATTCCGTATCCTGTGCCGTCGTCTAAGTCAAATGTTGCACCAATCTGTGTAGCTAAATCACGAATCAAATTTACATATGCGGCATAGTCCTTTTTGAATGTTTCTTTATTATTCGTTCGAGCGAGTTCGATTTGTGCATATGCTTTTGCATTCGCTGTTGCTCCTGCACCCCATTGAATTTGGCCAGCTGGCGCTAATTGTTTCACTCGACCACCAGAACCGACAAAATATGAAACATAGGCGCTCGTCCAGTTCCGCTTCATATAGGCCGTTTCGTTGTCTAGACTGTTTGGACCAACATTGTTCCCATTACCTGACTCATGTAAGACAATTAATTCATTGGTAGCATACCCTGGAAAGTACCCACCAAAATTAATAGGGTCTTGCTCCACTTGGTATGCATTCACACCAATCGGCAACATAAAACTTAACGACATTCCGACAGCAACTAATAATTTAACAGTTTTTTTCATTTAAAAACCTCTTTCCTATTTTTTAAACAAAAAAAGAAACGACACAAGCCGCTTCAATTCTTATCTTTATTTCTCAACTGAATAAAATAATCCTTTAATTTTTCTGGCAAAGGAATGAACTCCAATACATTCTCGCAAAATGAAATGCCTTCATTTGCGATATAAAAAATAATCACCATTTCTCTAATAGGAATATTATTCCCTACAATACTTTCAACTTTCACAGAAACTGCCACTACAAATAAAATCATTACTTTTTTGGCGATTCCCAACATACCTATTTTGCTTGATAGTGATTTAGTAGCGATTGCTTTAAGCCAACCTGTTACAAAATCAACAATCATCAAAAATAACAAAACATCTAGCAATTGATCCATTCCCCCAAGAAAGCTAACGCAAATACCACCTACAATACTGGCTACAATTGACAGGTGGTTAAAATATTTTTCCATATTAAGCCCCCTTAATTTCCAGGTAGTTGAGGAGCTTTCTTAACTCCAATAACATGAATTACTCTAAGATTATCTGTTTTTGTTTCGATAGTTCCACTTTTAGAAATAGTTTTTGCATACGTGAAATTAATTTTGTTATTAGAAACATGAATTAGCATCTCTCCCATATCCCAACCGTTGCTTGTAGGATCATCGTAAATGTTAATTGCAGAACTTCTAATATCTATTTCGCCAGATTTATTATTCAGGATGGTAGCATCTGTTCGATTACCTTGATATTCACAAATAAATTTTACTGCCTCATAGTTGCTTACATTGTCGAGCAACGTGACTGTGCCATCAGAAAATTTAATAGGCTGTCTATTTAGCAGCACTTCATTATTCAGCTGACTTACATTAGCTAATTTATTCCATTCCGTCCACATTGCAGGGCTTCCTTGTCGACTGCGGATATAGGTTTCACCCTTATACATATAATTTTGACAAATAAATGTATTGTCAGCATAAACAACTAAAACGCCATAAACAGCGCCTGTGTAAGGTCGGTTTGCGCCAGAAGCACCGAAAACGGTGTAAATGCCTTCGTCTAAAATTTCATCCCAATCCTGCGCCTTGATCACAGTTTTTTTAGCAACTAGCGCACCATTTTCTAATGAGCTCATGATTTCGTTAAAATTTTCATTTAGCATGACTTGATAGTCTGCATCACCTTTTTTAAATGTATACATTCTTTTCCTCCTAAAATTTAATTTCTATAACTTTAAATGCTTCAATAAAGCGAATAGTTCGACTATCTATTTTTGTTACTGTTGGATTTACCATTTTAAAGTCCATTGGCACTTTAACTTTGAAACTGAATAAATCAAGATATTCTACACTGTGAGGAATCTTTTTCACATTGCTACCACCTAGACCTGTCGGCTCATTAGCTAGCCCTGCTAGTCCAATGCCATACTCCCAGTACAAAACTTGTACTTTAGGATAACCGCGTAAATTATGCTCTATAGCTGGTAACTCTTCAGTAGCTTTCATTTCATTGATTTGATTCTGTAAATTTGATGCTTGATTTGCATCTAGCTCATTTTTTAAAGCTGCAAACCATTCATGAATTAAAACATCAAAGGCATTTACTTTTCCATTGCCTGTGCGGATAATTTCTTCGATATTAGAATCCATATCGGTTTGTGCTTTTGCAACGTAGTTTTTAAAATCATTTAGGATTTTTTCATAACTTGTCTTGTTGGTTTCTACAATTTTTTTTAGCATTGCTTCATATTGTGCTTCTAATCCTGATACAGAAACATTGGCAAAAGGTGTTGAATAACCACAAACTTTTGCATCTGATCTCTTATCTGTGATTAAATCTGCAGTAATCGCCGAACTGTTCCTTGGTACTTTGACCGTTGCTAGTTGGATTTCATAAACTTCTGTTGAGCGCTCTACAGAGACATTGCCTTTTTTGACTGCTACATAAGCTTGTCTAGCGTTCAAATCATGACGAACAACAATTGAATCTGTTCGATCTTGTGTTGAAGAAGCAACGTCAATAGGTACTGCAAAAGCAGACGTATTAATATATTGATAACCTTTTAAGCTTGCTGAACCTGCTTTTACAACAATTCTCATTCCAACAGAATCAGCTGCAGTCACTCTTAATGCTTCACCGACTGACATCATGACGCCATTGCGAAAGATATTTTCAAAGTATTTTGCCCAGTCTACCGATGTATAAGCACGATCGTATGTGCCATCATCTTGTAAAACGGCATCATAAAATAAACTTAATTCCGCCAAAAATAACCACCTACTTTCCTTTTCTCTTGATTACATCAATAATTGTTTTACTTTGGTTACCGAATTCGCCGTCAATATGGTAGCCTTTCTCATCCCAAGTCTGAGTTACAGAATTTAGAACCACTGTATCTGAATAGCCAAAAGAAGAAATACGTTTTACACGATCCCCCAATTTATAATCTCGACCATAAACAAAAAGACTATCATTTAAATTGATAGTCCCATTCAATGCCAAAACTCTTGGTTGTTCAGTTAATTTTTCTTTTCCTCTTGATTGCAATGTGGCAATATATTGTGCATCTGGCATTTTTACATCATCAACAGTCTGTTGTAAGTCACGAGCATCGACATATATTTCTTTTCGTTCGAGGCCACTCAAATTGTTATTTACTTGAGTATGCTTCCGAGCTTTTCCTTCGCCTTCTCCATAAATAAGGGCTGTAGTCGCTTCATCATAGTTGTTCTTTTCTAATGATTCATTAGTGACATTTTCAAACTCTGCACTAAATTGAACTACACTAGAAACATCTTCACTTTTTCTAAAACGAATATTTGTTCCAACTTGGCCGTTTGATGTTGAGCCAATACGCCCATTCGAGATAGGAATTTCGTCAAAACCAAAATTGTAACTTTCACACAGTCCCTCTATTTCTTCTTCAACATTCCCATAACTGTTTTGATAACTAATGTTTGAATTAGTAATTGCTGGCGGTTGTTCAACAGATAAGTAATTTATTTTTCTTTTAGCATCTGACGGAGAGACCACTTCGTTCCGTAAGTGATCGTAGCAAATCAGCTCTGGTCTTTTTGTTTGATTGTAAATTCTATAAACAATTCTCTTACCAGCTTTTGCAAAAAGAGACTTCCCAGAAATTGTAATTAATCCACTGCTCAAATCATCGCAGATAATAGAATCAATGTAGTAAAAGCAATTATTAATTAATAGCACTGTATCTTCGTCCATTAATTCTTTTGGCATGTACTTTAAAAGAACAACCGTTTCAAAAGTATTGGCTGACTTGAAATTTTCTTTGACACTCATTGATTTCCATATGTCCAGAACTGCCGTTGACTCATAATCAAAGCCAGATTTTCTTCGGAACACCTCTACAAAAGGCAATGGCATAAAATCCATAGCTACACCCCGCTAACCAATGGTGTAAATTGCATTTCACATGTAATTCCATTTTGAGAATTGTTGGCCGCTTTTAGTTGTAAATAGTTATCTCCTTTAGATAATCGAAAGAAACTACTGCCCTCCATACGTTCTGGAACAGCATTAGTTTCTACACCATTAACAATTTTTTTCGCATACAACTTTCCACGTACCGTTGAAAGTTCGAATCTTGTTCCAGGTTCAAAGGTTCCTTTAAATCCAAAGAAGGTTTGTTTTGTCACATCGTAAATCTGCGGATCAGTCACGGTTGTTACACATTTCATATGAAAAACTGCTCCAACCTGCACATCTCCATTGTTTACAATCTTTTCAATATTCCCTGATTCAAAGCGACCAAACGTATGCTTCTCGCCTTGAACAAAAACCATTGGAAAAATAAGCGTTGGCTTCAATGTTGCCAAAGGAACCAGTGAGTTATAAAACGACACATCACGGAAATAAGAATCAAATGCTTCAAACTGTAAAGAAAATAAGTTCCATTCGTCAACCTTATAAGGATTATCTTCATACAGCTTGAAGCTAGGCGCTTGAATTGGTAGAACGTCGGTTTCATACTCTTTGTCATAGACTTTAAGTGTTAGCTTACCTGTTTGTTTTAGATCGATTTTTTGAATCATATCTCGGCGCAGCTGATAAATTTCTTCTTCTGTTTTTCCAATTAAAGTGCCTTCTAGCAATGGTTTCCGAGTGCTTAAACGGATTCCAACAACTTTTGCACCGTCCTCTCCAAATACTTCTTCTGCTAGCACGACATTTTCTGGCGCTTCTAGACCTTCAACATTTTGCAAAAAATAAGGAGCTTCCTCATTAAAAACGAGTTGCTCCCCATTTTGATTCGTATAAACTAATTCTAGTTTCACTATTTAAACCCCCTAGCCAAGTCACGAAGTTGGCGTTTTGTTTCAATCGCTGTTTCTCTCGGTGTTTTTGTGTCAGCACCTGTGATATATTGTGTTACTTCCATGTTTTTAATATTTCCGTCTTTCAAGTAAGAAACCATTTCACGCATTAGAGAAGCAAGTTCGCTAAAATCATTTGATTCATGTGAATCTTGAACAGCAATTAGATTTTTAACAACTGAAGAGTTTCTCGGAACTCCCACGCCGTTTTCATAATGAGGAATTAGTTTCTTTGTTTCTGAAGCTTTGATTACTTTTGATCCTTTTGGTAAATCTGGTAAGAATACATTTCTACCTTCTGGAATGAAAGGCATGCCACCTTTAGGAATTACCAACTCTTTATAAGTACGTCCTTTTTGGTCGTTGACGATTGCTGGACCACCAATATGATTATTGGTTCCTGTTTCTAGTCCTAAAATTTTTGCTACGCCAGCGCCTAAATTAGCTACTACGTTTAAAGTTTTGGTAATTACCGAAGGGCCAGAATTAAAGTCACTTACTGCATTTTTCGCTTGAGATGCTGGTCCACTCGCTTGATCATTAGCCCTCAATAGTTTTTCTACTGGATTGTTTGCTGCGAAAATATTTAAGCTACTATTACCACTTGAAGCTGCACCGACAACCCCTCCTGCATTTCCTCGCAGGTTTTTCGTTCCTGGATTGTTGGCATTGTAGGTGTTTAATGCATTACCACCTTGTCGAGCTGCAGCTTGCGCATTTGAAGAATCTCCACGTAGTATTTTCTGTGCTGGATTATTTGCACTAAATTCATTTAAGTTTTTAATACCTAGCTGTGCTTGAGCGTTTACTTGGTCAGAATTCCCCATTAATTTTTTTAGCATTGGCTCAACTTTGTTATAGTCACTAATGGAAAGGTGACCTTGCATCAATTTATTTTGCAAGTCTTCGTTATTTGCTAACATTCGTTTGACATTATCGGGAATTCTTGACCACGTATCAAAAGATTCCTTAGATGCAAACACTTTAGACATTAAATCAGTATTATCCCCAAGCATTTTCTTCTGTTCTGCTGGCAGTGCATTCCATTGTTTTAAACTAGTATCAGAAGTCATAATCTTTTGTAGCACATCAGAATTATTAGCTAGAAGTTTTTTCTCTGTATCTGGTAAATTTTTCCAACGGTTATATGATTGTTCCGATCCATATATTTTTGAGAGTAAATCGTAATTATCACCAAGAATTTCCTTTATATCTACTGGAACTTGCGACCAGTTTACAATTTTATCTTGAGATTGACTTAACACATCAAGAAAAGATTGATTTTTAGCTTTTAATTCTTTAACTTGTGGCTGATAGTCTTTCCACAACCCTAAATTAAGCAATGTTTCAGCCATTACTTCTGGTGTATTTGAATAAAGAACTGCTTTTTTCTCTTCAAAATTCAATTTACCCCAGCTGCCTTTTGCTTGCAATGCTTGTGTCATTGTTTTTGTAACGTTACTATCTAACAAAGCTTGTTGTTCGGTAAACGTCATTTTTTCCCAACGTCCATTAGCGATGGCAGCTTCTGCAATCATCAACTTAGCATTACTCTTTAAATCTGCGTTTTTAGAAGCATAAATAAGTTGATTCCAACCTTTTTCAGAGCTTGCAGCTTCATTAACTGCTTCTTGCGCATTTGTTTTGACTTCACCTGTTTTCGTATCTAAGATTAATTGATTCCAGAATTCGCCAAACTCATTTGCTTCGTCTGCAATAAGTTCTATTTTTTTTGCGTTTTCTCCGGCAGTTTTTGATACTTTTTCTGCCATATCGGTGAAGGAATCCATCATTTTTTTATTTTGACCAACTGCCGATTGACCAGCTTCACCCATTGAACTAATTAATTGTCCATTGGCTAAAAATACTTGATCAGCCAATTCTGGATATTTGGCTAGAATAGTTGACATCTGATCTTCTGTAATTTGCGTAGCACTGTCGCCACTTTCTTTTAATAAAGATAGCATTTCTTTGGCATATTTACTGTTTAAGTCATAACCGGCATCTACTAATTTTGCTTTCAAATCGTCCTGCATCTTAGTATATTCTATTTTGGATTGTTGCCTTTGCTTTCCTAAAGATTGCAGCCACGTTTTTGCTTGATCTTCTGATGCTTCTGCTACATTTCCTGTCATTGCAGATAAAATTTCTTTGGTTTCAGTTTCGCTTTTACCTAAAGAATTAACATAAGCTTCTGCGCTTTCTTTAGCTAATGATTTAATTCTTATCGCTTCTTCATAACTTATTTTGCGGTTATTGTTTGAAGCTTCTTGTTTAATTTGAGTTATTTTTTGATTATTTTCTTTCACAACAGCTAAATATTTTTCCTGATTGAGCACTTCTTCTTTGGTTAGCTTATCTCCAGCTTCTTTTATATCATCTGGCAACTTATTAACAATGCCTTTCAGTGTCTCAATCTTTTTCGTCATATTTTCTTCGATTGATTGACCCATCTTAGAGAAATTATTAGCAATGGTATCGGTATTCCCAGAAACGCCTTTTTCTAGCAAATCAAGCTCTCCGCTAGCTCCTCTGCTATATCCTTGAAATTTAGTTAAGGCTTCATCAGTTGCTTTTCCTACATCAGTTCCCCATCTTTGTGTCCGTTGAGAACTATTCCAGGCCTCTTCTCCCCAGAGTTTCCAAACCGCAACGCCTGCACCAATCGCAACAGTTGCGCCCAATACCCAAGGATTCAACAAACTAAATCCTTTAGTCAATGAACCAATTTGTGTTGTGGTTCCTCCAATTTTAGCTGTTAATCCGCCTAATGCCGAACCAGAAGAAGCAATGTCTTTTCCGAATCCAAGAGAAACAGAACTACCTTCTGAAAAAGCTTTTGTAACATCTTCAATCGCTCTTTTCTTAGACATAGCAGCCATTGTATCAATGAATCCTTTACCTAAATGGCCCATAGTTTTCGTTAACGTTCCTACTTTGCTAGTAACTGGACCCGTTACTGCAGCAAAAGCTAACAATTTCACGATTGTTTGTTGCGTTTTAGGATCAGCATTTGAGAAAGATTCCGCCAAGTTCGTAACCATTTTAATCATTGGTTTAGTTGCTTGAAGCGCATCTCTCAATGCTTTTACTAAAGGACCACCAAACGTGATACCTACGTCCACTGCCTCATTTTTAAGCATCTTTAATTGAGATTCAGTAGTTTCATATCGCTTGTTAGCTTCCTCTGTTAAAGCGGTGTTTTCTCCCCATGCTTTAGTTCCACGATCTACAGCACTTTTAAATACATCACTGGCACCAGCTGCACGTAGCAAACTGTCACGAAGACGAACTTCGGTAATCCCCATATCATCTAAAACAGCAATTGCAGATTGTCCGTGTTCCTTCGTTTTTCCTAGCCCTTCAATAAATTTGATAATAGCACCTGAAGCATCCTCTTTGAAAGCTTTAGAAAATTGTTCTGCAGACATTCCAGCTACTTCTGCAAAATCATTTAATTTTCCTGATGCATCGGTGGCTTCTTTATGCATTGTTTTTAATTCTTTGCTAGTTAACCCCATTGCACCAGCAGTGTTTTTTAACTCTTTACCGCCATTTCTAACAGCGCTAGAAACCTGTTCCATAGATACACCAGTTTGTTGGCTTAAACTCTCTAACCCTGCAAATGCATTGGCTCCATTTTCTACAGCCAATTGCATTTCAACCATCACTTTAGAAAATGCAGAACCGCCTGCTTCTGCTTCAATACCAACCGAACTCAATGCAGCCGCAAATCCCATGATTTGAGCTTCACTCATTCCCACTTGGTGACCAGCACCAGCAAGACGTAATCCCATTGCGGTTATTTCTGACTCGGTTGTCGCAAAGTTATTCCCTAAATCAACAATCACAGAACCTAACTTGTCAAATTCCGTTTGTGGCATTCCTGTAATGTTGGCCAATCGAGCTAAAGCAGTTGCTGCTTCTTCTGCGCTCATGTTCGTTGACTCGCCTAAGTCAATCATTGTCTTGGTGAAGCCAACTACATTTTTAGTTTTAATCCCTAACTGCCCTGCTGCTTCTGCAACGTTTGCAATTTCCGTGTGACTTGAAGGTAATTCTTTGGCTAGTCCACGAAGACCATTTTCTAAATCTTTGTATGAGTAAACAACCTTACCTGTAGAATCCACAACTTCATCATTGGTCTTTTTCACACCTGCAAAATCAGATTCCCATTTCACGGCGGCCGTTGTTACTGCTGCAGCCCCAGCAAGAATTGGCAAAGTTATACCTTTTGTTAAAGCTCCGCCCACTTTTTCCATTTTTTGCCCACTAGAAATCATTTTTTCGCTGGCATTATAAATGGCGCCAGTGGCACCAGTGGTTTTGACTTGCATTTCTGCCATCTGACCAGCTGTTTGAATTAATTGAGATCGATAATTTGCTAGTTTTCCATTGGCATCTTGCAATTGAGTTGCTAGCCTTTTGGTGGATTCTGTCGCTTTTCCATCTACAAAAGATTCGTCATAAGCTTTTTTCAGCGCAGCAACTTGTTTCTCTTGTGCTCCAATGATTTTAGTTAAACCATCAAAACGAGTGCCAAGCTTGCCCATTTGATTGCCCGCCATATCAGCGATTTTTGCATTAGCTTGCATTTCTTTGGCTAAATAACGAACTTCTTTTTTAGCATTTGCTGCACCACGACCGAAATCAGAACTATCCAAGCCCAACTTAATGACCATATTTCCTAACGGCGTTCCACCACTCATTTAGTTACCTCCTTCCCTTTATGCGCCACTACGCTTGACTAATTCACTTAGTGGTCGCACCTCTTGTTTTTTCTTTTTAGTTTTCTTTTTCTTTGGTGCTTTCAATAAGATTTCATCAATATCCAAGCAATCAGTATTCATGAAATCCCGAATCGTCCAACCAAGATTGGTAATCGCATCACGGACAAAATCAACTTGTAATTCATAAAGTTCGGACCAAGTTAAATTTCCTCCGTCATTGCTTTTTTTGCTTCTTCATCATCTTCTTTTGAGAATCCCAAAACACGGTACCGTATGATTTCCCAAATTTTTTCGATGTCTAGTGAATCTAATCCATTCATGATTGATTCTTTAGTCACTTCTTTTTCGTCAAACAGATCTGCGACAAACTGAATTTGCATATCCAAATAATCTTTTTGTATTGGCTCCTTATCACGTTTCTTTGCTGCTTCTTCTACTTCTTTCTCTAAACGAATATAGTCATTACGTTTTGAGAAAGGCACAAAGTCTTGAGTAAAAGTTTTTTCTTCGCCATCAATGCGTAAAGTTAGTTCAATTTTGCGTTCCATTTTTTAACCTCCAAAAAAAGGACGACTAACTAAAGCCGTCCTTAATCAATAATTTTTATTCTGCTGCTGTTACCGTTAATGTACATTCTGCTGTAAAATTACCGTCTTCAGTTGTGCCAACAAGTTTTGTAACACCTTCCGAAACGGCTGTTACTTTTCCTTGAACTGGCGTTACCGTTCCAATCGCTGCATCTTCAGAACTGAATCTATACGCTTTGTTTGTTGCGTTTTCTGGCATGACTGTAGGTGTTAACGTTGCTGTTTCACCAACTTTTAAAGCTAATTCAGTCTTATCCAAGGTAATTCCAGTAACTGCGATAGGTAGTGTTTTAAACGCTGGTACATCCACATGATCAGATTCTTTTTCTTCACCGTTAACAGTAGCAACACCTGTGACAGTAAAGTCACCTGCTAAAACATCCGTATTTGCGGCAATTCCTGTAATAGCTAAAGGTGAAACACCTTCTGCAACAGGATTAGTTTCACCTTTTTTATAAAGTCTAAATTTTTCTGGTGGAATAAACGACATTTCTTGTCCTCCTAACTTAATTCAATATTAGCCCCATCTGTGGTGGGAGTAACAGCTCCCACTGTGGGGCTTGCTACTTTTCCGGCGCTGGTGTTTCTTCACCAAATAATTCTGTTGTCAATTCTGCTAGAGCTTCTGAATTATCTGCAAAACCGACAGTAACTTTTTTACCGTTAATTTGACGAGAAACAGCAGAATAAACATATTCGCCAGGCTCTGGCGTAAAGTCGTCATCATTTAATGTTTCGCCTTTGACACCATCTAATGAGAATGTGCCTGCATACATACCGAAGCCAAGTTTTTCGCCATACAAATCTTCTGATTCGATTAATACTGCGTAGTAAGGTGGCTCTGTATCCTCGCCAATATGATAAACTTTGCTTTCCTCGCTAGCTTTTTTATGCCCTAACATTTCATGTTCAATGGCTGATGGTACATCTAAGATACCTAAGTTTGCCGCAATATCTCCGTGCCCTTTACGTGCCACGTAGTATGCAATATTTGATCCGAAAACTTTTGACGGTTCTTTGGTTAGTCCTGTAATTTCAAAGCTTGCTGCGGCCCCTTCTTTTGGCTTGCCATCAATGACATGTTTCTTACCAGCGACTGGCTTTAATTCATTGTCCAATTGTTGAATAGTGATTCTGCTAAATCCATAAGTTTGCATATATTTTTTCCTCCTAAAAAATAGACACCAACTTAATAGTCGGTGTCGTGAATTTGTGTATTTTTTCTGTAACGTCTTGCATCTACAAAACGTTTTGTTTCGTTAAAGTACTGATCTAAGCCACCATCTAGGCGACCAAATCCAATTTGTTTCATCGTTTCTTCAACTGCTTTAGAAATTTTCTTGGTTACCATTCTGTCCATGCTTTCCACGTTGATTTGATAATTGAAGCGAATTGACAAAGCTTTGTTGTTGCCAAAATAGGCGTTGTTTTGTGGACCAAGAAAGTTGTCAATGATAATGAAGGGCTTGGTAGTATCTAAAGTTTCTGGCACTTCATAGAACTTAATTCGTTGAGGTGTCACAAGCTCTTTAATTGTTTCATTTTCAATCAATGCGTTATAAACGAACATCATCATATCTTTCACTTGGCTAATTCCTCCAATACCTCACGTGTTTTATTCCTTGCAATTGCTTTTGATTGGTCAGCAGCCCTCTGCACCGCTCCCATACCTCGAGGGCGAATGTACCTGCCGCTTTTTGTATAACCAAACTCATTCAGGTGGACTAACCGCCAACGGCTCTTATCTCCTCGCCAACCTACATCAATTTCTTTAATACCATAGGAAGCACCTTTTACGTTTGACTTTACAACTTCATCATAGGTGGCCCCAGAATCTTTGTAATAAGCAACAGCATTTTTAGTCACTTTAACTATTTCATCTCCCGTGACTTTTAAAGCTTTGTTTACCATTCGACTAGTTCTTGCTTTCCCCAATTTTGATTCTATATTTTTGATAATCTCTTCAGTTCCTGTGACTTCGCTCATGACGTTATCCCTAAAACAATCTTGATAAAACGGTTATCTTCAAAATCTGGTGAAACGTCTACGATTTCCCATTCTTTTCCAGTTGGCAAAACCCTATAATCATCAACAATAACTTTATGTTTATTTGTTGGGATATAGTCTTGGTGTGGATCACGGATTTTAATTGTCAGCCCTTCTTTAGTTCCTTTGGCGTTTAATATCTCTATGTCTTTCATTGATGGATTGTAGGCTAAAGAGAAACATTCATATAGCTTTTCGTTTTTTTCTTCTCCTGGCTCTGGTCCATCATTTGGATCAAATCCCCAAAACTCTACATGTGTTTTCAAACTACCACTATTAATTTTAGGCTTTTTATAATTAGGGTGTATCATCGTTAAACACCTCCGCATATTTTAAAGATTGTACTAGTATATCTGGCTGAAAATTTGTTTCGAAAAACTCTAATGAATCATTATAGGAATATCGGCTACGCTCAAATACAAGTTCTATGAAGGTTAAATCACTTTCTGGTTTAACTGGATTGATCAAAGAATCAAGGCGCAAAAAAGAAGCGGCTAAAATTTCTGTTAACGATTCATCTTCCGACGTTCCAAAAATTTTCATCCGCTTCTTAAATTTTTCTAGGTTCAGACTGGCTAACTCTAATGCTTGTTCATTAGTCATTGAATCCCTCCCCTGTTATTTCAGATTTACAACAGCCCCGTCTGTTGTTGGCGTGACTTTTTCAATCACGGGGATTGCTACTTCCCCGTCTCTGGGTCTCCATTAATTGATAATGTCCATACAGCTGCAACTTTGTTGTCTTGTGCTTTACCAAACGCAAATTGTTTTGCAGTGAATAAACGACAATCTTCTAAAGCTAATGTTTGATCGTATTCTTTGATCACTAATGCTCCTGCAGCAAATGCATCGTAACGACCACTAACAAAAGTGGTAACTTTTCCAGATTTTTGGAAATCAGATTCCACAATCCGCAATCCAAACGGTAATTTCGTAACCCAGTCCCCCATTGCATTACGAGAAGTAAACTCTGTTTCAATATCCAAAGCTTCATCTGGGCTCGCAACAATAACTACTTTACCAGCGACAGAAATACGTTTGCCATTTTCTTTAACAGAATGGTATTTACGCATTTCTTTTAATTCTTTAATCGCTGTTTTTTCATCGGCAAAAGTTAAAGTTCCTGCTGCTTCTTTCTCTGGATAAGTAGTCACACCGTTTGAAGTAGCTCCCTTTGCTAAGTCACGAGTTAAACCAATAGGCTTATCGTTTCCATCGCCATTTAGGAAAGCATCTTCGAAGCCAACAGCAAATGCCTCTTTAATTTGAGTAGTTACATAACGTTTAATCCAAACAGGACCATATTCTAATAGATCGTTTGGTAATACAACAAATGCTGTTGCTTTGCTTTGTTTTGCATCGTCTTCGCTGAAGGTTGCATCTAACTGACCTTTAATTTCGCCGAAAATTTTACCCCAAACAATGGCACCTTTTGGATCAGATTTTAAGATTTTCAATCGTAATCCTGTATATTTTAATCCTAATTCTTTTAATAATGGACGTTCTCTTGTTAAATCATTAAAAATTTCATCCACTGTTGTTTCAGGAAGTAGTTCTTCATCTTTCCAGCCTGTTTCAGTGACTGCGTTAAAGAATTTAACTTCTTTAGGCGTAATGCCTTTATCCATTTTTGAAGCATTGATAAATTCTTCCGCTTCCATACGAGCTTCTTTTTTTGCTTCTGCTACCATGTCTTCTGCTAAAGCATTCATAGATGCTTCATATAATTCATTTTGTTTTTCCTGTGGATCGCCATTTTTTACAGATTCAATAAAAGCTTTACGCTTTTCTTGATAATTGACCATTCCTTTTAAATTGATTGTCATATTTAAATTCCTCCTAAAAATGTGTATTAAAATAAGAACCTAGCAAACGGCGATTCGTTCGTGGGTTCTTTGGGTTCGATAGTTTGTTCAATTGTAATTTCGTTTTGCTTCACTTCTACGATTGCTTCAGCAATCATTTCTTTTAATTCTTTTTTATTGACCATTACTACTGGTTCGTTCTGCTGATTTTTTAGTTTTTTCACTTCATTGATAATGTCTTTTGAAATAAGACCACTTCCACCATCAGCAACTAATAATGGGCGTTCGGTATTTTCGAACATGATTTCATCCGCAAAACCACTTTCAACAGCCTCTTCTGCGGTTAACCATGTTTGTTTATCCATCAACGCTAAAATTTCTTCTTTGGCCTTACCCGTTTTTGAAACATACGCATTAGCTAAAGATTTATTAGCTTTCTGTAAAATCTCGCTTGCTTTGTCCATTGTGTGATAATCGCCGCCAGCTCCCATTGCGACATTATGAATCATAATTTGACCAACTGGGCTAATGGCAACTGTGTTACCAGCCATGGCAATTATACTTGCAGCACTTCCAGCCATCACAATGTTCACTTTCACATGCCCCTCATAGGAACGCAAAGCTGTATAAATTTCATTCCCCATGTCCACTAGCCCACCATTAGAGTTGATAGTCACTTCAACATCTTCATTGTTTGCAGGTAACAAATCTAAAACATCGTTCGGGGATGTTGATTCCATGTCAAACAATTCATAGAACCATTTATCGTCATTAGAAATGATTGGTCCGTTAACTTTGATTTTCACTGTCATCTTTATCTTCACCCCCTTTCAATTTTTCATAGTTTTTAGTAATATGATGCTCATTCATAAATGCTTCCTCTGATTCTTCATACTCAAAATCAATTAACACTTGGTTAGGCGTGAATACTCCAGAAGCAATTAATTTATCAATTTGTACAGCTTGTTCATACGGATCACGTTTAAGAACATTCATGATTATCACTCGTACACCTTGTTGGTACTCATATTTTTCCAAAACTTTATTATTAAGTTCTGATTGTAGCTTGTCCTTCAATTGAGTAATACAAAGTTTTTGATAGGCTTTTAGATTAAATTCTAGATCGGCCATTTCTCCATGTACTAATGCAGAAGGAACACCAACGGCACGACAAACATCATTGATTAATGACTTTTTCATTTGGTCCAATTCTTCCAAAGATTGATTAGACGAGCCCGTTTTATTTGTGTACTCTTCGTATTTAAAACCTTTCAGTTGTGGAACTATTGCTACCGAGTTATTTCTAAAAGATTTGTATATCTTATTAACGAATGCCTGTATTTTTTCTTGATCGGTTCTTCCGTTTCCGTCCTTTTTATCTCCATAACTACCTGTTTGATCAATAGAAACACCCGCTCGAATTTGATTATTCCGCATAGACACTTCTAAGATACGACCAAAAAGTTCACCATAATCATTAAAAAGACCATCGGTGAACTTATCTAATTTTTCATTGTTATATTGAAGGTAAATAACCTCCGACATTTTAAAATTTCTCTGATAGGTGTAGTTTTTTATAGTTACTTCTGAAAACGTATCTTCGTATAGTGCATATTCATTCCTATAAAAGTCATCTGCAATTAATAACTGATTATCATCGGAAACTACTACTAGCACTTCGTTATTTTTTAAAAGTGTATAAAAGAACTTTTGCCAAAAATCATTCGCTGACATGTCTTTATTGGGGCGTACGTTTAGTAGATAGTCCCATTCTTCTTTCGTGGCACCTCTTATTTGTACCTGCATTGTTGACATGGTCCTAGCGACAAAATTTAAAACAGAATCTAAAGCCCAGCGCTTTAAGTATGCTCTAGTAGATACGTCGTTTATAAACTCAAAATCCAACATTTCTTGAATAGCTTTGTTTTTAGCTGACGTACCTTTTAACAAGTCAAATAAACTCACTCATTCACCCCCTTTCCGTCGACATCTAGTACTATTTATTTTATTTTTCCTAAAAAATGACGACCCGATTTATTTTCTTTTTTTGCTGGTACATCCCATTTATAGCCGTTATGAGTAACGAATGTCTTTTTGAAATAAGCAATATTGTTTCCATAAGCTGATTTCGTTGTCCTGACAATATTTAGGTATTGCGGTTTATACATGACTATCACTCCTTAAAAGTCTAATTCATTTAAAATATCAAATGCTTCTGAATAATCTACATATTCACTAATCGCTTCTCTTTTATAAAGTGCCGCCAAAAAAGCATGAAAGCCATCTGTTTTTCTTCTAATTGGTTCTTTTTTCAAAAATGTTCGATTTCCTTGGTTATCTTCTTTAACATACGTATTATTAGTAAACCATCGCATTGGTGGATCATCACCGAATATGAATCGCTCATTTGCAAATCCATCTTCGATTATTGGCGCTACTTTTGCTTGCACACCTCTAGGATTCCTTAAAAATTCATTCTCGTACCCTTCTTTATCTAGCAAAGGCTTTAATAAATCCATACGAAAACCATCTGCACAGACTAACTCAATGTTATACGTTGAACGTTTATTATTAAGCCAGTTTATTAAATGTTGCGGATCAATTGATGGACCATCAACAATCGTTATAAATCCTTGTTCCTCCCACTCTTCAATTGGGGCTTTGACCTTAACCTTTTCTAAGAAACCTTTTCGTACAAAACTATGGCTTAACCATATATATTTATCTTCTTTTTTAAATAACAAACCTATACTAGCAAAGTCACTAATACTTGCGTAGTCAAAACCAGCAACACAAGACATTCCTTTTAATTCAGGTATTTCTTGATTTGTTGCTAGTAATTTTTCGGGAGTCGTTACATCTCGCTCATCGTTGCCTTCTGTAAAGTTCATACGTTTTATAACAAATTCTTGACGACCACTAGGCTCCTCCTCTAAATCAAGATAATCTTCTTTAACCTCTTCAAAAATTTGTTCTGCATATTCTGTTTTCTCATTGAACATTGGATTAGCTTTTGCCCACATATTCATGTCGTTCAATTCATCAATGCTATCGAGTTTACAAATAAACGGAAAATACCCAATTCGATCAGTCTTTCCAGTGAGTATCTTCATTGAACGTTCAATTTGTTTATCGTAGAAACCTTCACGGACATAACCATTAGTACCAAAATACCAAGTCCTTGCGTGCTTAACTTTTCCTAATCCAGAACGCTGAACTTTAACAGGACTATTATTTATAAACCCGTGTATTTCATCAAAAAATAGACAGCCATCTCTTGCACTGTCCATTGTTTTTGGATTATTAGTTCTGAATTTAAATTCCGCCGCCATAGCTTTACCTGTAATTACAGACTTCTTAGCATTAAAATGTTTTTTTAGATTTCTGGAAAGAATTACATTATAGACTTCATCAAAAGACATTTTCGCCTGATCTTCTGAATTTGCTGTAATTGTTGAATTGTATCCCCTGATTCCGTGCAACTCTGAAATAAAAAAAGCTCCTAGCGTTGAAAGAAAACCATTCTTACCACCACCACGACCAAGCGTTACTAAAAATTCACGAAAAACCACTCGATCTTTATTTTTCCAGTACATGAAAACAAAAGTAGCTATAAATTTTTGATAAATTGATAATGGAAAGAAGTATTTTTCGGAAAATTTAATATAATTTTCGAGCATTTTTTCATCTATATAAAGATCATCTCTGCTCAATATTTTTGTTTCCAAATATTTAATTAATAAAAATTGCTCTTTACATGCAATATGTTTTCCTGAATAGATAAGTCGTTTGTATTCTTCAAAGTATTTTGCTTGTATCATAATAAATCGCTACTATCATTTTCGCTGTCATCCTTCTCTTTTTCGACAGGTATTAAGTCAGTTAGTTGTTTGATAATTCGTTGGTAACTCATATCACGTGAGTTAAAAAGCTTAGCTATAGGGCGTTCACGCTCATAAGGTTCTTGTTTATCAGATTGACTAAACATTTCTACATCGCCATTTTCAGAAATATCTATCCACATTTCATCTAACAAAATTCTTAATCTTGCTGCTTGCATTAAAAGTCCATCAACAGCCTTTAGTTTCTCTTTCGGTATTGTTTTAAATAATTTTTTCAAACGATTTTTTTCTTTCTTAACAAGCTTTTCACGCTCTTCTAACCTACTCATTAACTCACCTCTTTCTTTTCTTATATAGGGGGAGGGGGGTCACGTGTGAAAAAATTGTATTTTTCTTTCTAGTCGACCCCATCCACCGGTTCCCTAGATTGGGATTTGACCCCAAAATAATTTGACCGGGGGTATGTTAGTCCCCACTTTCATTTGTTATTCGGTCATGTTTTGGGATTTGATTTCCACGAAGTCGATCGACAATGAGATGTAATCGTACGTTACCTGTTCTCTGTCTGGTGCTGGATGAGTTTCATTGTAGTCCCCACCCATTATGATCACATGACCATCATCAACTCGTTGCTTAAATGAATTCAACTTATCAATTGTATCTTGAATCCAAGCGCTGGCATCGTGGCTGGATTCATTTATATTTCGAATTGCTGATCCTTCTTTTATAAATGTTCTTTCATCATTACTCATTGATTAAACACCCTTCCGTTATTAAGATCGATCGACAAGACTTTGTTTCTAGGATCATCTTTTGTCATATAAACAAATGTGATTACATTTGTTCCTGGCATATCACTATCAGTAACATAATGTGCAGTCATAGATGCAACCCCAACCTCTTGGCCTTTGATGTAAAGTTTAGGAACTTTCCCGTTTAAATAGAAGCTTACATCTTCTTTGGTTAATGGTTTATTCGAATCCAAGATATCCTGTCGCTTTTGTTTCCAAACATTACCTTCGAAAGACTGCTTGCCATAATCCATGTAGTCTTCATCACCTTGTTCTTTGTAAGGATGAGCATGAATACCTGCTACATATCCAATAAAAGAACTCCTTAAACTTTCACTAGTAGTTTGTTTAATTTGATTAAATGCCTTCTCCCATCCCTCATGTAACTTCGAAGAAAAGTTAACAGTTACATTACCGCCTTCAACAAATTGCTTTGTGAAGTTTTCGTATACAACATCTTGGGTTCTGTACTTTGGTAATGCTGCTTTGAGACCTAGCCCATCAGCCGCCCATTTATCAACCAGGAGTTTCTTACCTCCGATCCCATCAGCATCAGAAGTCGTTACTACTGCCGTAGGATATAGTTCCTTTATTTTAATCATTAATGACTTCATACTAGGAGCAACAACAATCGTGTATCTTCCATCTTCCACATAATCTTTCAAACATTTCTTTACCACCATTCATCATCCCATTTCTTTTTTCTTTTCGATTCTCTATAGTTAAATCTACCGTGCCGTTTATTATGACAGTCCTTGCACAATGTTCTTAGGTTGTCTATATTCAAGGCATACTGTGGGTAATGTTCTAACTCTTTAATGTGATCCACTTCAAGAATAGAATCATACTGGGTTGTTAACTTACCTTCTTGTTTGCACCACTGGCATTCGTAATGATCACGCTCTAAACACTGCTGCCTTAATCTTCTCCACTCTGATGAGCCATAGAACTTTGCTCGTGCTTGTTTGGATGATACATCAATCATTGTTGGAAATATTAGAAAGGTAAGTGTTAACCAACGCACGTTGTACTTGCAGCACACCTTCAATACCTAGCGACTTAACATCAAGTTTCAACCGTTCTTTTAAGAACTGTGCATTGTGATCTGCTTCAAGTGTTTCTTTCTGAACGTAATAAAGTAATGCTGATGTCTCATCCATCTTCAGCCCATATACCGAAATGATTTCAATAAACAATTCTGCAAGCGCATCTATATCTTTCTCTTCACGAACTTTTTTCATGATCTCTAAGAACTGTGCTTGCTGCTTTTTAATCTGTTCTTTTTTACTCATAGCTACACCCCTCTTTAAAAAAAGCAGATACTAAATCTTTTTCCACTTTAAATTCGATTGATTTATTTTTCTCAATCCTTCTGAAAGTGTGATACTTCTTCGATTGTTTTATCAATTCACACTGCATTCCAGGCAGACAATATACAACGCCATCTAACACTAGACGTTTTTTTGCAATCATTGCTGTCACCTCTTTATAAGTTTATGTACTAAATAAAAGAAGACTGCACTTTCACCGTGCAGTCTATAATAGGAGGGAAATCCTTAACCGTCATTTGATCGTAAAGGTAGTTACATTGTTTATTGACGATTATTTTTTATTTAAGTAGCTATGCTACTTACTGGAATAATGAGACTCGAACTCATGACCGTACGCTTAGAAAGCGGATGCTCTATCCTGCTGAGCTATATTCCATTAAAACGACACTCGCAAACCTGTAGAAAATAAGGGAGGAAATTCACCTCACTTTTATTTTTAGTTGTGAATGAACGGTTAGCGAGTGTCCTATTTTTTGCTGTCTATGACTAAACGAGATAGGAAGGAGAGGAATTTCACATCCTTTTTAAATTTTTATATAGGCAGCAGACAAACAACATAAACACACAGAGCTAAGTAAGGAAGCATGCATTCCTTTGTGTATCTTTATTATTTTGACAATATCATAATAACTTTTTTTATACGGAGTTCGCTCCGGAACTTTTCCGATTCTTTGCGGATAAAAGTGGAGTTGATTCCGATTTTTCAACAACTAGTTTTATTTCATTGCTAAACTGCAGCATAGCTTCTTTCGATTCATCTGTCACAATGTCTTTGCTAACATGAATCATTTCTAGAATCTCGCTTACGGTAAATCCTTGTAGATACCGTAAGATAAATATTTGTCTACGTCTTTCTGTCACTTCTGATCTAAATGGATGTGAGATAGCAATAAATCCTTTGACGAATAATTCATGCAGCTCTTGGAACTCTGTAATATCATTCTCACGTTGAATAAGCATTCTTTCAGCTTCTCCAACACCCCCATTAGCAGTTGAAGGAGGAATGAGACTAAATGATTGAGTTACTTTTGGCACCCTTGGTTGGCCAGCTTTTTCGCGTGAGTTCTTGTAAGCACGTATAAATATTTCGAAATTCTTTCTAGTTAAAACTAAGTCAACATCTTCATCATTGGGTACTTCGTATTTACTAACATCAAATAGCGACATGACTGCCACTCCTCCTTGTGGTATAATATTCGTGCTGGGAATATTAGTAACAGTCGGAGAAATCCGGCTTTTTTTATTGGTTTTAAAAGTCAACGCTACCTCGTTCATCTCTTGCTCTAAACTTTGGAATCATCTTCTTCACTCGCTTTCAACTCTTGTTTGCTTAAATATTCTTGGAATCTCACTTTATCTTGCACATTCCAAACGTGTTTACCATAGTTTTTATACTCAGTTCTAGGCATTTTTTTATAAGGGATTTTTTCACGTTGGCAATGTGCGATTAGAGACGACATCTTAATGTTTAATTTTGTGCATATTTGGCTGAGGTAGTAATCTTCGTCAATCAAACGTCGGATTTCTGTATCTAGCTCTTTAATCTTCTTGTGCTTTGTCAGCCCTAATTTTTTAGCCCTAAACTCAACAGCTCCAACTGTACGATTTAACCTATCAGCTATATACTTATTTTTCATAGATAGATAGTGCTTTTTTAAGAACTCATCCTCTTTTTCAGACCATAGACGGTGCATGTAGCATCTAAAATCATCTTCTTTTCGCATTTTGCACAATTTTTTTCTAATCGCATTGATGCTTCTGTTCAAGTACTTAGAAGCTTCAATTAGCTGAGTATCGTTTTCAAAAACGAAATACTCTAAATACACTAGTTCGTCTTCTGTCCATTTTCTATACATGAAATCACCACACTAGGAAAGTTGCATCAATGCACCAAGAATCTTTTCATCATCTTTACTCTGCAATTCATCAATGATATGCATGTATGTTTCTTGAGTAGTAGTTACGCTTGAATGACCTAGACGTTTAGCTATGCTATGAGTTGACACCCCGTCAGCGAGTAAAATACTTGCATGTGTATGTCTAAGTCCGTGCATTGTGATGACAGTGATTCCTGATTCTTTGCATTTTCTGATCAGGTGGGAATTGTATGTTGAATTGAAAATTCGTTTATATTTGCCTGTCTTTTCATCTCGATTTACAAAAATCAATTCATCTTGAGGTAAATTTTCAATGAGCGGTTTAAACTGACCAACTATTTGCCAATCAATGCTTATCGTTCTAACAGAACTTTTGTTTTTCGTATCCTGAAAAAACATTGTAGAATTTTTGTAGTTCAATGTTTTATTAATGCTGACGGTATTTCTGGTCCAATCAAAATCAGCTGGTGTTAACGCAATGGCTTCCGCAAAACGCATTCCTGTTTTTGCAACCAGTAAAATAAACCAATCCATATTTATCCCTTCGCCAAGTTCTAGTGATTTCAACAGCTTTTGTAGTTCGCCTTTTTGCAAGAATTTTTTCTTTTTTGGTCTCGGCGGTATTCCTTTGATAATCGCTTTGTAGGTTGGATCACGTTTAATTAGTCCTTCGTGATACATATCTCTTACACAGCTGCCAATTTGGTGATGGAAATCCATTGTCGTCTGCCGCTCATGTGTCAGAGCGTATTCATTAAGGATGCTTTGATAAGCCTTTCTATCTAATTTATCTATCGTTAAATCAGGGCAAATTTCAGTAAGGTGTTTGTTGGCTATATAATATTTACTAACTGAGATATCTCTAATTGCACCGACTTTGTAAGTTTCAATCCATTCTAAAAAATAGCCGGCAAAAAGTCTGGGACGTTTGCTCATTCATTTTCTCCTCCTAACACGCTGGGACTCTCGATGTGATCAATAGCTTCTTCCAGCCATTCTCTAACTTGAAACTCTCTTGTAACCACATCGCTGTGCGGCATAACATTTACATCGCTAAAAGCCAACGAATCATCTTTTGAATTTTGTAAAAAGTAAATCTGTTTTATTTTTCTGTCTAGCGAATCACCGTGGACTACGGTGGCATTCATGCCCCGAATGGCCAAATTAAAGATCAGGAACGGAATGGTTCTATCAGATAACTCCTCTAAATCGTAAAAAGTCATTGATGGTTTATATTCAAAAAAACCAATAGATAGTCTGTCTGCTCGCCATTTTTGTATGATCATTCCACCTGTCCCAGAAGCTACTTCATGTGTCAATCCACTTCCAGGTCCTACGATTTTTGCAATCACTTCGCCAATGGAATTTGGCGTAAAATCTTGTTTCTTAACTTTCCGATCAGCGTGTTCGTCTTGAAAATATTCGTGAAACCAATCGAAAGTTAAATCTTTTTCTATTTCTAAAAATTTGTTAAACACGATTTCTCGTTTATCACGATTAAGTAATATATTCATGAGCGCTTCTGGCGCTTTGTAGGCATCGTCAACACCTAGCAGTTCATTTATTTTTTCTGTTGTTAGTTTCATAATTCCAAAGGAGTAAAGAATTCTTTACTGTGGCCACAAACTCCACTCCTTCCTTAAAATTTATTTCTTTAAAATAAAGTTACCTAACATTAACTATTTAAATCACTTTCCTTAACAAATACACCATTAACATTTTTGCCTTTGCGATCCTTAATTTCGTTGTATGCTTGATTTAAACATTCATATAAATCCATATCGTTTTGCATGGCAAGAATAATTAAAGTAACCATTACATCGCCAATGCCATCTCGCAGATCATCTTTATTATCTCTTGCTAAAGCAGCGGCTACTTCGCCTACTTCTTCCGACACTTTCAAAAACTGCTTACTAGATTCTGCAATATCTAAGTTTTTTTCTCTTGCCCACGCCTCTACATTTTTTACTAATTCATCCATCTATTTATCCTCCTCAAATTTATTTAACAAACAAATCTTTTTTTCTAACCACGAATCTTCTTCCTTGTTGGCGGACAAAAACTCTATCAGCCTTCGTGAATGTCTCGGTGACATACATCGTCGCAGAGTTTGTGTATTCTTGAATCAAAATACCTTCTACAGGCATCTCACATCCTGAAACATTAAATTTATAAAATAACTCTTTACTTAACGCCGCCTTTTTGGGTTTGAGTTCATTTAGCCCTCCATGATAGATAAACTCTTTCTTTTTCTCACCGCCGAATTTCTGGCAGCCACATGTTTTGATTACACCGAATTTGCTACGTGGAATTGATCTAACAACCCCACAATCACATCTAACAATCCAATGCATTTTTTTCTCTTTATCTTCTCCTAGACAAGTTAAATGGTGAATTTTTTGACCTCTGTATTCGCCAATATCCATTGCTCTTTTTTTTCTGATTGCAACCGTCATTGCTCTTCCTCGCTTTCTTCATTTCCAACAAACCTATATTCGTCTATTGATCTCCATTCCCCCTTTAACGTCTTACACCAGAGAACACAGTCTTCTCCCATTTTCATTTCAAAACGTCCCTTTGCTCCAATCCCAGAGATTAGCATTACTCGTTTTCCGCCTTCATTAATCGGGATGGCATACTCAAAAATAATTTCATATTTTCTGAAAAAACCATCTAACATAATTTTTATCGATTCTTCAGTAAGCATGTTTAAACTTCACCTACGTAGTCAAGAAATCCGATGAAACCAAAAGTAGCTATTTCGTATTCTTTTAACTCTTCTTCAGTCATATATTTACGACCGTAGAGAATTTTCATATCATCCCAAATTGAGAAAGGAACAAACGCATAGGTTTTTCTAACTTGCACGCACACCCCTGTACAAGCTCCAAGCTCCGTATGCATCCGCAAATAATCGGACTGCGCAGTACTAACTACCGATTGCTTGATTCTATCTTCCTGTGTCGTTTTAGCTTCAAATATAATCGATCGACCACCTGCCAACGTTCCTTGAAAATCAGGTTGGGCCTTTTTACTTTTATGAAATTGCCCTATAAATGCGCCGTTTGCCATTTTCTTCTTAACAGAGAATGGTTCTGGCGTTTTCTCAACAACAGCTAGTCCTTTCTTTTTGTAGTGATCGCACCCTAGCAAAATCATTTTTTCAAACAATTGTCCTTGATCGTTATTCATCTTGCTTTTAAAACTTCTGTCATAATTCATCTAGCGTTTTTCCTCCTCTGTTCTTTTTAGCTGCTTTGATTGCTTCTTCGTAATGATTTTTTGTTTCATAGTTTGCAAACTCTTTGAATTTTTCTGTACAACGAACATGCATATATCGTTCATAATTTTGTTGGGACCGAAGTTGCTCTGCTGTTTTAAATTCATACATGTATGAACTGACTGAAATGTACTGTCCTTGTACTTTTATTTCTGATATATCGTTTTTCTTAGATAACTTTTTAACTGTTAAATATATTTCATGCGTAAGGTCTAGCAACCCCAAACAAACAACTAAATATCTTGCTTTCATCCTGCACGCTCCTTTTTCCACATTTTGAGATACATATGCATCCCTTTTCGTTCGTTGTTGACAAATTCAATTGATGTGATGTAAAAATTAGGGTATTTCTTCTGAAGCACTTCATATCCTTTGTCATTGGATAAAAATAATTTTTCGATTGATCTACTTGAATATTTTGAGTCGTTGGGATGTAACTTCTGTGGTCGAGAAAGATTACGGCTACAATTCCATACTTTTTTGCCTTTCTTCCAGCGTTTCCCTTTTGAAAAATATCCAGATAACCTTTCAAGTCCAAAATCTCCATTTGGTTTTATTTTTCTTATATTCACGTAACCAAGCAATTTTTTATTTTTTCCTCTACCTTGCGACCAACATTCTTCTATAGCATCTCTGTTGACTCCCTGATTCATAACTAAATGAAAATGAACCCTTTTAAGATAATTACCTTCTTGGTCCAATTCGTATTCCATTACCCATATATATTTCAATTCTTTATCTACTTTTTTGTATAAATTTCTTACTTTCCTCAAAAAATTACTTAAGTCTTTTTTTGCTTCTTCGGCTTTTTCTGGCGGTGGAATGTCTCCTTCGTCATAAGTTAGCGTTAAATAATAATCACCTTTAAAGAAATTTCCATTCATGGCTAACCTCATCCATTTATAACTTCTCTTGTCATTTGTGAGTTGTTGTTGAGGTCTTGTCATGTTCTCTTTTCTTTTTCTGGATGTATTACTTAATTTCTCCTTTACTTCGTCTGGTAATGGCACGACATCCACTTCTTGATAATCACCTGCAGCATACTTATTTTCTCTTACAAACATGTTGGCCACTTCCTGAAATAATTTATCTTACGTCCTTAAGTTAATAACTATTACAAGCCCGATAAAACGCCGTATTTACAACGTTTTGAATTGATATAGAATTCCAAGAATGGTATAATAAATTATCAGAATATTATTCATTCTTTGAGTTCAGCATTTATGTTGGGCTCTTTTTTTTCGTGTAAAAGCAGCAAGTCGTTTTCACTTGCTGCTTATTAATTTTTGGCTTAGGCAATGACTGTTAATTTGTTTTCTTCAATTAATTCTTTTAGAGCATCTTCTAAAAACGATTTGATTGATTCCATCGCATGGTACTTCCACAAGCCACCGTCCGCTTCAAATAATGCACAATTTCCTCGCTCATTAATGCGGAAAATAAATTGGCTTTCTGGCTGAGGAACTTCTAAAAATGTTCTGTAAGGTTGTAGATTGGCAGGACTAGGAACTTTCCCTTCTCCAACGGTCGAAGCGCCCGTTTTCACAGTTGCTGTTTGAGATACCCCATTATCATTAATGGTTGCTCCATTATCAATCCTGACTGCACTTGCAAATTTTAAAATAGCTTCTGAATCATCCGTTCTATCGAATAGTGATTGTAAATTGATAATAAATTCTTCAGTATTCATAAAATACCCATAGTTAAACTTGTCTAAAATCGCTGTTGCTTTAATTAGACTTTCTCGTTTTCTATCTAACTCATTTAATCGACCATATACTTTCACTGACGTGGGACTTTCTACATGAACAAGTAGTTCGTCTGGATCATCGGTAGTTTCTTGATCAAATTTAGATAAGAGATACTGCACTAAACCAGTCAAGGAATTTACTGTTAATGTTTCTGCGTATTTTGCTGGAAACAGTTCTCTTAACGATGCTTTGTTAGAATCATAAAAAATTCTATCCTCTTCTTTGTAAATAACCGCTTGTCCTTCTGATAGCTCCACTCCGTATTTAATTGCTTCTTTGATATTTTCTGTCATGATTTATCCTCCTAAAAATTTAATTTGTCACTTTCTTTCTAAAGTCAATTACTTCTTGTTTTGTTGCTGACTCTTTTTGTTCCTTTTCAATATCTTCCACGGATTCGCCAGTATCTGTTTTCACCTTTAAGTCTTCGGGATCCATGTACATTTGACCACGAGTACCAGACTTCAACTCGTTCGCTTCAATGTAGCCAGTTTCGGCATTACGCCCAAAAAGAACTTTGGTTTCATTTTCATCACGTGGCACAAGTTTAGATTTGCTCTTACATGCTAGTATCACAAGTTCCCGATCCTTATCTGATGACACTTCAATTGTTAATGTGATGGTTCTTTTTTTAATTGGATCAGTATTTAAGTCCAAAATATTTTCGAACACTTGTTGCATTTCATGCTCAAATTTTTCTTGCACAGCTCCTTCGCTAATTTCTGACAAATTCAAATTAATATTTTTCATTTGTTCTCTAGCTCCTTTCAATTTTTGAAAAAATCGTTTATACTGGTATAAATCATTATTTGTAAAATAAATCTTTCTTAGACAAGTTCGTTTGCAGACGAATTTGTCTTTTTTTGTCTTCCTCCTAGCCGCTTACTGTAATTTTTTGTTTTAAGGCCTATTGATGAAGCTTTTGTCATAACTGAAGCAGGCGTTCTTTCTAAGGCTAAACTCATTTCTTCTGGTCCAATAATTGCATACCAATTTTTTAAGTATTCGACTTCTTCATAGGTCCAAACCTTACCTTGATTTTTGTGTAATTCTGGAGAATAGCTCATTCGGCCGTATCGATCATAATTAGTCGCCACTTTTACCACTCCCAAAAAAACAAAATCTCATTAGCATTATTTTTTTCTGTTGCTTTGACTCCTTCTTCTTCTAAAGAATCTAAAAAAGGTTGAGTTAGTCCTTTACTATTAACTGTTACGCTAGTTTTTCCATTGCTTGCAGCGGCCATAATGTTTTTAACAGCATTGTTTTGCGCATTAGCTAACATTGCATCATAAATTGAGTCACCTAAACCTCGTACTTCTATCAATCCAATTCACCTCTCAAAAAAGTTTGTAATAAATCATCTATGTTAGAATCAGATTCACTTGTTTTTTGTTTAAATCCAAATGCTTCTCTTAAATCTTCGCAATTCGAACAATTACAGGTACCATTTTTAACAGAGTTTAAAAACAGCTCTGTCAATATTGATAAAATAATAGATTGATCTATCAATGCTCCTCCCACTAGTGTTGCCTGAGCATCATTATTTTTATCAATAATCCCACACACCATAGGAAGCTCAGCTTTATTGCATTCGTCTTGCAAACCTTGCAACAAGGCTTCAATTTTCTTATTCATTTTATTAATCTCCTTTTTTAATATATGAATTTTTTGTTCCAAAAATAGTTGTTAAAAACATAGCAACAGCCATTGCAACTCCTGCCTTTAAATCTAAATTTGTTAGATAGATAACTGTTGCAAGCATGATTAAATCTGGCAACGATTGTTTAATTTTACTTTTCATCTATTTCAATTCCTCTCCTAAAAAATATCGTAGTGACGAACCAGGCAATATAAATCGTCAAAGCAAGTTGCCAACAATTAAACAAACACACTAGAATAGTTACATTCATGAGAATGCTGTAGATTATGAATAAGTATTTTCGTTTAGCCATCATGCTTCTTCTCTGCATCTAAAAGCTTCACCCCATACAAACGGCCAATCAGCTCTGCTTCTATATCAGTAATCCCACGCTCTTTTAGTGATTCATGGTATTTTTTCTGTACATTTTCTTTTGACATTAATGTATTCCCCTTCCTATTTTTTAATTTATCCAACAATTGCGTAAACATTTTGTTACCTACCTGTTTACTTCAATTTTTTTAATTTATAGTTTATTGGTATAATTTACTTATCAACATAATTCTGTTGAATAAGGAATGGAGGTGATTGCTATGAATAATGAACTTTTCTCGGGTGTTTTAATAGCTTTAATAGGTTTTTTAGGTGCAATCTTTGGCGGAAAATATTCTGCTAAAACTGAAAAACAAGTTACTTCAAGAATTATTTTCGAAAAAGCATACTCAGAGATATTCCTATTAATTGAAAATGATTTTTACAACAAAAAACTTACAGACGAGCAGATAACTGATCTTGGTCTAGAAATTAATGAAATCTTAGAAAAAGCTGATGGATATTACTATCCTTCGCTCAAACAATATGCACAATGGATGTTCGATCCTGAATATACTCAAAATCTGCAAGAGCTTTGGCATTCTTTCTGTTGGACATTTGATAGACAGTACGAAAAAGTTTGCTCTGACATCGGTTTACCTACTAGAAGCAGATACTATCGAATAAACAAAAGACAATATTCTGGTGTTATGCATTTTTTCAAAATTTATTTCTTCAGTCGGTACGCATGGGCAGATATTTTATTAATTGCTCTTCTTGTGTTATTAATAACATTATTCAAAATAACCAATTAATGAGAATTACTATTGATAATGAGAGCAGGAAGAATCTTAGATTTATTTTTCCTGCTTCTCTACTGGCTAAAAAGTTTGTTATAAACAACAAGCTAGCAATAATAATCAATATACACACACCTTTCTAATTCCTTAATTTATCTAACAACCCTTGTTGTTCTAAAATTGCATCCCCCATTGCTTCTGCAATCATCTGTCTTCGTTCTGGTGACCATTCTTTTTTTGATATGTCCTCGCAAATAGTACCGTCTGCATTTCTAATGATTACTTTTAGCGGCTCTTGTTTTTTTGCCATTGCGGTCTCCTCCTTTACTAGTAATTACATGGTATAATTGATAAAAATCACAAAAATTAGGGGTTGATATTTTTTGAAAGAATTATTACTAAAAGACTTTATTACTATTGGTATATCTTCTATAGCTCTTTTGATTTCGCTGATAAACTTATATAGAGATAGAAAAAATATTAGCGTTAGGATAACGAATCAAACTCTTATAAAAAGAATAGAAACTTATGATAAAGAGCCGGCTTTTCCAAATCAATCAGCTGGTGTATCAATCGGCTTCAGATTTTTAAATACTTCTAAACATTCGATTGGTTATTATGATCTTGTTTTTAAAGACGGATATACGAATCAATTACTTCCTTGTACGTATAAATTTGCTTTACGGCCCGAGATTGCTAGTCAAGAACTATTAGGTATAACACCGTTAGATGAAACTACGCATTTAAATTTTATGGATTCAAATTATGGAGTAATTCCAGCTAACTCATATGTTTTAAAAGAAGTAGTTGTTTATCCTATTTCAAACAAAATCCGAGTTAATATTAAATTTGCTAAATCAACTATTATTCCTAATTTTAGAAGCGAAACTACTAAATTTAAGAAATGGAAGTCTACCTTAATTAAACTCACTGATGAAGAAATCAACGCTATTAATCAAGAAAATCAAAAATTGATACAAGAATAGCTACACCAGCAATAATAAGTGGTTCTTTAAAAACAATAGTTAGAACCAATGGAATTAATAAAAATACGAAAATATATATTACCAATTCTAATTTTTCAATATAGTCCATTACATTTATCCTTCCATTAAACTTCTTTTCTTAGCTACTCTTTTTCATTTACCGAAATTTCAAAATGCATTGAAGCCAATTCGCCTGCCAGCGTTTTGGCTTCTTTCAACACTTCGACATACCTTTCAGCTTTTTTCGTAGCTTCATCTATGCCTTCAATACTTACGTCAACTTTTATTTCTGGTTTGTTCATCCTATTCTCCTTTGATTACTTAAGCTGATTTCGGTTTTTCCGAAACGGAGGTTAAAAAAATATCATCAACAGTAACGCCTAAAGCCGTAGCAATTTTTTCTACAGTAGAATATTTAGCATTCCGCAAAGCATCAATACTGTTTTCATAATTAATAATAGTCCGTTCGGTTATACCTGTCTTTTTCGCTAGTTCTTTTTGTGTCATTCTTTTTTCTCTTCTTAAATCATAAATTTTAACTTTTTTCATACTAGCCCCTCCTTTCAACTTGAATTATACATTTCGGTTTTTCCGAAGTCAAGAAAAATATTTCGGTTTTTCCGAATATTTTTTCATGAAATCTATTTCATTTTTTCCGAATCAATGGTACACTATTACCAAAAGCGAGGTGTAATTATGTTTTCAAAGAATCTAAAATATCTTAGGGAAAAGCATCACTTAGAGCAAATTGAATTGGCAGAAAAACTAAATAGAAAAAGTGCTTCTTCTATAAGCGAATGGGAGAAAGGAAAATATACGCCTAAAATCGGTATATTAAACGATATAGCTGAACTTTTTGACGTAAGTATCACAGACTTAATGAATAAAGACCTGTCTTCAAATGATCATTCTAGTTCCAAATTGGATATTAACCCTGTTTATTCAAAGTTAAATGAAGAAAACAAAAGAGAAGTATATAATTTAGCACAAAAAAGACTGACTGAACAGAACTCTAACATATCCACTTTTCCGCAGCCTAAAGAAAATTCACAGCAAATTGATCTTGCTGCTCATTCAGAAATTGATAATCGAGAATATACAGACGAACAAATAAAAGGAATAAGAAAGTATTTAGATCAATATATTGATGAATAAAAAATAGTAGGTGTATTATGAATGATTATGAGATTTTGTTAGATACGATTAGTAAAGAAATCCCAGTTAAAGAGGTTCCGTTGTTGGAAGAAACACAAGACACAGCTTATTATTACAGAGGAACTATTTTTATTGATAAGGATTTATCAACTGTTGCAAAAAAAGAGAGGCTTTATGAAGAATATGGTCATTACAAAACTACAGTTGGTAATATCCTTTCTCAAAATATTATCGAAAATCGCAAACAAGAAAAGGCTGCTCGTGTCTACGGTGCAAATGAAGCAGTCTCATTAGACGACTTAATAAACGCTTGGGAAATTGGATGCAAATATTATTGGGAATGCGCAGAATTTTTAGGCTTTTCACCTAAATATGTAGTTGATGCTGTTCAATACATAAAGGAAAAGCATGGCCCTATTTTTAATTATAAAGGTTATCAATTTCGTTTTATTACGGAAACATGCATGGACATAACAAAATAAGCTCGTGAGCCAACACGAGCTTTCAACCTCTTTTGAGATTCATAGTAAATACATTATATCAAGAAATGAGGAATTTTAAAAATGAAAATAGTTAAATTGTTTGGGGTATCTCTATTCTCTTTTGCCATCTTGGCTGGGTGTTCATCTACTGATAACAGTACGTCAGAAGTAAATAAATTAAAGGCAACTGTATCAAGTTTAAAAGAGGAAAATAAAAAATTAAGCACAAAAGCTAGTCAGCTTGATGAAATACTTGATGCTTTCGGAACTACCGATTCTAGTAAGCAAGAAGGCCAGTCTACTGACTCATCCAATACTTTAAAATTTAATGAATCTGGAACGTTTGGTAATGGGGAAAAAATTACAGTCATTTCTGCTGAAGATGCGCCCAATCATCAATTGCATGAACCAAAAGATGGTGAACATCCTGTGGAAGTAAAAGCAATTGTAGAGAATACTACTAGTTCACCTATCAGCTTTAATGTTCAAAATTTTGCCATGTATGATAGTAACTCTGAATTAGCTGATTTCGATGCGAGCACGTATCAAAACAATATACCTAATGATATAGCTGCTGGAATGAAAGCTAATATAACTTTTTACTTCTCTTCAAAAGGTTCTGGTCCATATGTTGTTACATTTGGAGATGGTATGTGGAAGTAATAAATATCTCTTCTCTGGTGAGTTCAAGCGTGTTCGATTCACGCTAAGAGCTTCAATATTATGAAAGGAGAAAGTGAATTGGATAAAAAAGCAGCTATCTATATCCGTGTATCCACTCAAGAACAAGCAACTGAAGGATATTCGATTCAAGCCCAAACCGATAGACTGACAAAATACGTTGAAGCCAAAGACTTTATTTTATACAAAAAGTATATCGATGCTGGTTATAGCGCTTCAAAATTAGAACGCCCTGCAATGCAAGAGCTGATCCAAGACGTACAATCTAAAAAAGTTGATGTAATAATTGTCTATAAGCTTGATCGCCTCTCTCGTTCTCAAAAAGATACTATGTACTTAATTGAAGATATTTTCAGACCTAATGACGTTGAACTTATTTCAATGCAAGAAAGTTTTGATACTTCAACCGCTTTTGGATCGGCGACTGTTGGAATGCTATCCGTTTTCGCACAACTCGAACGCAAATCAATATCAGAGCGCATGATTACTGGTCGAGTCGAACGTGCAAAAAAGGGTTTTTATCACACAGGAGGACAAGACAGACCCCCTGCTGGTTATCAGTTTAATAGTGACAACCAACTTATAATTAACGAGTATGAAGCAGCAGCGATTAAAGACTTGTTCAGGCTTTATAATGATGGGCTAGGAAAAAGTTCTATATCAGAATATCTTAAAAAAAATTATCCTGGCAAAAACAAATGGCTACCTAGTAGTATTGACCGCATGCTAAAAAATTCATTGTATATTGGCAAAGTGAAATTTTCAGGAGCCGAGTACGACGGCATTCATGAACCTATAATTGACGAAGTCACCTTCTATAAAACTCAAAAAGAGATAGCCCGGAGAAAACAAAGCAATACTAAGCGATACAACTATGTTGCATTGTTGGGCGGATTATGTGAATGTGGCATTTGCGGTGCTAAAATGGCAAACCGAAGAGCTGTAGGTCGTAAAGGAAAAGTATATAGATATTATCGTTGCTACTCAAAAAAAGGTAGTCCTAAGCACATGATGAAAACAGATGGTTGTTCTTCTAAAGCGCAACAACAATTCATCATTGACGAAGCTGTTATAAACAATTTGAAAAACATTGATGTTGAAGCAGAATTAAAAAGGCGATCTGCTCCACAAACAAATACATCCTTAATAAGTTCGCAAATCGAGAGTATCGACAAGCAAATAAACAAGTTAATTGATTTATTTCAGGTGGATTCAATGCCACTCGATGTTATAAGTGAAAAAATTGATAAATTGAATAAAGAAAAACAAAGTATGGAAAAATTACTGGAACGAAAAAATAAACTAGATAAAACAGAACTACAACATCGATTTGACGTTTTAAAATCTTTTGATTGGGATAATTCAAGTATTGAAAGCAAAAGAGTAGTTATCGAAATGTTGGTTCAAAAGGTCATTATTCATGACAATTCCATAGAAATTATACTTGTTGAGTAGTGTTGTATCTTGATGTACAACATTGCTCTTTATTTTCAAAAAGATCAGTGGTCAAACGGCTCATTAATTTCCCTGTTTTTTGATTATCATAATACTCAAACGGTTGTGTTTGAAGATGTTGATATAATTCTTCACGCATATCTGTTTCAATATTCACGCCTAACATATGACCAAAATAAACCACAATAAATTGTAAAAACGTATTGATTATATAAAATGCAAATAAGCCCGCACTAGCTAATGCAATGAGGCGAAAATCTCCTTTTGGCATAATCTTATCAATTACTTGGTTGACTGCTACTGGAAAAGCCAACTCTAACAGCCCCGCAAAAACGGCACACCCAAAATCCAAAATAAATAATCGACGATAAGGTCGATAATACCCAAAAAAACGCTTTAACATAACTCCCTAACTCTCCCCCTTCATTCTCATTCATTATACGGAAAAAGACTGTCTCTTGCAAAATTCTAACTTATATCAGAACACGTGTTATTTAAGTAACTTTGACTCAAAATCATTTTCACAAACTTTTCATTATCAGAATATTTTTTCATTTATCGTTTCCATTTTTTCGGTAAAAATAACTATAATTGTCTTTTCCCGCAAGGCTTTGATTTCTGCGAAAAACTTTGAAATACAGTGAAAAATACTCTATTTATTTGTGAAAATATCAGCTACAATATAACATATGAAAAGTTTTGTAAAAAAGTTAAGAGGTGCACTTGTTAAATGAGAACCATTGTTTTTGATGTTGATGACACGCTGTACGATCAGCAACAACCCTTTCGAAATGCGATGACTAAAATTTTCCCAAACGTTGCGACAGAGGATATGCATGAATTGTATCTTCGTTTTAGACACCACAGCGATGAAACGTTTCCGAAAGTTTTAGCCAATGAATGGTCCCTAGATTTCATGCGGTTTTTCCGGATGAATGAAACATTAAAGGATCTAAACTATCCAGGAATTTCACAAGAAGAAGGAAAAATTTTCCAACAAGTTTATGAAGAAGAATTGGATAATATTACGATGCATCCAGAAGTTACTAAGCTTCTTGATACTTTACAAGAGAAAGAAATTCCGATGGGGATTATTACAAATGGTCCAACAGACCATCAATTTAAAAAAGTTAAACAATTGAATCTTGAAAAATGGGTTCCAAGCCAAAATATCATTATTTCTCAAAGTACGGGTTTTCAAAAACCTGAAAAGGAAATTTTTGATTTAGCCTGTAATCAATTTTGTATGGAACCTGAACATACTTTATATGTTGGTGATAGTTATGACAATGATATTGTAGGCGCACGTAATGGTGGCTGGCATTCTCTTTGGTTTAACCACCGCTCTCGTGAACTACCAAGTTGCCAACCTGCATCACACCTTGCAGAAGTCACTTGTTTCACCGAACTTTGTCCGACTGTGGAGAAATTATTTAATCTTTAAAAAAAAGCCGCTCTTCAAATTGAAGAACGGCTTTTTTTATTTATTTTTTTGTTTTTTCAGACGTAAAATGATGAACAGGCAGATTATCAGTAAAAGGAGCAATAAACCGATTAAGAGATAAATAAGTTTAGATTCCGTTTTTTTGACGGTTACATCTTTCTCATTAAATGTTTTTGCTTCCTCTTTTGAGATTGTAAATTCTTTCGTAAATTGCCATTTTTTTCCTGAGCCTTCCACAGTCATTGCCAATACATACGTTCCAGCTTCCATTTCATTTTCTTCATAAGGAATAGGGAAATTAAAAATTGAATTGGGCGCCATTTGCATATCTTCTTGTTCTTTCTCTAAAATAACGTTATTTGTTTTCTTATTTTTAACATTTGCCGTTACTTTCATTGATTGAAGATAGGCTGCTTCATGGTTTAACAGTGTTGCAGAAATAACACTGCGCGCATTTCTTTGTGTCGGTTCAACTTTCTCTAAAGACAATTCTGGTTGTACAACTGTTTCATTTTCTCGAAGTAAAACAGCTACTGTATAGGCATAGCGATTTTCAATTGCTAAGCCGTTTGTATTTTCTTTTTGCTTGTCTTTCGTTTCATCGACTTTTTCACTAAACGTGATCCCGCCCGCTAGTTGCCCTGAAAACTCTTCTTTAGGCATCTTCACTCGCAATTCAACTACTTTTTCACTTTTAGCAGGCAATTCAACACTCTCACCGCCGTCTTTCAGTTGAATGATTTCTGATAAATCTGCTGGTGCAGATTTATCTAATGCTGTCAACGACTCGCCATATTCAATCACTCCGTTGCTGTTTGTTGTGGCCAACTTCACACTAACATCAATCACTAAATTTTCATCTGTACTATTGGCCGCTCGAACTTTCAAAATTTGTTCTTGGTCTGGTTTCATCATTAAATCAAAATATGTTTTTGTTTTATCTATTTGGTTTTCTGGAATTTCTGTTTCAACACTAAATCGTAATTCTGCTGCTGAGGTTTCAATCCCAAAAGCAAAGAAATAAAAACTTAGGATCATCAGAATAAAATATCTATTTTTCATTTCGCTCTACACTCCATTTCTATGTAAAGGAGAAAGGCTGAGTTCCCCTCTTCCTTTCTCCAAAAAGGTTCTTTTTATACTGGCGTATTAGCTAATGTCCAAGTAATTGTTGTTTTGTAGGCATCATTTAATTTAACTGATTTACCTGGCACTTTTAATTGAACATCTTTCATTACTTGACGGCCGTCAACTTCAGCAATTGAACTAGCATTGCCGTATAAGTATGACCATTTCCCAGCACCTTGATCTGTTGCAGCTACCATCACGTTATGACTTTCACCAACTGTACCAAAAGTTACGCTCGCTAAACTTGTTGGTGCAGCGCTTTGTCCTGCTGTCACAGCTGAAGCGTTTTGAAAGACAATTTCAGTTCCTTCAAGCGTCTGACCTTTTGTAGCAGAAGTAAATGCAGAATTTTGTTTTGCAGATAAAGTCCAGCCTTCTAAAGTTCCACGATTATCTGTAATTTGAGCAAATAATGGACCCGTTTTTTCAACATTATTTTTATCTTTTAAAACTTGTGCTGATGCAAAATAGATTTCATCTTTTGTGCTGATGATATTTTCACCAAAGTTTAAACTTGAAGCATAGTCCAAGGTTAAGGGGCCTGTAGAACCTTCATCAACTGGTTTGTCAGGATTTACTGGGTCGATAGGCGTCACAGGATCTTTGCCGTCTTTGTCTTCTGGATCCACTACAGGATTTTTGCTGTTAGGATCTTTTTCATCTGGTGCTTTAAATTTTACAATAGCATCTGTGTCGCGATTAGCCACTTCCTCTGCTTGAACTGGTAGTGTGCCTACCGCGATGGTTGCTAAAATTAAGCTGCTTGCGATGGTCATTTTTTTCATGTTAGTGCTCCTTCTCTTCTATTGTTATAGTTTCAATAATTATACGCTTGGTAAATCAGCGATTGTCCATGTTAAAACAGTTTTGTATTGAACAGCATCTTTTGGTGTTGCTCCTGGTACAGTTAATGTGATCGCTGTATTTTTATCTACGCTTTCACCGTCAACTTCCACTTTTTCAATCCCACCGAACGCACTAAGCCAAGTTCCAGAACCTTGACCTTCAGCGGCAGACATCACATTTGATGAATCGCCAACTACTAAAGTTACTTCATGCGCAGTTGGTGTGACTGCTTTGGAATTAGACACTGCTTTGTTTTGACTTAATTTAATTTCTGAACCGTCTAAAACTTTATTTAATGTTTCTTTTGTCGCTGTTAATTGTGTTTCTTGTTTAACTGTTAAGGCCCAACCGGCATTCGTTCCGCGTTTGTCGGAAATTTGTACATAATTTGGTTTAGGATTAGTCAAATCAGGACCAGAACCGTCTGCCAAGAAAAAGTATTGTGGATTTGCATAATATTTTTCATCTTTATTTGAAATTTTATTTTTGCCAAAGTCTAGACTAGAAGCATAATCGATACTTAGTGGACCAGTTGTTCCTTCATTTGGCTTATTGCCTGTGTCTGGTGTCGTTGGGTCAAAGGGTTCAACAGGTTTTTCGGTATCTGGATTCACTGGATCGACTGGTTTGTTGATAGAGGTATCCGGCGTAAATTCTACGATGGCATTTGATTCATAGTTTTTTTCTTCTGCATTCACTTCTGGTGCAATAGCCACGCCTAAAGTGATAGCGGGGATTGTTGCTAAGATAATTTTTTTCATTTTATTGTTCCTTCTTTCTTTTTTTAAAATAAAACTAGCCATAAAGATGACTATTATTCCGAGATAATTAAACATTTGTTGCTGTTTAGTACCAGTTCGAGGTAAGAAGCCTGAGCCTTTTTGATCAACCGTTTTACTTGTTGAATGCTTCAATGATTCTCCACTCACTGCTGGTATTGCTTCCGACTGCTTGGGGAAACGCTGTGGTATCTTACCATCTGGTTTTTCTTTGTTTGCTGGTGGCTCATACTCGCCATAAAAAGAAACTTCTGCATTTGTCGGATAGGCATTTGTTTCAGCAAATACATCAACTGATGAAATCAATCCTAATAGCAATACACCGCTAACTATTTTTTTGATAAGACTCACCCCCTATTTTGCACTGCCATCAGGTACGTCCATCAAGTGCCAAGTTAGTTTTGCTTCGTATTCTTCTGCTTTGGCCGTCCCTCCAGGAACAGATAATAACAACTCTTGGTCATTTTCTTTCCATTGATCAGAAATATTTGTTTCTTGATGCCCATTGACTTGGTTGTGAACAAGAATCGATTGGCCTTCTGGAATGTCCTGTAAGCGATGGTTGGTTCTAAATTTTAAAATATTCGGCAACGTAGCACCTGATTCAGATTTGAAATCAGAAGTAACGGTTAGTGCAAGCGACCAATTATTCCCTGTTTGACGAGTATCCCGTATCACTAATGGTTGATCCATGGAAACAATTGGATATTGGGTCGTGCTACTAGCGATTTGCAGCTCATTCCCAAAGGAAATCGCTGTGGGTACCGTTTTGAACCTGACAGAGCCAACCACAGTGACTGTTAGCGCTAATTCGTCAATCTTGTAGCCTTTATCATAGACTTCCACGACCAACTGCTGTTTTCCATAAGTTAGTTCTGGTAATAACAAGGCTTTTTCCTTAAATGTTTTAGAATTAGTGGTTGTTTCATCTGCTAATTTCTGGATTTCTTGGCCCTCTTTTTTGACAATAAATTGTAATCTATTCCCAGCATCGACATCTTGCCAATAAAAAGGCAGGGCTGTTTTTTGAAAATCATCAATATCGATTGTTTTTTCCATCGACTTTTCTATACGCTCTTTTGACCAAGATAGTTTCGTTTCACTTAAGAAAACTTCTTTGACAGGTTGGACGACTGTTCCAGAAAAGTTCCCTAAGTATGCTTTATCTGTTGATTCCCAGATATAAGAAACGCCTTCATGAGCTTTGGGTAAATTCCATTCAAACAGTCCTTTTGTGGCATCGTAACTTCCATAAGGGCTAATCGTCAGCGGTGGAAATAGTTGACCATCACGAGATACCACCTTATTTTTTAATTGCAGTGGTTTCCCAGCAATATAATCGACAGAAGATAAGATAATCATTTGATTAGATACATCTAGCCCTGTAATGGCCGTTAAGCCTTTTAACGGACTGATATCTGAAATTTGATTTTCTCCCACATCTAAAACTGTTAGATTGAGTGTTTTCTCTAACGGTGCCAAGGAAGAAATTTGATTGTTTCTTGCATACAGTACACGCAGATTAGGAACAGTGCTTAAAGCTTCCAGACTAGCAATCGTTTGATTCATAATACTCAACTCTTCTAGACGTGGCTTATTCGCCAAGGGCGCAATTGTTTTTAATTGATTATTTTCCACATAAAGACGGAGTAGGTTATTTGCTTCCGTAAGCCCATCTAAAGTAGCAATCTGATTATTGGCAGCCCAAATGGTTTCTAAATTACGAAGAGAACGAAGCGGGTCGAAGGAAGTCACTCGATTATTCGGCGTGATTTTTGACGGATGATCTGTCGTATTTTGGATACTTAAATTTTTTAAAGCAGCCATTCCTTCAAGTCCATTTAATGTCGTTAATTGATTGTTCTCAACATACAAGCCTTCTAAATTAATTAATCCTGCTTGACCTAACGGACTAAGATCAGCTATTTTATTGTTTCTCATATATAAAAAACGTAATAGCTTAAATTCACCTTTAGCAAAAGGACTCAAATCTGTTACATTGAGTGAATCTTGAAAAGATAATTCTTCTAAGTTTCTTAGGTATTGAACTCCTTCCACATTAGAAACAACGACATTTTCTAAAATAACTTTATTCAGTTTATCCAATTCTGCTTGGGTGACAGTATTAGAGGTCCGAGATTTGCTTAACTGTTTTCTGATATTTTCCGCAAAGGCTGGATCAGGAAATAGTGTACTGATAGGCGTCGCTTTATCTAAGACAGCACCTGCGTATAATTGGGGCATCATCAGTTGTGCTTCCGTTATCGCTAGTGCTTCATTTGGCGGCTCTTCACTTGTTTCAACAGTCGTTAACTCTTCTGATTGGGGAATCTCCGAACTACTGGTTGCTGAATTTTGCTCTTCTGCCGATGAAGTTTCTGGAATCTTTTCTTCTGAAACAGATGAAACATTTTCTTCACTGGAGGATGCGATTGTTTCGGTCGTTTCGGCGAAAGTTGTTACAGGAAGTAGCAAACTATTAGCCAAAAGTAAGGCACTAACTGCGGAGATGCACATTTTTTTCATAAACTTCACCTCCTGATATTTTCTTAATTATAGTGAATATCAACTGAAAATGGGTTCAATTACGACAAACTGTCCAAATTAATTTGTATAGACAAGACAAAGAGCGCCAAATAGGGTTTTCTACCCCTATTTGGCGCTCTTTGTCGCTAAACACAACCAGAATTTATTATGACAAATTCTCAATTATGCCTAGTTTTCTTTTATTTCTTTTAAACTATCCTCTATTTTTTCCAATTGCCCAGCAAAAAATTCTTGTTTGGCTTTTGGTAAGAACAATGTGATAGATAAAAGGATTTGTTCTTTAAAGATTAACCAATCTGCGAATATTTCTTCATTGGTTAAAATCATTTCTATTTTTTCTGCTATTTTTTTCCAGAGGATCATTCGCCAGTTATTTTCACCCACTTCATATTCTTTAAACATGCTTAATACATGAAGAATATGGGGAACATTTTGGCTGACAATCGCCGCAAATAAAAAATCAATAATTACTTGCTCGATAATTTCTAGCGAGCGAATATCAATAATTTCCCGCTCATTGACAGATTGTAGTACACGAAAAAGTAACGAAGTTGGAAACGGCTGCAAGCCAACGTTTTTTTGTAATGCTAAAAATTTCAAATTAAAAATAGTATACACATCGGCATTAATTAATCGTTCCAGAATCTGATTTTCTAATGCAATAATCTATTCTTTTGTCACAACTGTTTGAGGGTTAAAAAGATATTCCAACGCCAACATCGAATACATTACTTCTTGCTTTCCTAAAGCAAAAGACGATTTCTCATAATACGCCCGATAATCTGCAACGATTCGACTACTTTCTTGAAAATTTTTACTAAAGATTGCTTGATTAAACTGCTCCTTAGCTAAAACTGTTTTGGACATTGGCGTTAATTTTTCTGTCATTTCCATCGGCGAAATAGACAAGATTTCGACAATAATGGCTAAATCCGAAATACGCAATTCACTATTTCCTTGGACAAAGCGTTGATAACTTCGACTAGAAACACCATTTTCATCAAAGACACGCAGAGGAATATTTTTTCCTTTACGAATCCGTTCAATTTCTTCACCTAGCGGCCGATATTCCATATATTCTTTTTGTTTCAAACGAATTACTCCATTTCTCTTTAAATAAGATAGCAACTAAGTTGAACGGCTATTCTCCAATGCTTAAAATTGTGCGAATATCTTCTTCCGTCATTTTCGCTAATTGCTCTTCATTTCCTTGAATCACTTTTTGGAACAGCTCGCGTTTTTCTTGCTGTAAGGAATTCATTTTTTCTTCAACCGTTCCTTCTGCAATCATCCGCCACACTTCAACAACCTTTTTTTGTCCCATGCGGTGTGCCCGACCAGCCGCTTGTTCTTCGACTGCGGGATTCCACCATAAATCGTATAAAATAACTGTATCTGCACCAGTTAAATTTAGTCCAGTTCCCCCTGCTTTCAATGAAATTAAGAAGACATCTTTTTCTCCTTCATTGAAGGCATTCGCCATCGTTAACCGATCTTGAGGCTTCGTACTTCCTCGTAAATAGAACGTCTCTAAACCTAATTCATTCAATTCTTTTTCTAAGATAGAAAGCATACTTGTGAACTGAGAAAATAATAGGACACGACGATTGTTTTCTTTGGCAGCCACTAAAAAGTCTTTGACTTGTTCCACTTTGCCAGAACCTCCCGTGTAATCCTCAATAAACAAACGTGGATCGCAACAGATTTGTCGTAAACGGGTCAAGCCTGCTAAAATACTCATGCGATTTTTCTTGAAGGTCGCCTGATCCATTTGACTGACATCTGCTTGCATTTGTTTTAGATAGGCCAAATAAACCGTTTTTTGTTCTTCTGTTAAGACACTGTACATATTATTTTCAATTTTTTCTGGTAAGTCTGCGAGCACCGTTTTCTTGTCTCGTCGTAAAATGAATGGTTGAATCATTTTGGCAATTTCTTCCGGCTTAATTTCTCGAAAGGCTTTTTTGCCTGGGAACAATCCCGGTAAGATCATTTGAAAAATTGACCACAGTTCATCTAAATTATTTTCAATTGGTGTGCCACTTAATGCAAAACGTTGCGGTACTTTTAAACTTTTTAAGGCTTGCGCCGTTTTAGTTCCACTATTTTTAACCATTTGGGCCTCATCTAAAATCAAATAGCCGACACGCATTTCCTGATAAAGCTGAACATCTTGTCGCATACTTGCATAAGAAGTAATCAGAATATCTTCGGTGCTATTTTGTAAAAGCGCTGCTCGTTCTTGGCGGTTGCCAGAAACCACTTGAACATTTAAGGTTGGCGCAAAACGTTTGACTTCGGCTAACCAGTTATAGGTTAAACTTGCAGGTGCGACAATCAAAGCTGTCCCTTTCAAGCGCTCTTCTTCTTTTTCCGAAAGTAAATAGGTAATGGTTTGCAGTGTCTTCCCTAAACCCATTTCATCAGCTAAAATACCGCCAAATTGATAATGGCTAAGCATTTTCAGCCATTTATACCCTGTTTCTTGGTAATGGCGTAACGTTGCTTGTAAGGTTTTGGGGACTTGCGCTTCAAAGTTTTCTGGATGCGTTAAATCCGTGACCATTTTTTTAAAGGAATCTGAAAAATGTGCCCGCTCGTTGTCTTCTAATAAACTTTCGATCATGAGGCCTTGGTTTTTGGGCACATGAATGACATTGTCTTCTTGATGCATATTTTTTCGCAGCTTCGTTAAAATTGCACTTGTATGGAAAAATTCCTCTGAATCAAAAGCAAGAATTTCACCACTTTTTAACGTATAAAAAGCATCATTACGTAGCAGACTAGTCAATACTGCATCGATTTCGGTCTCATCAATGCCAGTGACATCAAACCGAATATCTAACCAAGAATCCCCTTCCGCAACTTCAATCGTTGGTTGATGATGCTGGGCATCTAAATACAATTCCCGTAATTTCCGTCCCATCCGAACTTCTCCTAATTGACGGAAAGCTGGAACTTCGGCTTTAAAGAAATAATACAAGGACTCTCCAGCAGGTAAGACTTTTTCAAAGCCTGTGGTTGTTTGCTGATAGGCAAACTGTTGAAATTGTTGCTTAATTGCTGTTTCTTTTGCTTTATCTCGAACGATTTCTTGATTGACTTCAGGTAATTGAGCATATTTCGGGTTTGTCGAGAAAATGACTTCTCCATAGTAATAGTCAATTCGAGCATTAATCCGACCTTTAATTTTCTTAAAAATAAAGACTGCTTTTAAAGGATGATGGACGACTAATTCTTCAACTGATTCTTCAACAGACACTCGACCAATTTTTTCCAATAATGGTAACACTTCACTAAATAAATCAGAAACTGTTTCTTTTTCATAAATAATTGACGGCTCTTCCAAGCGTTTCATTAATTGAAGTAACGTGGTGTAGATGGCTTCCTGCTCTTCTGTTAGTAAATAAACCGTTTGATCCGCAATCGCCCAGTGATAGTGGGCTAGAAACGTTGTAATAGGATTTTGAATAGTTAATTTGAAGCTTTGTTCCTCGGTTTTTTGCACTGTAAACGTAAGTGGCAAACTGGTTTCTTTGAACGTTAGATAGCGATACTTATGAGTTTGATTGGTCAATATAAACTGACCCGTTCGATTCATTTTTTCAACTAACGATTGACTGCGATCAATTGGTAATAATAGATAACGTTTGTCGATTTTCCCTTTAACTTGAATACCGTTTGCACCTAATAATTGGCTGGTATGATAAATTGCCGCAAGTTCTGTTAAAATTTCTTGAATCTCCATTGAAAAAGAATCATGTAGCAAAGTAAATTGGTGTTGCTTATTCACCATAAAAGTCATTTCTTTTTCATATGCTTGTAAAAAATCACCAATATTTTTCACAATATATGTTTTAGGTTTGGTGCCTTCCAAACCAATTTTTAAAGAAAGACCAATCGTTGATAATTCTGGATAGTAATTATTCGTTTCGATCACATCTAAATGAAATTCTAAACGTAAAGGCTGCAAGGGAACTTCGGCAGAAGCTTTGCTTAATTTGGCAAAGCCTTTGGTAAACATTTCAGCTGTTGATCGATTTGTTTTATCAAAACTGACTGTTTGATTCGCTTGAATAATTCTTGACACGCCTCGTTGTTTCAGTGCCAGTTCAACTGCCACTGTATGCTTGCAATAGCCATGTTCCATCCAATATTGACATTCACAAACATCTTGTTCTTTGGCGGTACCATCCAATTCAACAAGATAAAGTTCTTCCCCTAAAACCTCAGACAACCAGATCCTTTTTTCTGGATTTTGAACGATAGATAAGACCCGGCCTTCTTGCATATATTCGCGCCCTTGTTCAACGATTCGCTCTGGAATACTCCATTTCATCGACTCACCTCCTCTTCTACTAAGCTAGCTGATAGTGAACGGTACTTTGACCATTCCCATTGCTTTTTATTTGTAATTGTTGTGGAATTCGTGCTTTTAATTCGCCAATATGACTAATAATCCCAATCATGCGGCCTTCATTTTCAATCGTTTCTAACGCCTCCATTGCCATTTCCAATGCTTCTTCATCTAAGGAACCAAAGCCTTCATCAATAAACAACGCATCAATTAAGACTCCGCCGGCTTGTTCTTGAATCACTTCTGCTAAAGAAAGTGCCAAAGCTAACGCTGCTATAAAACTTTCCCCGCCTGATAACGTGTGAGCACTGCGCACCGTCCCCGAATTGTCATCATAAATATTAATTTCTAGCCCCGTTTGATTCCGATAACTGCCTGCTTCGTGATTCAATTCAAATTGATAACGACTATTGGTCAGGCGGTCTAAACGCTGATTAGCAACTGTCAGCACTCTTTCTAAATACGTTTGTAACATATACCGTTCAAAACTAATTTTTTTAGGATTATTGCCATTCACCGTATCTGCCAACTGCTGTAGTGCAGCAACTTCCTCAAACTTGTCTTCAATTGTTGTTCTTTGTGCATTAATTTCTTGAACCAACTGTTGATTGTTCAGCATTTTTTCATGCAGTTGATAGTATTTTTTTTCTTGTTCTTCAATTTGTTGTGTTATTTGTTCAATTTCTGTGGTGATTAAAGATAATTCTGGGAACGTATCACTAGATAATTTTTTTTCAATTTCAGCGAGTTGGATAGTCAGTTGGGTTTGCTCTTGTTCAAATAAAGCAATTTGTTCTTGCTGACTTTCTAGTGTCGGTACCTCTTTCAACCACTCCGTCAATTGGTCCTCTGTCACTCCTTGTTCCGTTAAAACTGCCTTTAACTGACTCTCAAGTTGTGCGACTGTTTGTTGAAGTGTTTGTTGTTCTTTCTCCAAATGCGTCAACGTACTTTCAAGGATCATTTCTTCTTTCTTCAAGGTTTCTCCTTGTGTCGTCACGTTTTCTTTTTGACGTTCAAATGCAGAGAGTTCTTCTTGAAGCAAAGCTTGTCGTTTAGTCATTTCTTCGTATGTGACGGTTGCATCCAATAATTGGCTAGCAATCATTTGCTGCTGGATAGTGATTCTTTCCAGACTTTGTTGCATTGTTTCTACTTGTTGACGGAGCACTTCAAAGCGTTGAGAATTTTCAGCTACTTGTTCTTCTAGTTCCGCCAGACGGTCCTTTTCGACTGAAATTTCCGTTAGTTTTTGTGCTATTTGTTGTTTTTCTTTAGCTAATTGCGACTCAACTTCCGCAATTTCTGCAGGTGTTACTTGTGAAAAAGTTAGTCCTGTTAACGGCAACTGCAAGTCAGCAAACTGCGCTGCTAATTGTTCTTGTTCCTCAGTATACGCAGCTTCCTGTTCTTGTAATTGGCTTTCTTTCTGTTGCTTTTCCGCCCCTAATGCAGAGAGCGTTTCAGTAAATCGTTGAACCGTTTTTTCAACTTCCGTTAATTCCCGTTCCGCTTGATCAATCTCTTCTAAGGAAACTTCTTGATGAGTTTGTTGTTTTGGATGTTCTAAAGAGCCACAAACTGGGCAAGGTTCCCCCTCTTCAAGTAACAAGCTTAATCGTTGGATTTGTAAAGAGGCCCATTGACTTTTCTTTGTCTGCAACTTCGCTTCTTCGACGCTTTTTTGTTGCTGTTCAACAGCAAACCGTTGTGTCAACTCGTGCAATTCCCCTTGGTTTTGACTAATTTTTTGCCAAGCTTTTTGATTTTTTTGCCAACGTTCTACAAAATTTTGCCAATGATCTGCTACACTAGAACATTCAAAATTTGCTTTTTCAAGTGTTCCTTCTTGTTCAATAAATTGTTTGGCTGTCGCCACTTTATCCGCTAATGTTATTTTTTCCTGTTGGCAAGATTCATACTCTTTTTGAATGGCTTGATAATTGGCTTGTTCTGCTATTTGTTGTTGGGCTAACTGTTCATATTCTTGGTATTGTGGTAATTGACGTTGAATCGTTTGAAGACGTTCTTGTTTTTCAGCAATCAATGGTTGTTGTTCTTCCAACTCACTCATGATTGCTTGCCAATCTGTCAATGCTTGTTGCGTTTCCATAAGAGCTTGTTGTTTGGACTTTGTTTCTTGCTCTTTTTGTTGTTTTTCGCTTCGTTTTTCAAAGACTTTTTCAGCTAAAGATTGCTGTTTTTGGCTCCATTTTAATTGCTGAATCTGTTCCTTTAACCGCTCAATGACGGTTTCCTGTTCAGCTTGTTTTGCTTTCTTTTCCAGTAATTCTTCTTTTTGCTGTTGCAAGTTTTGCCGTTCTTCAATGGCATAACGAACTTGCTCTTTTGCTTGTTTGGCTTGTTTTAAGGTTGCAATTTGTTCTCTTTCAACTAATAGTTGTTGCTGAGCCTCTTGTTGTTGGCTTTCTAATAATTGAAGTTTTTCAAAAAGTGTCATTGTCGGTTCAGGTTCTTCTGACCAATGCAACTGTTCTGTTTTCAGTTCAATTTTTTGCTGGGTTTCTTGAATCTCTTGATTGGCAATTTTTAAGCGTTCTTTTAAATTTTCGCTGAACAACTGATACAATTCTGTTCCGAATAAATTACGCAAAACCTTTTCTTTTTCATCACTTTTAGCAATTAAAAAAGTCCGAAACTCTCCTTGTGGTAACAATACAATTTGAGCAAATTGATTGGCATTCAAATGCAATAATTCTTGAATGAGTTCGTCCACTTCACGTCTTTTAGAATAGGCTCGTAGTTCTTTCCCTTGAGCATCTTTGACAATTAAAGAAATTTTGGCACTTTGTTTACGGACTCCTGTGCCACGTTTTTTAAAAAGTTCTTGTTCGGGAAGGCGGTTCAGTTCATAGAGAAACTCGTTATGTTTAAAAAGCAAAGTAACTTCAGTGGCTTCTGAGGGGTCAGCAAATGTGGAACGCATTTCTTTGCCTAAACGTAATTTCCCAGAACTTTCACCAAACAAAGCATAGCTCATTCCATCAAAAATCGTTGTTTTCCCAGACCCTGTTTTTCCACTAATTAGAAAAAGTGAAGAATCTTCAAACTTCGTAAAATCAATGGTTTCATTAATATACGGTCCGAAGTTTTTCAATGTTAAAGATAATGGTTTCATCCTATTACTTCCCTCTTTCTAATTGATTAAGTGTACTCAGTTCTTCTTGGACCCATTGTGCTTGTTGTTCTGTCAAGGACTCTCCTGTCACATCGTTAAAAAAGTCATGCAGATGTTCTTCTGGTGAACGTTGTTCTATTTGTACCACTTTTTTCTGATTTCCGTTGCTTGTTTCTCGACCATTCAAACGTTCCAGCCCAATAATTTTGGGGTAAATTTTTCGCAATTGATTCATCATGTTGGGAATGATCGCTCGGTCGGTTAATTGGACATGTAAATAATTTTCCCGATTCACTTCTTGATAAAAAGCGGGATCCGTTAACTGCTGAAACGAGCCCGTCAATTGTTGAATGTCTCGCAATGGTTTCAAAGTACGGAATTGAAAATGAACTTCAGTTTCTGTTTCAACAAGCCAAACACCCTTTTCTTGTGTCATTTCTGATAAAGAAAATTTTACAGGCGAGCCACTGTATCGAGCATTAGGTGCCTGCAACGCATTTTTTCCATGTAAGTGGCCCAACGCGACATAATCAAAAGGCTCTAACAAAGCCGTCGGTACAACATCCAAACCACCCACTGTTAATTTTGTTTCAGAATCAGTTTTTTCACTGCCAGCGACAAAAAAATGACTAACTAACACTTGTTTTTTGTTGGGGAGAAAAGATTCCTGCATTTTCGCGACAACTTTTTCCATCGCCGCCTGAATCGTTCGAATCGTTTCATCTTCAAAATATAAGCGAGCCGCAATCGGTTCAAAATAAGGCAACAAATAAAATTGGGTATTGTCGATTTCAATTGGTTGAAAGGCTTGTTCTAAACGCGTATTCAAATGAAATTGCGTTTGGTTAAACCAAGGGCCTCCTGTTTCTAAACGAGTGCTGCTATCATGGTTTCCCGAAATAGCTAACACGGGGAAATGCTCTTTGAGATTCATTTGAATCATCATTTCATTAAAAACCTCGACTGCTTCAACGGCTGGAACAGAGCGATCATACAAATCTCCAGCGATCACAACAGCATCCACTTGCTCTTCTTTCGCAATTGCTAAGATTTGTTTAAAGGCTTCTCTTTGTTCTGCCAACAAATCAAAACCATGTAATTTTTTGCCAATATGCCAATCTGCTGTATGTAAAAATTTCATTTTTTCACCGCCTAAAAAAGTCCTTCTTATTATTATAACAAATTTCTGGTATTTTTTAAGAAAATCGGACAGAAGAATTAGATTTTTAACAAACTTTTTTCTTAACGCAAGAAAAAAAACAGGGAGCATCATCTTTTGATGAGACTACCTGCCAGTAACATTCCTATTCTATAGCGGTTTGTTTTATTCTTTTTCTGTTGATTCATATTTAAAAGTTGGATCAATTTCTTTGTCTAACTGATCAAATGCTTCTTGCATTCGACGTTCCACTTCAGCTAAACCGTCTTTATCCATTTTTTTAATATCGCTAATATCGATTGGCTCCCCAAAACGAACCGTTACTTTTTTACGTTTAAACAACTCTTTTAAAGTTAACGGACCTTGATAAACAGATGGCACGATAGGTACTCGCCCCATTTTAGCAATCAAGGCTACCCCACCTTTTAATTCTGAGGAATGACGCGTGCCACTAGGGAACATAATCAAACTTAAATCAGAATTTTTTAAAATTTTGACAGGTGTTTTAATCGCGCTGGGACCGGGCTTCTCACGATCCACCGGAAACGCATTCGCATGTTTTAAAATGAAACGTAAAACAGGATTTTTAAACAACTCTTTTTTTGCCATAAAACTAAACTTCTTAGGACTGCCAGCAACAGCTAAATACAGCGGTTCCCACCATGTTCGATGCGGCGCAACTAAGACATAGTTTTGGTCTTTTGGTAATTTTTCTTTATTTTCATAATGTGCATTTCCATTAATCACAAATAAAATGACGCGAACCACGCCACGCATAAATGTAAAAAACATAATTTTCTTCCTTTCTTCTCTCCGCTTTCTAGTATGCCGAAAGCTCTACCTTTTGACAAGCTTTTTTTACGTCTATCAATCAGAGAAATAACATGTCCCCACTAATCTAGGGAACAGATTTTGTCATACGGGTTTAAAAGTAGTATAATACATGAACAATCAGATGAAAAGTTGGAGGTTCTTAATCTATGTTATTATCCGGCGAACGGATTGATCAATTATATGCGGATGATATTCAAATTATTCAAAGCAAAGAAGTCTTTTCTTTTTCCATTGATGCAGTCTTATTGGCTAATTTTCCGCAACTACCAAAAAAAGGCAAGATTGTCGATTTGTGTGCTGGCAATGGCGCGGTCGGCCTCTTCGTTAGTCGGAAAACAGCTGCAAAGATCGACCAAATCGAATTACAACCTCGTTTGGCAGATATGGGTCAACGAAGTATTCTATTAAATAAATTGGAAAAACAAGTAACGATGTATGAACGTGATTTAAAACAAGCGACAGAAGTCATCAAAAAAGATTCTGTGGATTTAGTACTATGTAATCCCCCATACTTTAAAGAACGACCAACTAGCCAAAAAAATCCAAACCCGCACTTAGCGATTGCCCGTCATGAAATTCACACGTCTCTTCAAGAAGTGGTCACTGTGTCGGCGGATTTATTAAAAACAAATGGTCGCCTCGCAATGGTTCATCGTCCTGATCGTTTCCTGGATATTTTACATGCCATGGAAAACGCCAATATTGCGCCGAAAAAAGCTCGGTTTGTTTATCCGAAGCCAGGCAAAGAAGCCAATGTTTTACTAATTGAAGGCATTAAGCAAGGCAAAAAAGACGGTTTTCGTGTGTTACCACCTCTTTTTACATACAATGAGAAGAACGAATACGAAGCAGAAATGAAGGCTATGCTGTATGGAGAATAAGAAATCCCATTATTTTTATGTTTTACTTTGCCAAGATGGTTCCTTTTACGGTGGCTATACAACTGAGCCAGAACGTCGATTAACCGAACATAATAGCGGAACTGGTGCAAAATATACTCGATTAGCCAAACGACGGCCAGTCAAAATGATTCATACAGAGAAATTTGAAACACGTAGCGCGGCCACCAAAGCCGAAGCCGCTTTTAAAAAATTAACGCGTAAACAAAAAGAACAGTATTTAAAAACCTTCCATTAAATGACAATAACTCAGAAAGAAACAGCCATCATTTCATTGATGAAATGATGGCTGTTTCTTTCTCTTTTTAAACTAAGTTTTCGACAAAATGAATAACCATTTCGGCTGATTTTTTCCCAGCTTCATCGATGAATTCGTCAAAGCTTTGAGTTGCTTCGCCATCTGCTGTATCACTCATTGCCCGTACAACTAAGAATGGAATATTGAACTGTGAAGCCGCTTGGCCAATTGCTGCGCCTTCCATTTCACAAGCTAAGGCTTCAGGAAACTCTTTCTTAATTTTGGCGATTTTCTCAGCGCTGTCCACAAAAGTATCTCCAGTAACAATCAATCCTTTACGAATAGCTAAACCAGTTTTCTCAGCAGCTTTCGCAATTTCCATCCGCAAGTATTCACTTGTTTCAAAATACAAAGGCACACCACCAGGCAATTGTCCATAGGCATAACCAAAACCAGTGACATCAACATCAAAGTAAGCTAATTTGTCTGCAATGACTAAATCGCCGACTTTTAGTCCTTCACCGATACCACCAGCAGAACCTGTATTAATCACCATATTTACGCCATATTGATGAATCAATAAAGTCGTCGTCACAGCTGAGGCCACTTTACCAATTCCTGAACGAACCACAATCACCTCATGTCTTCCTAACGAACCAGAAACAAATAAAGCGCCTGCTCGTTCCCATGACATCGTGTCTGTCAATTTTTCTTTTAGAATTTTGACCTCTTGATCCATTGCTCCAATAATTCCAATTTTCATAGTGATTCCTCTTTTCTATAAATTCAAAACGATATACGCCACAACGGCTAATAAAATCGCTACAATAATAATTGCCTTGTTTAACCAAGTACTCCGTTCTCGACGTTTCGAGTATTCTCCTACTCGTGACTTGTTGATCGGTTTTTGTTTTTTCTTTTCTTTACGATAAAACGTCGAAATTTCTTTTTCTTTTCGCTTATACGCTTTTTCCGCCAGCTTCTGCTCTTCCTGCTGACGACGTTCCGCTTCTTTTTCTTCTGCTTCTCTGCGTTTGCGAAGCTCTGTCCGAGTGACTAACGGACCTTTGCTCATTGCGTGTCCTCCTTAAACTGTCTCTGCAGTAAATACAATTCCCAGTATTGTATAGCAAAAAGTGTTTTGGCATCACAAATCGTGCCTTTTGCCACCTCTGCTTTGGCTTCAGCTATTGTTAGCTCGTAAAGTTCCAAGATTTCATCTTCATCTTGAGGACGCGGATTTTCGACTTTCTGCAAATCCGTTGCCAAATAGAGAGCCAATTTTTCATTAGCAAATCCTGGTGACAGATACATTGAATTTATGTAGGTAAGCTGACCTGCACGATACCCAGTTTCTTCTTCCAATTCCCGCATAGCCGTCGTTTCCAGTTGATTTTCTTCTCCAGGATCAATTTTTCCCGCTGGAATTTCTAAAATCACTTGTTCCAAGGGTTTTCTAAATTGTTTAACTAAGACGATTTTTCCTTCTGCGGTTAACGGAATCATAGCTACTGCGCCTGAATGAAAAACCAATTCGCGTTTAGCAGTGCCGCCTGTCGGTAAAGCCACGTCATCCAAAAAAACATCAATAATCTTTCCTTTAAAAATTTCTCGACGTTGAAGTGTTTTTTCTTCGAAGTCCTCATAATTTAACATATCTTTCACCAACCTTTCTTGTTTATCATACCCTAAAATGATAAAAATCGCACCCCTTCTTCTCTAGTTAAACCCTTTTCAAAGAAAAAAAATTATTGCTTTAGAAAAAAATTACATTTTCGAAAAAAAATAGACATAAAAAATTCACAACTTCCTTGTATTATTTAAGCATACCAACAAACAACCCTAACAAAACACTTTTTCATTTTTAACTCCTTTCCCGTCCTACCCCCAATTAGGACGGGTCTTTTTTTGCGTTTTATACTTTTTTTCTTAGGATTTCACTAAATCATAAAATACATCTTCCGCTGTATGTCTTTTCTCTCACAGAGTATGCTAAAATAACTATTGTAACGAGAGCTGACTCTTTCGAGGATTAGATAGATAGGAGGAACTATATAAATGAACAAATTAAATACAAAATTACTGATTGGCTATATTCTTTTAGGAGCCTTAATCATTGCTGTCGCTAGAGAATATGGCTTCTTCGCTTTTGTGATTCTGGTAGGCTTTTTAGTATTCGTTCTCTATCGAAAAAAGAAAAATGCCGCCGACAAAAGCGATCAAATGCCTTACTTAACGAAAGATAAAGAAGCCCATTATCGTGAGTTGGGGTTATCTCCACAAGAAATTGATTTTTTCAGAAGTACAATGAGCACAGCCAAAAAACAAATCATACAATTACAAGAAAACATGAATCGTTCAACTAAATTACGGGCGATTGACTTACGTAATGATACTACGAAGGTTTCTAAAGCTCTGTTTAAAGAGTTAGTGAAAGAACCTAAAAAGTTACACTTAGCCAATCACTTTCTCTATACACATTTACCAAATATCGTTGACTTAACAAGTAAACATTTAGAAATCGAACAACATGAAGTAAAAAACAAACAAACGTATGAAAAATTAGAAGAAAGCGCACAAATCATTGACCAATTGTCAAAATTAGTTAAAAATGATTATGAGGAAATCGTTTCCGATGACTTAGACGATTTAGATGTCGAAATGTCGATCGCTAAAAGCAGCTTGTCGCAAAAAGCTGCAACTGAGGAATCACCTCAAGTAAACGAAGACCAGCAATAATCATTAGGGAGGAAAAAAAATGACTGAGCAACAACCCAAAGAAACAACATCTGTAACCAATACATTGGACGATTTATTAAGTAATCCATTTTCATCAATGGATGAACTAACACCAACGCAACAAAATGAACTATCTGAGTTAAAAGAACAGCAAGCAGCTCCTCGTTTAATTGATAAATTACCACAAGAACGTCAAGCCCAAGCAAAAGAATTAGCTTCAAAAATTGATGTCCAAGATTCACAAGCAGTAATTACCTATGGTTCAAATGCCCAAATCAAACTCGGCGAATTTTCGCAAGCGATGTTAAACCACGTTCAAGCACAAGACATTGGTCCTGTTGGTGATTCACTGACCGATCTAATGTTTCGTTTAAATGAAGCCAATCCCAATGAATTACGTGCTGGCGAAGGCAACTTTATTCAAAAAATGTTAGGTAAAGTCAAACAATCCGTTTACGAAATTACCGCCAAATATCAAAAAATTGGTGCGCAAATTGACAAAATTGCTGTCAAATTAACCCATGAAAAAGATGGTCTTTTAAAAGATAATGCCATGTTAGATCAATTGTATCAAAAAAATAAAGATTATTTTGATGCCTTAAACATCTATATTGCCGCTGGGGAATTAAAAGCAGAAGAACTACGGACGCAAATTATTCCTGAAGCCATGAAAAAAGCGGAAGAATCTGGAGATCAAATGGATGTCCAAATTGTTAATGATTATAACCAATTCCTAGACCGTTTAGAAAAAAGAACCCATGATTTACGCTTGGCTCGTCAAATTACGATTCAACAAGCCCCACAAATTCGTTTAATCCAAAATACTAACCAAGCTTTGGCTGAGAAAATTCAATCATCGGTGAATACGGCGATTCCGTTATGGAAAAACCAAGTAGTCATCGCCTTGACCTTACTCCGTCAAAAAGATGCTGTGACTGCTCAACGTCAAGTCTCTGAAACCACCAATGACTTACTGAAGAAAAATTCAGAAATGCTAAAAATTTCTGCAATTGAAACAGCAAAAGAAAACGAACGTGGCCTAGTCGATATTGAAACATTACAAAAAACACAAAATGATTTAATTGAAACTATCCAAGAAACATTACGTATTCAACAAGAAGGAAAAGAAAAACGCCAAGCTGCCGAGATCGAACTTGGCCATATGGAAGAAGATTTGAAAAATAAATTATTAGAATTAACACAATAAACAACGTTTAGAACAAACTTCTTATAGTACAAGCCTGGGACAAAAATCACTTTGGATTTTTGTCCCAGGCTTGCTTTTCTTTTTACGCTTGAATATTGTATTTCAGCCACTTAATGATACAATAAAAGAAAACCATGTTTCTTTTTGAAAGGAGGAGCAATTGTGCCACAATTTGCTTCTAAAGCCGAAGAAAAAAATTATTATGAACGCCAAGCTAGCTTAGCAGAGTTTCTAACTTGGTATCATCAACAAGAATTACCTGAATATGAAAAACCCTCTTTAACCGTTGATATGGTTCTTCTTTGTTACAACAAGGAAGCCGATCAATTGAAAGTCTTACTGATTCAACGTAAAGGTCACCCCTTTAGAAACTCATGGGCGCTTCCTGGCGGTTTTGTTAATCGCAACGAATCTACTGAAGATAGTGTTTTAAGAGAAACAAAAGAGGAAACTGGTGTGGTGATTTCTCAAGAAAATATTGAACAATTACACAGCTTTAGTCGCCCAGATCGAGATCCTCGTGGCTGGGTCGTGACAGTCAGCTATTTAGCCTTTATTGGTGAAGAACCTTTAATTGCTGGCGACGATGCCAAAGAAGTCCACTGGTTCAATCTTGAACGACATGGTCAACATATCACGTTATCTCATGAAGATGTGGAAATTACTTTAGACTTGAAAACAGCGGCCTCTCTTGGTAAAGATACATTAGCCTTCGACCATAGTGAAATTATAATTAAGGCGTTTAATCGTGTTGTTGATAAAATGGAACATGAACCGCAAGTGCTTCAAGTCTTAGGAAAAGATTTCACCATTACGGAAGCCCGTAAAGTTTTTGCGAAGTTCCTCGGCGTTGATTATCGCAGCATTGACCATTCAAATTTTAAAAAAGCCATGACACAATATTTTGAAGAGTTAGGTGAACGTCCCGTTGGCATTGGCCGCCCTTCAAAAATTTACCAATTGAAAACAACAACAGGTTTCTAAGAGGAGGGAATATTTTTTGACTGTTTACTTAAGAAAAGCAGAACCTTCTGATTTGCCTGACATCCTTGCTATCATTGAAGATGGACGCCGCACCTTACAAAAAAGTGGCATTCCCCAATGGCAAAACGGCGATGGCCCGAATCAAGAAATTTTAGCAAAAGATATCGACCAGCAAACTTGCTATATTTTAATGGTTGAGGATGCCTTGGCAGGCGTTGGTGTTTTATGTTCGGAGATTGATCCTGCTTATGAAGCGATTTTTAATGGTTCTTGGCAACCTCATTCTCAAACTACGTATACGGCAATTCATCGTGTTGCTCTAAAAAGTTCCTTTCAAGGTCAAGGACTGGCTTTGGTGCTTTTGCGCTCACTGGTTACAGCCGCTCGTTTGCAAGGTGCTACTGATATTCGAATCGATACACATCCACAAAATCTCGCTATGCAGCACCTGATTAAAAAAGCTGGCTTTGTTTATCAAGGTGACGTGATTTTAGATGTTAACGATGGCGAACGTTATGCTTATCAGATGATATTGAAATAAAAAAGTTAGGGATAACTGCCAGATTGACAGCTATCCCTAACTTTTTACATCTTATGAACACTATGAGCGCTTTGAATGCCCTCACAGGCTTCTTTACAAGCTTGATTAATTAATAAATAAGAGGATTCTTTTTGGCGGATTCCTAATTGATATTTCAATTCATCTGTCACTTGGCAAGATTCACTTAATGCCTCTAACCAGAAAAATACTCCTTCTTTATACGTATCTAATCCTTCTAGCAAGATTTTCGTTGCTTCTTTATCATAATACGGCTCTAAATTTTTACGAAACATCATTTCTTCTGTAAAAAAACGATTCACATTATTTCGGCAAAACATATAAGTGTCACGGCCTCTCCGATGTGCAGCCTGATTACAACCGTATTCTTGAACTTCTTTAGAGATGGCTTTGAAAATTTCGTTGTATACTTCAATTCTTTGCATAATTGACAAAATGGTATCTGTATAACTAAACATAACTCCTTGCTCCCTTCCCCTTCTAAGTAACAAAAATTTGCTTGTTACTTTCATTATAAAGGGAATGTTGGGTTTATATCAAATGATACGCTGTTTCCTTGCTAAAATCCTTCGTTTTTTCCTTAGAAGAATAATAAGTAAGCGGATTATTTAATCTGTTATGTTCGGATTTTCTACACTTGGAAAATAAATTATTTTATAAAGCCATTTTCCGTTTTAACTGATGGCAACGGGCCGGTCTGTGTATTACCAGGAACACCAATATACGTATTGCCGTTGATGGAAGTCATTTCGTTTTCCTCAGCTGCTTCATCTTGAACGGTATAATCACTTTGATATAAAAATTCACCGTTCGTATGGAAGACATAGCCGTCTTGATCTCGTTCATCTGGCTTTTCTAAATTTAAAGACACACGTAATTGATGACGGACATTTTCAATACTATCTGGATATAGTTCAACCATACTGCGCCCTTCATTACTAAAAGTGCGCCAGTCAAAAGAAAGCTGTTGTTTATCATAATTGGTCCAAGTCAAACCTTCTTTGACTAAATGAGTCAATTCATTGGAATCCACATCAGTTTGAATGTTTCCATTTAACGAATCAATAATGTCCATTATTTTCATGATTGATTGACCAGATTTCAACTTGTCTTCAACTGCTTGAATAATTTCTTGTTGTCGGAATCCACGCATAATATCGTTATCGCTATGTCTTTCACGGGCATAAGATAAAGCTTTCGTACCATCTAAATGCTGTTTCCCTGCATCAAAATGAATGGATCCTGGCCCGTCTTTGGTGACACCATCAAACGCCTGCTTGACATTGACATCTATGCCGCCAACCGCATCAATTAACTTAATAAAAGATAAAAAGTTAAACACAACGTAATGATTGATTGGAATATTCAATAATTTCTCAACTGTGTTAACAGAAGCTGTTGGTCCATCGTAGGTATAGGCAGCTTCAATTCGTTGCATCCCTTGGTAATTTTTCGCATCAATTTGAACAAAACTATCCCGTGGCAAACTTAAATAGGTTATTTTCTTCGTCTTGTTATTCACGGTAATCACCATCATAGCATCAGTCCTAGTTGTGCCTAATTTCCGTTCAATTGTATTGTCTAGCCCCATAATCAAAAACGATTGACTATCTTTATTTTGCGCTTCATTATAATCATTTTTTATGGGAACATAGCCTTTATCAATTGTTTTCTTTAAATAGCTACCCGCTACAGCAAAGTATGCTGAGCCGACTGTGACAAAAAACAAAATGATGACTAAACTAATTAAGCTGATTTTTCGCTTCCTACTCATTGGCTGTACTTCCTCTCTCTTGAAAAGTCTCCACCATCATTACTACTCCTCTAAGCAGACAAGAGACAAGTCTATCTTACCAGTCCCTTTCAAAACTAAACATAGCAGAATTTATATAGGGGTATAACCTAGAGGAAACAAAAAAGAGGGGCTTGTTTGTTAAAAAGCCTCTCTTTTTTGTTATTTTTTTTCGTGTTCTTTTTTGAACAATTCCACCATTTTTTGCTGTGGTTTTGGAAAAACATACTCTGAAAATTGTTGTGCTGCCACCCACCGCTGCGACTCTAGTGTGGCTAATTCTCCTGTATTTCGGCCATAAAAGACTAAGATATGCCATTTTAAATGACTGAAAATATGAACGACTTCGCCTAAGGCACGTTTTTGCCAGACAACTGTTTCATAGTCCGTAAAAAAGCTGACAGGTTCTTCAGCGACCAAAGGCTCTGTTACAGGCTCTAACTCTAAAGTTAATTGTTTTTCCGTTTCTACTGGTTGCGCCAGTTTTTGCAATTGTTGAAATTGTTTTTTGCTAATTTCTTCAATCGGAAACAGCCACATATTGGCTAACAAACCGGTTTCAGATCGTTGTTCTAATAAAAATTCTTGCTTTTTATTTTCAATAATAGTGCCGACATAATACACATCTTTCGGCTTAACTTTTTTTGATTTGACTGGATAAGCGGTCATTTTATCTGCCTGATAGGCCGCACAATATTGCTGAAGCGGACAGCTTTCACACTTAGGGGAAGTTGGAGTGCAGACGGCTGATCCTAGATCCATTAAGGCTTGATTAAAATCCCCTGGACGCTCACGATCGATGATTTTAAGCATCGCCGCTTCAAATACTTTACGACTACTCGCTTTTGCAATATCTGCATCAATTTCAAATAAACGGCTCACTACCCGCATGACGTTACCGTCAATTGCTGGTTCGGGGAGATTAAAGGCAATACTGCCAATCGCACCAGCTGTATAGGGGCCGATTCCTTTTAAACTCCGAATATCTTCGATTGTGTCAGGCATTTTCCCACCAAATTCTGAAACAATCTGTTGCGCTGCCACTTTTAAATTACGCGCTCGTGAATAGTAACCTAACCCTTCCCAAGCTTTCAACAACTTATCATCTGGCGCTTCCGCTAAATCTTGAATCGTCGGAAACCATTCCATAAATCGATAAAAATAATCAATGACTGTATCTACGCGAGTTTGTTGTAGCATAATTTCAGAAATCCAAATACGATATGCATCTGTATTCGCTCGCCAAGGTAAATTGCGTTTTTCTCGTTCATACCAAGCTAAAAAATCTTCCTGGAATGAACTAACTTTTTCGGGACTCCACGCCTCCCAAGGCTCTTTATTCGTCATGTTCTACTTCCTTTTCGCTAATAAATTGCTGAATCAAATCATAGTCAAACCCTTTTTGGAATAAGCTTTGTTTGACTTTTTGAACTTTTTTAGAAAAATCAAATCGCTGATTGGCACGCCATAAACGTTCGCCTTCCTTGTTTAACGCTTGTTGTTCTTGTTCTTCGTCCTTTTCAAAAGCTAAAGATTCCAAAGCTAGATCAATGATTTCATTTGTAAAGCCCTTTTGCATCAGATGCAGACGCGTTTTCTGAAGTGCATCTTTAAAACTTTTAGTTCGATAGCGTTTCATGGCTTTTTCTGCAGTTGCTGTGGCAACATTAAGTTGTTCATCTAACGTATAAAAGGTCAAACCATGCTGAATATCTTCTTCACTAATGCCTTTTTGCTTTAATTGTTGTGCCACATTTCGTGGTCCTTTATCACTGGTTCGCATAGCTGTCCGTACGTAACTTTCACTAAAAATTGCATCATCTAACAACCGTAGCTCTTCTAAACGTTGAACGATTTTTACTCGATCTTCAGGTTCAATTTCTTTCTCTTTTAAATAAGTAAAAATCTCTTTCTTTGAACGTAATTGATAGCTTAAATAATTCATAGCCATTTGTAACCCGACATCATAAGAACTGGCTTTTTTTATTTCTTCTATTAAAGTATCTGATAACTCTTGGCCTTTTAGCAGACGCTGCCGTACTAAAATATCTTCTGAGACACGCAGTTTTTCGCCTGAAGATAGCCAAAGTAGATAAAATTCACCTTTATCTTTACTAATTCGTGTGATTGTTGTCATCTTATTCTCCTGCCCCTCTAAATCAGAACATATATTCTACTATACCATAGAATCCTTGGAAGCCAAATAAATAAAAATGTGCTAAAATGGGAGGAAGTGAAAAATGTGAGATGACTAAAGGATGAAAGAATATGACCCAACAACTAGTAAAAAAAGGCCAACAAATTTCTTTAAAAATTAAACGATTAGGAATTAATGGCGAAGGTATCGGCTATTATAAAAAATTAATTATTTTCGTTCCTGGGGCGCTACCGAAAGAAGAAGTGACTGCCACGATCACAAATGTTACACCAAAATTTGCTGAAGGAACCCTTCAATCTGTCAAAAAAGCTGCTAAAGATCGCGTGGTCCCTCCTTGTCCTGTCTATGAAACATGTGGCGGCTGCCAACTACAACATTTAGCCTACAAAGCACAATTAGACTTTAAAAAAGATTTATTAAAGCAGGCGCTTAACAAATTTAAACCAGCCAATTATCAAAACTATGAACTACGAAAAACAATTGGGATGGAGAATCCTTGGAATTATCGAAATAAAGCCCAATTCCAATTACGCCAAATCGATGGCCAAGTAGAAGCTGGTCTCTATCAAGCTGATTCACATCAATTAGTACCGATTGATAACTGTTTGGTCCAACAGCCTGCGACAACCAAGGTGATGAATACATTAGTTGATTTATTGAATGACTTTCAATTACCAATTTATGATGAACGTAAAAATAGTGGTATCTTTCGAACATTAATGGTTCGAGTGGGCATCCAAACTGGCGAAGTCCAAGTAGTGTTCATTACACAATCGAAGAAATTTCCACAAAAAGAAAAAATGGTTCGCGCAATTAATGAACAATTACCAGAAGTTGTTTCTATTATGCAAAATGTCCAAAATAAAAAAACCTCTCTAGTAATGGGTGATGATACCCTTCACTTATGGGGCAAAGAAAGCATTGAAGAACACATTAACGACGTTGTCTTTGATTTATCGCCGCGAGCATTTTTCCAATTGAATCCAGAACAAACGGAAGTTTTATATAATGAAGGAATCAAGGCCTTAGATTTACAACCAAACGAAACTGTTGTTGATGCTTATTGTGGCGTCGGGACCATTGGCTTAAGTTTAGTGAAACAAGCGCATCAAGTTCGTGGTATGGATACCATTCCCGCCGCAATTGACGATGCTAGATTCAATGCAAAACGACTTGGTGTTACGAACACACATTATGCTGTTGGAACAGCTGAAGACTTATTACCTAAATGGTTCAAAGAAGGCTTTAAACCTGATGCCATTGTAGTTGATCCCCCACGGACTGGTTTGGATCGTAAATTATTAACGGCCCTTTTGAAACAACCACCTAAGAAAATGGTGTATATTTCTTGTAATGTATCCACGTTAGCACGTGATTTAGTTCAATTAGCCAAAGTATATCAAGTAGACTATTTACAATCTGTTGATATGTTTCCACAAACCGCTCGTTGTGAAGTTGTCGTAAAATTAACGAGAAAATAAAAAAAGGAGCGTGAGACAAAAATCACTTTGGATTTTTGCTCCACGCTCAAAAACTGATAAACGGCGGGAACAGAACCAACACTACGCGTTGCTCCGATCTCAACAACTTCTAAGAGCTAAAGCTCTAAGAGTTGAAGGTCCTTCGGAAATAAGCCGAAATTATCCAAAAATTAAAAAGCAATTTTCGGAAATTTCTTCTTATTTCTCGGAGCTAAACGGTTCTGTCCCGACCTCCTTTAACTAATTAAACAATTATTTACTTAATTAGCTATTTTTTCGTCCGAAGAAGAATGAAACCACAGCAACTAAAATTACTGCCCCAATAATTGATGGCACAATTGCCATACCTGCTACGTGAGGACCCCAGCTACCTAAGATTTTTTCTCCGATAAATGAACCAACTAAACCGGCAACGATATTCGCAATCCAACCCATTGATTGACCTTTGCTTGTAAGCGCGCCAGCGATAGCACCGATAACAGCACCAACGATTAAAACCCATAAAGTATGCATAAAATAATTCCTCCTAAATGCTTTATCTAGCGAATAATTCGCTATGTTACTATTATGGACTACTTTTATTAGATAACAAAATAGTTTGCTTGTTTCCATGAAAAAAAAGCAATAATTTCTGATAATTTCATTAAAAAAACTCAGAACAGGAGACCGAAGTGCACTGTTCTGAGCTTTTATTTAAGAAATTGTTGGTCGTTTTACTCGTTCATGTGCGACATCCGCTGCTTGAATCTCTTTATTATTAAAAGGTGTTAAGCGGAATGCCAATTGGAATTCTTCAAACGTAGTCCGGTATTTTTCTAATTGCCACTGGCCACAAGAGTAGCTACCTAGGGCGTTTTGTTTGTAATCGATATTTAAAACAACATACTCACTTTCTTGTAATTCATTGGTATGCTTAGCAACATCTAGCGCTTGTTCTTCAAAATAAGAAACACTAAAATTATATGAATCAGCCGCTGTTGCTACTACCCCTTGGCCGCGATCATCCGTGAATGCGGACCATTTAGTCGCCATGTGGTTACCATTGGCTTGTGGAACAACATAATTAGTGAACATTTCCGCCACTGTAGCATCATAAACGCCAAGTAAACCAGCTTCTTGTGAATCTACATAGTTTTCTCTCGGACCTTTACCGAAATATTTTACTTCTGATAGAGACTTGTCTAAATGGAGAGTCACACCCAAACGTGGTAACATATCTGGCGCATTTTCAATTTTACCAGCAGGACTACCTTTTAAGTCGAAGAAAATTTCGCCATTTGGTGCAATTAAATACTGATAGGTACATTGATAATGCCAAGCACTGTTAGTCGTTCCGTTAATTGTTTTTACGATGACTTGGATAAAATCATCAACTTTTTTCCACTCAAAAGAACGGACAATTTCATGCTCTAAATGTAAGAAATATTTTTTCTTCATTTCATCAATAATTTCCATATCATTACTGATCGGTGCCCGCCAAAATGTAAATTTCGGCCCTTTATGCAATAATTTTTTACCATCTCGTGTCACATTCGTTAAGGCGCCCTTCACTTTATCAAAATTAATTGAAAAGTTTGGTCCTTCAATGTATAAATGAGGGCCAATTTCCTTTGCCATCAACGTGCCAACTGGTGTAATCTCAATCCCTGGTGTTGCAATTGGCAATTCAAACTGTGCGGTAGCTAATTCATGACCAGCAGATGCATAGGCGGTCGTTTCTTTCAATTGATATGAAAGAGTTAAATAATAGGCGGCTCCTGCCTTTTTAGGAAAATCTAAATGATAAGGTAAGTGCAGTCTTCCTTCTGCTCTAGCAGCAATTGCTGGCACTGCTACTGTCCCTGATTGAATCACTGTTTGATCTTCAGTAATTGTATAAACCAGCTTAAAGATAGCCAAGTTTTCAAAGTCAAACCGACTCAATAATGAGAATTCACCTGACAGAACGTCAATAGCGCTAGTTGTAATGGGTTCAATGACTTTTTTGTATTCATACAAGCTAGGAGATGGCGTACGGTCAGGCATCAACATCCCATCAATACAAAAATCTTTGTTACTTGGATCATCGCCGAAATCGCCGCCATAACGATAATAAACTTCACCGTTATCTGTTACAGATTCAATGCCATGGTCAAACCATTCCCAAATAAAGCCACCTTGTAATTTATCATGAGCATAAAATAGCTCTTGGTATTCTTTTAAATTCCCAGGGCCATTCCCCATCGCATGACAATATTCACATAAAATATGCGGTTTTTTTGAATTTTCAATAATCGTATTCATCAGTAATTCTCTAGTTGGGTGTTCCAACCACGTATACATTGTAGAATAGACATCCGTGACCTCTGCCTCAAAATCACCTTCATAATGGACCAAACGTGTTGGATCCATTTCTTTGGCAATACGGGCCATTTCAATAAAGTTATGACCAAACGCAGATTCATTTCCTAACGACCAAAAGAGAATTGATGGATGGTTTTTATCCCGTTGAATCATCCGTACCATCCGAGAAACATAAGCCGTTTCCCATTCTGGATCGTTGCTAATCCAATCATATTCTCCTGTTAATTCAAAGCCGTGACATTCCAAATCAGTTTCATCAATCACATACATTCCATATTCATCGCATAAATCATAGAAATAAGCAGATGCTGGATAATGACTGGTTCGAATGGCATTAATATTAAATTGTTTCATTAAACGAATATCTTTTTCAATTTCTTCACGACTAACCACTCGACCATTTTTCGGATTATAATCATGACGATTCATTCCTTTTAGTTTAATGGCCACACCGTTGACTAAGAAAGTCTCACCAGATACATGAATATTTCTGAAACCAACTTTTTGCGGAATAACTTCGACGACTTCCCCTTCAGAAAAAACAGTGATAAATAGTTGATACAAGTATGGTTTTTCAGCTGACCAAGCAGTGACAGACGGTAAACTTGCTGAAAATTCAACCGTACCTTGATTTCCTGCGACAGTCTCTTTAAGAACCGTTTTTCCCTGCTGATCCATCAACTCCAATTGAACTTGTTGTCCTTTGTCTTGCCAAAATTTACCCGTAATTGCCAAGTGGCCATTTTGATACGAATCATCTAAATCGGAAATAATAAAGAAATCTTCCAGCCCATTTTCTGGTACACCGAGTAATTCAACATCACGAAAAATACCACTTAACCACCACATATCTTGATCCTCTAAATACGTACCATCTGACCATTGATAGACTCGCACCGTTAAATCATTTGTTTCACCAATTTTAGCGTAAGACGTAATGTCAAATTCTGCTTCATTTCGTGCACCTTTACTGTAGCCAACTTCATGGCCGTTCACCCAAACATGATAAGCTGAATCTACGCCACAAAAACGTAAAATGATTTTTTTATCGTGAAATGTTTCATCTATAGCAAATGTCCGTTTGTAAATACCTGTTGGGTTTTCCGTTGGTACATACGGCGGATTAATGGGAAAATTGTACCATAAATCAGAGTAATGCATTTTGCCATATCCTTGGACTTGCCAATTTCCAGGAACAGTGATTTGATCCATTTGGCTTGTATCAAAGTCCGTCGCAAAAAAGTTTTCTGGGCTGTATTCTGGCGCTTCTAAAAAGAGAAAATGCCAGCATCCGTTTAAATTTTTGTATGCTTGTGTATATTTATTTTCATTTAATAACGCTGTTTCTTTCGAAGGAAAGCTCGAAAAATGTGCTCGTCCAGGCAACCGATTGATACTATCTACTTTATAATTTTCCCAAGTCTTCATAATCCATTTCTCCTTTACCAACTTCATTTTTTTCTTTTGTTTCATATCGTTTCCAACAAATCCAAGCAAAGCCCATAAAGACAATTAACCCAATAATGTTATACGCCAACATGCCCAGTGGACTAGCGGTTCCTTTCGGTAACGTGCCATTGATTTCTTCCATGATTAATTTTGGATCCGGCACAGTTGACATAAAGAATACAAAGATAAAAATGGCTAATAAGAAAATTCCCGCAATTAAGCCAAAGGTTCGATTACCAAAGCGGAAACTTCTCGGCATTGTTTCTTTTTTCCAACGAAGCCCAATATAGGCGATTAACAAGAACAAGACAGGCACTAATGACGTAGAAGCTGTCATATTAATTAACGTTTCTAAAAAGCTATCCATATTTCCAATTCCTAATGCTGGAATGGCAACTAAAATCGTCACAATAATTCCTTGAACTAACAAAGCATTGGTTGGATTTCCCTCTTCGTTCGTTTTCACTAGCCACTTACCGAAGACCCCATCAGGAATTTCTGAGAAAAATACTTTAACTGGTGCTGCCGTCCACAGAGCCAAAGAACCAAGACTTCCGACAAATAAGATAATTCCTACTAAGCGCACCATCATTGCTGCGGGAATATGGAAATACGTACCTAAAATTTTAAAAATATCAAAAATACCATTTGAAAAATTTCCTTTTAAGACGTCCGTTGGCACTACCAAACCTACAGCAACGGCACCAAGAATATACATGATACCGACCGCAATCGTTGCACCAATCATCGTGCGGACAAACGTTTTATTGCCGCCTTTAACATCCTTAATATATACACCGATACTTTCACCACCGCCAACAGCTTGTAAAATCCACGCCATCGTCATGAAAAAAGTCCAATTAAAAGTTGGCATAATTGACGTCGTGGTAAACTCTTGTGCTGGCTCATTGCCAAAACCAAACACGACGACAAAGGCTAAAACCACAAAAGTTACGCCCATAAATAAACGAGCACCACCCGCTAAGCTAGTCACTTTCGAAATCCACGAAACCCCTTTAATACAAACCCATGTCATTAACCAAAATAACAGGATAGAAATCACTGCAATTATTTTAGTACTATGGTTTCCTTGAAAAACGTTTTGACCTAAAAAAGCGTATGAACCATAAATCAATGTATTCGGTAGCAATGAACAGAAGAAAAACAAGTTGACAAAGAAATACGACCAAGCGCCTAAAAATGCCCATTTAGGTCCTAGCACAGATTCCAACCAACTGTGAACACCTGATTCATTTTCAGAATTAGCAGAAGCAAATTCTGCAATCATTAGAATAAATGGTAAAAAGTAAAAAATAGAGCCGAATAAATAGCCTGGAATAGTTGCTAGGCCAATCTGAATACTGTTGTTAACAATGCTGGGAAAGGCAAAAACCGCTGAAAAAGTCATGAGCATCAATGCGACAGAACCTAATCGTTCCCGTGAATGTGTTGCCATTTTACTACATCCTCTCTTTATCAAATTAATTAGTACTCACACATTGTAAAACGCTTACAGTTTTTTAAAAATAAAAAATGTTGCCTACTTCTTGTAAAGATGTTGACTTTTAGAAAGCCTTTACATACTCTTATAAAGAGGTGATAGCATGCAAAATGTTTTTACAAATAATGTCAGCATCCTGATTAATGATCAACCTATTAGCCAAGAATTTCATCTTTATGAAGCTGGCTATGAAAAATGCCGTCCGACAAAACCAACTGAGTTTGCCCCCATTAATTATTGGGTTTTGCATTATTGTAGCGATGGTGAAGGCTATTTTTCAACACCCTTTATGGAAAAACAACACATTACCGCTGGCGATTTGTTTATGATCCCAGCCAATTGTCGCAATATTTATTATCCTAATCGGCAAAATCCTTGGACCTATCATTGGGTCGGTTTTGTTGGAGATCTTTCGTCTCAGTATTTAGAAAAAATAGGCCTGACTACCGAAAATTGTATTTTAAAAGGAACTGTTGATAAGAAATTAGAAAGTTTATTTAAAAATATTTACCAAGAAGCGAAGAAACATAATCATTTTGGCAGTTTAAGTGAAAGCTTTCAATTGTTGAATTATCTAGAGCATCATTCCGTTACACAGCACGAAAATCAAAGCCAACAATTATTTAACCAAATTAAAATGGCTATTCACGAAAATTTTTCAAACAATCTTTCAATTAGTCAATTAGCTTCTGAGTATAACATTGATCGTAGCTATTTATTTAAGCTATTTCAGCGTTATGAACAAACAAATCCTAGTATTTATGTACAAAACTTAAAATTGCAAAAAGCCTGTTCTCTGTTAAGAAAAAGTTCCTTAACCATCACGGAAATCAGTTTTGAAGCAGGTTTTTCTTCACCTTCTTATTTTTCAAAATTTTTCTTCCAGAAAAAAGAGATGACACCTCGACAATATCGTCAACAGTTTTTGACTTAAAATAAATTGTTGCTTATCTGTAGTTAAAGTAAAAAACGATTTATTTGATAATTTTCAAATTTAGGTAGTTCTTATAACTTATCTATTTTATAATTAATTAGGGTTTTATTATAGGTGGGAGTGTGATATATAGATTAATCAAAACCAATAAATAATTTACAAGTTTTAGCAAATAAACAATATTGGAGAGAAAGTGGTAGATGATTGTATTGTTGTTAATTTGTCAAAGTAGACAATTAAATTTTATAGATATTTTACTAGCGGTAGTTGTTTTAGCAAAAGACAACTACCGTTTGCTATAAAAAAAGAACCCTTGTAACACAAGGGTTCTCGAACATTCAAAAGTTGAATGAATTATTTTACTGTTATGATTTTTGTACTTTTTGACGAACTCTAATTCTTTCTAGACGCTTTAATACCGGTATTTCTTTAGTTTATTTTTTCTGACAAGTTCCACTTTTTCATAAAAAGTATGGTCAAAGTATGGTCGTTTTATTAAAATAATACTTTTCTTTATAAAATCTTTATTAAGTGATAGAATTGACTTAAATTAATAAGCAGGAGTGTATGTTATGGATTGGAAAGAAGTTGGAAAAAAAGCGTTAGATGTTAGTAAAAAGGCTACTGAGAAAAGTATTGATTCGTTCCAAGAATGGAAAAATGATCCAGAAAGAATCAAAAAAGCTGAAGAAAGAAAAAAAACAATCGATAAGAAACAAGATAAAAAAGCACCCATGTTTCATAACGGGGTTCACTGTCCTAAATGTCGTAGTATGAATGTAGAATTTATGCAAAATAACCGTAAAAGTTTTTCTGTAGGTAAAGCTGCAGGTGGTGCAATTTTAACAGGTGGCGTGGGTACATTGGCTGGATTCGCTGGAAAAAAAGGGAAAAATCAATGGCACTGCAAAAATTGTGGAAACACATTTACTTCAAAAAAATAGGAGCACTGCAATGGCTAAAATAAAACATAGAATAACAAAAAGAAAAGAGCAAATTAGATGCATTTTCCACGACAGAAAACCAATTCAAAAACGAATTGCACTGTGGATAGTACTTTCAATCTTAATATTAGATATAGTATTTCGTTTCGGCGTTTTCAAATAGTTGTGTTTTTAATCCAACCTAAAAAGGTTGGATTTTTTTATGGACCATACAGGACTCGAACCTGTGACCGAACGGTTATGAGCCGTTTGCTCTAACCAACTGAGCTAATGGTCCTGAAAATAAAAAACTCAACTAGCTTGGGCTAATTGAGTTTGGTTTCATTATTATGAAGTAGACAACTTTAAGACGACTACCACACAGGCAGCTTACAAAGGATGTATTACCTTAGCAATACAATTATGCGTACCTTAAAGAATTACTATCTTACTTCAAAAATAGTTTACCATTTATCGTCTTATTTGGCAATATATAAATCTATCTTTTTTTACAAATGTCCAACGAACAAGAATTCCATGGAAAATAATGAGCACAACCAACATTGCACATTTTAATTAATTCTCTATTTTTTTTATCAATATTTATACTCCCTAAAGCATGATTTTTGCAAACTCTAAAAACCGTATTTGCGAATAAATCAACTACTTGAATTAAATCCTTTGACTCTGAATTTTTATAACTAGTTTTGATTGTTTCAAACTTTCCATCTTCAATTGTAAATTTAATCATCAGGTATTCTTGCAAACTATTTAACGACTCAATAGCCGTATTTCTGTCATCTATTTGCATTTTCAACATTTTTAAATCTGAACTATTTGATACTTTGGAGATTTCATTAACAGTTAAATAAACAAAGTAATTGAACGATAGCGCAGTTTTATGTATTAAACTTTCAACCAAATTAAAATTATCTATTACTTTAAAGTGGAAAGTCACATCTGTCTTCTCATTAATTCTTTTAAAAATTGCTTTTTTCATACCATAGGGCATTTCTGATCCCTTGATTTCTTTTGTTATATCTAAATCCACACCCGACACCTTAATATAATCTGCTTTAGCTTTTCTAAACTGACGAATGACATTATATGGTTTATCAGTTTCTAAAAAAGCTATAATAAAAAATCTATTTTTATTCAGTTTACTTGCTGTAATGCTACCGGATTCATCAACAAAAAGATTCATTACAAAACTCCTTAGAATTATTACTTGATAAGTTAATATTAACTTTATTCGATAATTATTTCAATATAATTATTTAATTATATTGAAATAATTAAGCCGCCTTTGGAAAGGCGACTCAAAGAAAGTTATTCTTAGTATCCAGTTCCCCAGGTATTCGATGGGTTGCCATCATTTGGCCCAATGGGAATATAAATGCGCGTTCCGTTAGTATCAGAACCACCTAAGAAAACATAGCCATCTGCTACACGAACCGAATCATATTTAAATTGTGAACCTTTCGGCCAAATTCCATATACAGGCGCTGACAAGCTTGGCGCACCGTTGCGAAGAACAATTCCTTCATTTACACCGATGGTAAATGTTTTTGCAGGTGTTGGCTTACTATTTTCCCACAATTCCGCAATATCGCCATCGTTTGCATAACCTAATAATTTACCACTATTTTCGATACGATACAAGTTTTTACGGCCATTTAGTTTTTGTGTAATGGTTCCAACCTGTGTCCATAAAGTATTAGCATTGATATGTTGTTCAATTGGCGCATCTGGATTTTTGTAGATTGTTGTAAAGCGAACGTGCTGCCCAACTTTGTATTTAGGTTGATTAGGCTTGCCTGGGTTTACAATAACTTCGCTCCCATCTTCTGGAAGCCCAGTTTGTAAATCTTGTGCAAACTGTGCCTTGCTAATCCCCCAAGATGCCAAATAGCCGTATGGATCTGTGTGATTTCCACCTAAATTGTTTGTCACCCACAAATGAGTTTTTATGCCGTAACCTGTCAGATCGTCTAAATCAAACGTCACATTAATTTGACGTGCTAAATCACGTAATAAGTTAACGTAAGCTGCATAGTCTTTCTTAAACATAGCTTTATTTGAAGTATTGGCTAATTCGACTTGTGCATAAGCATAAGGGTTTGCATCTCCTGCGCCCCAAGCTATACGACCGTTTTCCGCTACCTGAAGTACACGGCCCCCTCCACCTACAACATATTGCGTAAACGCTTCTTGTCGTTGCCAGTTGTTAAGCATGTTATTGGATTCGTTTTCTACACCAGCGTCCATATTTGCAGTATCATGCGCAATGATGTATCGATTAACTGTTGATGGCCAACCTGCGTTAATATTTCCGCGGGTTTCTACTTGGTAAGCATCTACATTGATTGCGGGCATAAAAAATAGAGCGACAAGCGCTCCAACTAAAATTTTCTTTTTCATTTATTTGTCTCCTTTTCTATCTGATAATCCAGGCGTTGTATGGTCTGTCACAATTCCTAAAATAGTTAATACAACAAACACTGCATTGACAACATCTAACAGCTGCTGATTAATCACATCAATTTGAAATTTATACCCAAAAGGGACTGCAACTACTTGAACAAGTAGCAAAACTGCAGGAATAAGAGACAACCAGAATTGTTTATTTTTTATTCTTGATTTCCAATCAATCATTTTTATTTCCTCCAATTCCTCGAAAGAGGGTTTTATTTTGTTCTTCCAATCGACTAATGCGCACTTCATGGTTATTTAATCGGTCAACAGCCTGTTTTAGTTCTTTCATGCTATCTTCTAATTGAGAGAAGACATGATAGAATTTCATTAATGCGAAGATAATTCCGCTTAAAAATGTAATCACCGCTAACCATTGTTCTAGTGTTAAGTTCATCATGCACCTACTTTCTACTTACAATAAAACCGCCTAGCTTTCGCTAAACGGCTATATTTGTATTATTCATTAATTATGCTAACGATCCATCAGGCAATCTGTTAAGAATTGAAACAGAACCGCCATTTAAAGAACCTTCATTCGGGAAAGGATCTTTAGTCAGCCAAGAACCTTGTACATAAGTATTTCCATTGTGTGCACTACCAAACCGGATATCTTGTGGAGATCCCTCTACAATTGCCATGTAATTTTTAGCTGCTGATTGTGCGAATGACCATTGTGATACTGACAAGCTATTATTAAAATACGTATTTGAGATTAAATCGCCAAGCGTTCTAAAACCCATTGGCAAATCATAAATAACCGGCATATCATTACCAAATTTAGTATAATCATTAACATTTATACGCATATTGAAAAATACCGTATTTCCTACTCTAAAGATGTCTACTTTACTTTCCGTTGCATTGATCGCATCTTTTGCTGCCTGAACTTTATTAGACAAATCCAAAGAAGTTCGTAAATAACGATAAACTTTGTTTTCTGCTAGTATATCTTCAGTCGATGCAATTTTTGTCCAATTAGTCCAGGTTGCAGGACTTCCTTGACGACTACGGGTATACGTTTCGCCTTTATAGATATAAGTTTGATTGATGAACGTATTATCTGCATATACAACAAGTACACCGTACACAGCCCCGTCATAAGGCCTATTAATTCCTGAAGCACCAAACACTGTGTAAATACCTTTATCTAAAATCTCATTCCAGTCCTGCGCCTTAATCACAGTTTTTTTAGCAACTAATGATCCGTTCTCCATCTCTGTTTTACTTACATAACGAGAATCTGATTCTGTTCGTGTATAAAAGTCTGCTGCTCGCAATTCTTCTAATGCTGCATTCATAGCATCAGTAACTGTTTTTCCAATTGCTGTAATATTTGTCTCTACAGTTTTTCCTGCCTGATTAATCTTGTTTTCACTATCTGTAGCCACCTTTGAAATACGGCCTTCTGCATCACTTACTGTTTTATCAATTTGCGTTTGTAATGTATTCATCTCTGTTTTTATTGTTTCAATTCGCTTAACAACTGCACCATAATCAGTATCTATTTTTTCTAATGCAGATTGATAAGCTTCATTTAAAGCTTTAACTAATTTGTTGTATTCAGTAATTATAGTTTTTGCTTCTTCTGCATCAATGTCAGCATTTCCATAAACCGTAATCTCAAAATCATCAGTAGATTCTCTCTTGTCATTCTTCATGAAAGAAAAATATGCTAGTTCATATGAACCAGCTACAGCAAATGCCATATTGGGGAAAGTATAGGTAAATTCCCCGTTTTTTCCATTTGTGATCTCTATTCCATCAGAATCAAAAACTTTTGTTCTTTCTTCATGAGTTACGCCTTCAAAAGTAGCTACCCAGTCAGTCAAGTCAAAGGGAGCTCCATCTTTAAATATTTGAACCCTCATTGAAAAACTTTCTCCGTCTCCGACTCGACCATAAACAATTGGTCGCCCGATAGAATTTTTTGAAAGATCAAATCTTAATAAATCGCTCATGTTTCATAACCCTCCTCTTTTTGTTGTGTCAGTCTAACCTCTTCATAACCTTTTCGATACGCAACAAGGTTCCAACTAAATTCTATTAGCGCTGGGTCGCTTTTGACTACAAAATATTTTTCTTTAGTTTCTTCTACCCATATATTTCCTTTACTATAAGGAGTTAACATAACATGATAATTTTCACTTTCAGTATTCACCGTTTCTAAAAAAATAGGTTCAATATCTATTTTTATTTCACCATCAGAATCTGTAATTGCTTTACCATAGTCAGCAAAATAATATTCTGGCGTTTCGTAGGCGTTTAACAGTCGATGACCGTATGACAGTGTATCCACAAGAGAGTTTTTGGAACCAGTAACACTAAGATTTCCTGTGAAGCTTGTAGAAGTAGCGGATATACTAATCCTTCCTCCAGATGATCCTAATACTTTAGTATCATTATTCCCTATACTAAAACCATTGCTACTCACATTTAAACTAGGACTATTACTAGCTGTAGAAGAATAACCAAAGCTCCCAGGTGCAAAATTCAAACTATGACCATTACCAACAACATAAAAGTTATCTAAGTTTGCAGATCCTGACATATTATTTGTTGCGCCAAAAAATGTTAGAAATGCCTTATTAAGCTTTTTATTAAATATCGTAAAAGAACCTTCGTCTGAAACATCTAATCTAACATTTCCTTCTTTTTGATTAATTAAAGTAGTGTAAAATTTAAATATTTCTTTTCCATCACTATTTCGCGTCCAAGTTATTGCCCCATTGTCCTCTTTTAAAGAAAAGTCTTTTCCGATGGATGTAATAACTGAACCTGAAATTGTTACACCTTCAATAGCTATCGCTTTTAAAATTCCAGTATTTATAGCAGAGGCGTTTATTCCGTTAGCAGTTATTGCATTCTCGAAGCTTTTCCCCCCATCCGTTGAAATTCCGATACCCGCAGAGTTTAATATAACTATTTTATTTGAGTCATTCTTATCAATGGCAAGAATACCTGTCTTGGCATATTTCACTTCCGTTTGTGAATTGATTAAATCGGAAGTTGCTTGCTGGATTGCTGCTGTTAACCATTCATTTGGAATAGGCTTTATTCCGTTAGATATATCTGACCATGATTGAGCGTTACTAGCATCAGCTTGGTTCTTCTTATCAACTAAGTTTAGTGAATTACATGTTATATTATTTTCAATTAAATCCCCAGTAACATTAAAATTCTCAGTTACTCCAACAATTCTTATTTTTTGTTGAAAACCTAACTGTTCATTAACAGCCATAATGTAATCTCCTGGTTCAGGCAACCCATATTGATACCCGACTTTTCTCAAATCTTCTACGGTTAAATTAACAGAGATACTATAAGAAGATTCAACAATTTCCTTTAAATGTTCAAGAAAACTATCTTCTTTAGTATAGCGTTCGTCAACAATTGGGTCCGCCTCAAGCTTCCCATAAATTTCCGCTAATGGGCTGGTATATTCAACTATTAATCTTCCTTTAGTAACATCATTTGGGTCTTTGTACGCCCCAAATCCTTTCGCATACGTAACAAAATCACTTATATTGTGCTCTAACCCTAACTCTTGCATATTAAAACCTTTACGAACAATCGTTGATAAATCACTGCCTATCTTGTCAACGATGTAAAGGTTATTACCAATAATTTGAAACTCAGTGTTAGTACTATTTATAAAGTCATTAAATAACGCTAATCTATTTTTCATTCCAAAATTTTCTTTTTCGAATGCTGGTATAGTAGCAGCTAGTGAATAAGTAAAACCACTGTTTTTAAAAATAAAATCTAGATAAGCTTTTGCAGTATTTGAACCGTTTAAAGTATCATACACGCATGATTTACCCATTCTAAAGAAAAATTCATGTATGGCATCAAATTCAACAGTAATATTATTTCCATAATCAGTTGGCATGGCATAAGTTAAATAGTATTTTTCATTTTCAAATTCTACTTGCCAACCTCTGTCTATTCTGTGAAGGACATCATTATTAGTATATATAGTACCGCTAATTGATTTTTCACCATTTAGGCTTCTAACGAAAGATATATCTGCCAATGCAATAAAAGTATTTCCATCTGTATCTATGAATTGAACCATCACTACTTACTCCTTATCTATATAAGTCAACTTTATTCAATATATTTATTTCTACTTCACCAATGTTAAAAGATGTAGAAAACGGTATAAAACCAACCTCATTTGGCTTTAAAATAAAATATTCAATATTTGTCTGATCATTAATATTTAAACCATTAAGAGTGAAAGATGTTCCTTCTAACAAAAATTTATCGCCGGATAAAATATTTCTTTTACCAACATACTTAAACTCTCGTTCATCAATAGATAATTTAAATTCAGCCCCTAAATTTTTTTTTGCAATAATTTGCACTTTCCATGGCCATTCTAATTGACTGCAAGGAACAGTACCGCGATATTCAATCATTTTAGAATTTGTTATTTCTATATCATCAGGGATGGTAATTCCAAATGGTAAATCTACCGTCTTAAATGTTAGTGATACTTCGTATAGAAGGCCTACATCACTAAAGCCTTGAAAATCATAATTGATTTCTCCGTCTAATAACACTTTATATCTATAATGATATTGACGTTGCTTATCAACTCTCAACATATCGAAACCTTGCTTTTCTCCAGGTCGCTCATAACCATATAAGCTTTGATTAGTATACATTTTAGTTATATAAAATGGTTCTGTGTCTGCAAAAGTACCATTCAATTTATCTTTCATGTACTCATCTTGAAGTTCATTTTCTACATAATAATAACCACTCACAGTGATTTTTTTCTCACTATGAGTGGCTCCCAAAAATAGACTTCGGTTAGTTCCGTCTATTTTTTTAGTATTAATTTCAACAATAGAATTAGTGGAATTAATATCTATCACAAGGACACCTAGGGAGGACATCCTTGTAGATAAGTTTTCCTTTTCTATTTTTAAGTCCATAGTGTCCTCCTCTATTTCTTGTTAACCAAATTAACTTTATTTTGATTTCTTGCTTCTTTTTGTTTAACAATTGTGTATATTTTATCTCCAACAAGTTCGGTATGAACTTCAAATACTGGTTCTTGTAATTGACTAGTTTTAACTTCTTCGCTTAATTCATTCATAGATGAAGAAAGCTTATTAGAGACATTTCTAGTATCCGCCGTTAAAACAGAATTTGCTTCATATTCTTGTGATTTTATTGATGTTGCATATGCTAACGCTTGTCTATCAACTTGCTTTTGCATTCTTGACATGCCGTTAACTAAACCCATCCCAACAAATCCCCCAATTTTATCGGTAACACGTGATGGCGAATGAATATCCAGTGCTTTCCTCATAGTACGGGCTACGTTACTAGCTATATTACTAGCAGTTGCGTAAATAGAACCCGCAGAATTTGCTAAACCATTTCTCAAACCTATACCTGCATTATAACCGATATTAGAAAGCGTTGAAGTCAATCCACTAAAAATGGAGTTTATTCGACTCGTGGAAGAAATCATTATGCTTGTCATTGAATTCATGCTATTCATAACGGCACTATTCATTCTATTCATACCATTTTGAACATTATTTGCCATTGAATTGAATGCTTGAGTATTTGCAGAATTTATCCTACTGAATCCCCCGTTAATAGTACTAACAACACTATTCATTGTACCTGTCACATTTGACTTCATTGAGTTCATGGACTTCGTTACATTGTTTGACATCTGTGAAATGTCTTGCGAAGATTTATTATTAATATTTTGTGTATTATTTGATACATTTTGAAACATTTGGTTAGAGGCACTAGAAGCTTGTTGGGTAGCTTGATTCATATTAGTGCCAACAGCATTCGCAGTACCAGAGGTAGCCTGATTAACATTAGATAAAATACTATTATAGTCACTAGAGACACCATTTAGTGCACTATTAGACTCTTTTGTTGCAGCATTTGCTGCTTTAGTTGAATTTGAACTTACTACACTATTAAGGTTATTCATCGTTCCTGATACATTTGTAGCTAGTAGATTATAGTTTGAAGACGTACCATCTTTAGCTGCATTAGAAGCATTAATTGCATTGTTTGAGGCTTGTGTACTCAAATTACCTACATTTAAATTCATGTTGTTCATTGAATTAGCAACATTTGAACTTGCTTGTCCATAAGATGAACTCAAATTTGTAGCAGTAGTAGTAGCATCATTTGATACTTTTGAGCTTGTTTCAGATGACTTACCCGTTATTGTGTTCCATAAATTTGAAAACCCATTTTTAATACCATCCCAAGCTCCTTTTAAAACATTAGGAATAGCCTCTAAAATAGCACCAGCAAGAGCTTTAATAATATCCCACCCAGCAGCAATAATTTGTGGTAGCATCTGGATTACCGTGCCAATCAACGTCATAATGATTTGTATTCCCGAAGAAACGATGTTTGGCAAATTCTCAACAATACCATTAACCAAGGCCATAATAATTTGCATTGCTGCGTCTAGAATCATAGGTAAGTTTTCTACAATAAAATTACATAATGAATTTATAATTTGGACTGCTCCATCTAAAAGCTTAGGTATATTATCCATTAAACCTTGGATTAATGTTAGAATCGCGTTTAATGCGACAGGTAAAATTTGTGGCAATAATTGAGTAAGACCATCAATTAAATTCTGAAGAATCTGAATACCCGTATCTATAATTTGAGGTAGATTTTCCATTACAGAATTAACAAACGAATCCAAGATTTTTTTCACTGATTCAACTATTTTTGGTATATTTTGAATGATTCCTTTAACTATATTCAGCAAAAGTTCCATTCCCATTTTTAATAATTCAGGCAATGCACTTGCTATGGAGCTCAAAAATGAAGTAATAACTTCTAACGCTGAATTTATAAGAGACGGTGCATTTTGCCCCACACCTTGTACAAGACTTCCAATAATTTTCATACCTGAATCTATGATTATTGGAATCATTGTAGATATAGCACTAGCTAGTTTAGCAATTAATTCAGTGCCACTTTGCATAAGTTGTGGCAATTGTGAGGTAATACCATTAACAAGATTAGTTATAATTTCTGGGCCTTTTGTAGTTACCGTCTTTAATAATTTGTCAATTTGTGCTCCAAATTGATTATTGATTAGTCCCAATCCAGCTATAACTAATCCTAATATAGCTGCAGGTCCTATAGCTGATAAAGCTACTTGCATGATAGTTCCCATTGCAGAAGTCATGCCACCTAAGGCTCCCATACCAACAGAACTTGCCATGGATAAGCTACTTCCTATTTTAGGAATTAAACCTATCAAACCTGTTAATCCAGAACTAAACATTTTGAACGGTCCGCTTATCATACCTCCTAATATTCCTGAAAATGCTGAAAATCCGCTTGAAAGAGATGCAATTGCAGGAACTGCTTTACTGACTACTAGCGCGCTTCCCAATACAGCAGCTATAGGTAATAGTCCTTGAATAGCACCTTTTAAAGCATCAATACTTTTTTTAGACAAATCAGTGCCATTGATAAAATGGTTTAAAACATTTGTAGCAACATCTACTGCTGCAGATATTTTATCCATATTAAAATCACCAATTTTATCTGTTAATTTGCTGACTGCTTCTATCCCTACTTGAGACAGTTGATCAAAAGCCGGTTGTAATTTATTGGTGATTGTTTCCTTTAAGCCATCCATTGCTTGACCGACAGTTTTATATTCGGTAGCCATTTTTGAAAACGTTTCGTTTGTACCAGTTTTAGTTATTGCATCAAAGAAATCTTGAGTAGCAATTTTCCCATCTTGAACCGCAGTCACCATTTCAGAGGTTGACATGCCCATAGTTTTAGCAACAGCTGCAATACCCGCAGGAGTTTGTTCTAACATCAATTTAAAATCTTGCCATTGAACCATCGGTTTAGCAGCCATTTGTGTAGCTTGTTGACTTAGCGTTGTCATCGCTTGTGTCGGATTTTCAGCTGCCGCAGCTAATCCACCAAAACCCATAACCAATTTGTCAGTATTTTTTATTCCTACAGCTGCTAATTGACTATATGTAGTAGCCATTTCAGAAGCAGAATAAATTGTTTTAGTGGCAAAATCCTGTAGCTCTTTTTTTACAGATGCTATTTCATCTTTTCCTTTACCAATATTTTCCATATTAGCATTGAAAGTTTTCCATGTAGCTGAGCCTTGGTTCAAGTCACCTATAATTTCTTTAAATCCGCTAGAAAGTGCTGATATGCCTTTTTGAGCTACCGCGTATGCTGCACCAATACCTATGATTTTTTTTACTAAATCATCTGTTGCTGATCCTGCTTTATTGGTTCCTGAAACCATCTTATTTAGTGCGTTAGACGCTTTTGATCCAGCACTATTAAACGCTCCAGTTAATTTCGAACCTATATTAGTTCCCAAAGTAGTAATTTTTGAACTTATTTCACTAGCACTTGATCCAACAGCTTTAAATGCACTTTTAAAAGGCTGTGGTATTTTAGAAGCAACTGTCGAAAATGCTTTACCAATTATTGATGTTTGTTGTGATAGTCCAGCTCCCATTTCTTTAGCTGAACTTACAACCGCATTCTTGGCAGCTGACATCCCTTTTTTAATTGGTTGTGGTATTTTTTCGCCGATTCCAGCAATTACACGTTGAATACCGCCGCCAGCTTTTTCAAATAATGCAACAGTTTGCGGTAAAACTTTAGAAACGCTATTTAGCATCGGATCAGCTAACTTACTCATAATTTGACCGACTTTTTGAGTAGTACTCATAGATCCGCTTTGTAATATGTTAGCAACATCATTCATAGTTTTATTCGCTATAGATGAAACTTTATTCATTGCAGCATTATATTGCGACAAATCAGCACCGATAACAGCGTTAATAGCACCTTCAAAAGCCATTTACTCACCTCCACTTTTTATTTTTGAAATAGTTCATCACTTCTTTTGCCTTTTCCACACGATTGTATGTTTCTTCCTTTTCGTTTGTCGTAGCAAAAATAGATTTTATTTTGCGTTCAATTTTTTCTTTATCAAATACTTTTTTTATTTTTGGCTTCTTTGCATTCAAAACATATCTTAAAGTAAACGCATAATGGGCTTTTTGTTCTTGTTCATCTACACTTTTCAAAGCTAATCCTTCTAAAATCGCTTCTAACTCCCACTTATAACAAGACATAATTAATGGAATATCCACTAATCCTTGCCTAGCACAATTCACTATGAGATTTCTTTCTTGATTCGATCTGCTAAATCTTTGACCGCTTTTGCTTGTTGCTCTGGATTTTGAATCTCTTCGGTCGGTTGTTGGCTCTTCAAGTAATCTGCTGCTTTCTCTAGATTGTTGATATATTTCTTCAATTTCTTCACGAAAAAACCAGAATCCAACATTTCTTGTTTAAGTGTTTCAAATACCATGCTGTATCCTTCTTCTTCATCTTCAAAAGTTTCCACAAAATCCTGAACAGACTTCGCAATGTCTTCATCTGTTACTTTATCTTTTGAAGCCAGCTTGATAATATCAAAAAGCGCATCATCATCTTCTTCTAGAACTTTTACAAAAAGAACACCTGCGCCATCATTTTGTGAGTTACCTTGAGCATCTTTTGTACCTAGCTTTTTATTAGCTTTAAATAACATTCCATAATTAAACTTAATTTCTAATTGTTTCCCTTTTAATTCAACTGCAAATGACATATATTATTTCCTCCTGTTTTAGCCATTTTTATAGCTTCTATATATTTTATAGTTGCTTTATCTTTAGCCATATTATCTAACCTATCTTCAAAAGGACTAGTATTAACATATTTTCCTTTAAAAAATAAATCTTTATCTTTTTCAGTTACACCTGCATTGTGTAATATTTTTGTTTCGTACCATTTATTGACTGGATCAGTTGGCCAGCAAAAATTTAATTCTTCATCGATTTTCGGGCCTATGTTAAAAACTAACATATTCCATAATTGAGCCCACATTTCCGCAGTCCAAATTTGAATATTACTGTCTTGGTAATTTAAATACTTGAATAAACGTATTGAATCACAATAAACCTTTTCCCAATATTCTTTTTTCGGATTGGTTATAACCCATTGAGCCCCACCTGAATTACTATTAATTGTTTCAAGTGATTCAAGATTGACACCAACTATACCGGACATCTCCTGCAATATTTTGTCTCCATTTTTGCAGCTACGTATATAATCAATATTTAAATAGCCATTACAATCTGAACAGTACCAAACATCCTCTTTCAAATTAAACTTGTTGAAATCAATCAGTTCTCTAAAAATCACATCTGAGTCCATATAGAAGTATGTTTCTTTTTCTCTACTAGGGTCTTCTTTTAAATATTGCCACCACAAATAAGGCTTAATCGAAGGGATATAGCTTTTATCCCTTCGATTATCCTCATAAGTATGCACTGTTACACCATACTCTTCTTTAAAATACACAGGAATTGATGTATCATGTTTCGAAAAAAGCAATACGATGTCTTCAATTCCTACTTTTTTTAAATTAGTAAGACACACTTCTAATTCCCATTTAAATCTTTGAATCGCAGGCTGACATAATAGGTATTTCATTTTAATTACCTTTGAGTTGTCGTTGTGGTTGTTGTAGGTCTTGTAGTGGTTGTTGTTGTTCCATTATCAATATTGCTATAATCACCAGTAGTTTCTCCTGGGCGTTGGAATTGATACAAACTTTCGACCATTGCAACGTCTTCATCTGACAAAGGAAATGTTCCGTCTTGCAATTTCCCTACAATATTTAATGTGTAGCTAATTTCAACTAAATCTTCTCCTTCAGCATATTCTAATTCGTCAGGGATACCATAACCAAATTTAGCTGGATAAGCTTTAGTTCCGGCTCCTTCTTCCGTTGCAAGAGTATCGTCAACAACAACTCGCCATACTTTAACAGAATGTCCATTCTTTTTGGCTTCTTCAATAACATCAATTGATTCATCATCGGGAGCAAAGTATTGTGTCAATTCAATACTATGTTCATCAGTTGACTTTAAAATTATACGCCCCATTTTTGTTTGTTCATCGATGTTGTCACCGCCAATAGTTGTAGTACCATCTGTTTGAAATGCAGGCAAGAGAGCTGGAGATCCAATTGGTACTTGTGTGCTTTGAATAAAGTACCAAACACGGTTTCCTCTAATAGGTGTTCCTTGGAATTTTTTAATTCCGTTATTTACTGTTTCTGGCATATGAATTCCTCCTAAAAAATATAATCAGATATTTTAAACACGACATGATAAACTTCTCTACCAATAGTGTTATCAGGTCTAATATTTGTACTAATTTTCTTTGTTCGTAGAGCAGATTTGGTTTGATATATTACATCTTCGACTTTTGCTCTACTATTTACTGGATAAAATAAATCTATTTGTAAATCAGTGTTCACTATTGCAGCACCAAATTTTGCACTTTTTGTATCATCGTCAAAGTGATTGCCAATAACATAAAAAGGCTCAATAATTTCTGGCCCTGGAAGTTTATAGTAAATAGGGATTCCCGTTTTATTTAATTTTTCAGAAATCTCTTTTAAAAATTTAGTATTTGGGGCATGTTCCACTTCATTTACCTCCAACTATCTTTTGTAAATTCTTCATTAATGTTGGATATTCTTCTTTAACAGCAGGATACAAGAAAGGTTGAGCAGCCATGAAACGTGTTCCTTCTTCGATGAAAATTGAATAGTTAGCAGGCGAGTCTATACTTACACACATTCTGTACATCATATATGAATATATATTGTTTCTTAACCATCCAGTATCTACCGGTGCTAATTGTTTAGCCCTTTTCTCAACTCTAAATCCTGATTTTTGCAATTCTTTATGAATAGACTGTTCTGTTTTTTCTTTTTGCTTCTTAACACCCCGAACAAATGCCTTCAGTCCAACAATTTGAATAACTTTGCTCATGTTAATATTACAACTGTTGAATTGCGATGAAACTTAACATCAAAAATATTTTTAGAAATACCGTCTATATTAATTTCATCAAAGAAGAAATATCCCTGTAAATGAACTTTAAGTGCATTCTTATTGTATTTTCCAAAGAAAGCTATTTGTTCATCAAAAGAAATATTATGGATACTACAAGGTACTGTTCTAACTTCTTTTGAAATGGCTTCTTCTCCTAAATACCCTTCAGTAGTAATATTCTTAACTATTTTACAACGATGGTTATAAATCATGGTAAAAACCTCGCAATTCCTTTACCAGCTCTAATTTCAGGCTTGGTATACTCGTCTAAAATGTTCAAATATTCATCCAAATAACTCTTTTCCCAAGTAAAAGAACGACCTTCTTCGCTGTCAGAACTTGTCCCTTCACTATTTCTTTTGTTGAAACGTTTAATTGATACATCTCTCAATATATAGTTCAAACTATCAGGTACAGCATCGTACTTATCTGTTCCATTTTTTTGAGCATATTGATTCAAGACAGATAAAATACGTTCTTCACTGTCTTGAATCACTAATGTTAACAATTCATCTTGGAGTTCGTCAGAAATGCCTAACAAAACTTTGATTTCCTTCAGACGATCACCGTATTCTTTTTCTGTCTTTCCCATATCAGAAACCTACTTTACCCTTGTGTCGTAGTAGTCGTTGTTGTTGGTTTTGTCGTTGTCGTTGTTGTTTCACCACTAATTGTTGCTTCTACTACACCTTCTGGAATTTCAGGGAATAATGTTAAAGCATTCATAAACAATGATTCAAATGTTGCATTTCGTAGAGTACGTCCACGAGTCGCTGAAATAAAACCAGTTTCATCAACAAAGTCCACAAAAATATCACCTAAATCAGATGCCTTCATATCCAAGTATGCTAATACGATATTGTCAACGGCGGTAGAATAAACCTTTCCTTCTGGGATTGCGTTTAATACAATAACGTTTGTTGCACCTAGAAAGTTTTTCAATAAGGTCATACCAAATACATTAGATGCATCTGCTAAGACTTTTGTATCCCCTAAGTAGGTTGCTACATCCATAGGATTTACAAAGGAAACAAATTGAGCGCCATCAAACTCTTCGAATGTACTTAGTTTCCCCCATGATTGTGCTAACGCTTTTTGTAACCCTTCAGCTGGAATTTTAGTAGGAGCTGTCCCTAAAAAATTAACAAATTGCGTTTTAATTCCACCTTGAATTTGGCGCAATAATTTTTCGTCAGATTGATCAATCGCAATAGATGCTCCATGACGAGCAATTGCTTCAGCAGTTACTGCACGGCGCCATTTATTAAATGTTACTGTAAATGATTTTCCTTTAGCTCGAGTTACTTTGGATAAAGGAATATCATCGCCTTCCGCAACATTTCCATCTTTTAATGACGTTGTCCATTTGTACATTTGAATTTTCATATCTTTAGATAAAGGTTCTAACCGTGTTACACCTAATAACTCTAATAATTCTTTGATGCCTTTCTCAAAACGATTCACAAAATCAATGGATTTAATTTCTCCTAAATCGTCCATTTTTGTAAGGTCTGGTTCTGCCGCAAATAGTTGCAAATCCATTTTTAATAAACGTTCTTTATTAGTTTTTGACATATTTTTCATAAGTTATTCCTCCTAGAATAAATCTCTATTTTGAGCAATCATTCTTTGACGCTCTTTAGAGTCTTTAATTTGCATAATTTCAGCTTTAGTCATTTGACCACCGTTATTGCCTACTCGTGTCTTATTTTTGCTAGCAAGGCGCTCGTTCACCTTTGCTTCTACAGCTTTATCCCATTCATCACGAAATGCCTTTACATCTTCCAGAATTTCTTCAGCTGTTTCTCCGGTAATTCTATGGGCAAAATCAGAAGGCATACCTTCGGCTTTTAACTGATTTCCTTTTTCAACGAACAGTTGCTGTTTTTGGAACTCAGCCTTTTGTTTTTCAAACTCTTCTTTTTCTTTATCAAGAATAGCTTGTTGTCGCTCTTTTTCTGAAAGTTTCGCTAAACGAGCGGCTTCATTCTTTTGTTCTTCTAAATCTTTTTGCCAACGTGATTTTTTACTTTTGATAATCTCATCAACATCTTTATCGTCTTTTAATCCGAACTTTTCTTTAATTGAAGTCAGCTGTTCTTCATCTAGTTCATCGAGATTCAATGATTTTTGTTCATCTTCATTTTGTTGCTGATGATTATCTCCTCCACCTGAACTATTTCCATTATCTGCAGCAAAAAATTGTAATTGCATTGGTAATAAATTACATGTTTTCATTTGACTTTCTCCTTCCATAGCTTTTATTGAGAATCAATGCTTGCTCATTTCCGTAGCTTTTTTTGTCATCCACGCCTGGACAAAATAAAAAGCCGTTTAAAACGACTCAACTTCTAATTCTTTGTAAATGTTTAATAATTTAGGAAACTGAATAGCAATCCAATCAACGATTTCTTCATTTCTTGGCCATTCTGCGTTATTGTCTAATCCCGATTCAAATAAAATAGCATGGATAATTTCATGGCGTATGGTTCTAGCTTCATATATATCAATTTCTTGAAAATTATCTGGATCTCCGTTATCTAACTGATTAATAAAAATTTCTTTGGTCGTAAAATCAGTGACACCGTCTGCACCGCGCATAAAAGGCTTGTCTGCTTCTGTTGTCTCTTTATAAATTGTGTATTCTACGCCTAATACATTAACTTTTGCTTTTTCTTTCATTACTATTTTCCTTTCTCAAATGCTCTTCATAATCAGAGTCAAGGTAATCATATGGATCTGGTGGTACTTCTTTTTGTTCGTAATGAATTCCTGTCTTAATCAGCATAATCGTTATTGCTAGTGAAAACCCTAAGAAAGGCATGCCAATAATTAAAGCAATAAATCTTAGCAACATTTTAAACATCCCTCAATTCTTTTTTACTTGGAATGATCGTACTTCGACAGTTCACGTGCATCGGTGGTGCATTTAGACCAGGTTGAAAATCTGCTAATTTAAAGACGTCACCGTTTAGACCTTTGCATATTTCGGTAGTGCGATTGTCAATATGAGCAAGGTATTCATATTCAGTGAAACCAGCATCTATATAGCGTTTTGCCGTAGCATTATTGATAATATTCGTTCCATCTGTACGAATGATTGCTTCAGCTCTTGAACGCGCTACATTGTATTTTTTTCTTAACTCCCTTGCCATTTCAGCAGGGCCCAATCCTCTTACAAATCCTTTAACTAAAGTATTCCTCAAGTCATTAGCTAAATCATCTACATTTCCCCAAATACTTTGCGAATAGTTTTTTCCATTGAATGGTGTATTCACTAATTGTTCTAAGGTAGGTAGATTTAAAGTACTCGCAGAATTTCCACCAGATATTTTTCTATATGCGTACTTCGCGACTTCTTTCAAATAGTCATTAAATGATTGTTCAAGATCACCGCGCATCACACCTAATTGATAAAGCAAGTCTAGCTGTAACGCCTCTAATCGAGTGACTTTTCCAGCTCTATATTGTTCATTTAAGCGTTTCAATAATTCCGGGTCTTTTTTAGCCGCTTTGAAATATTTCTTGGCATTCTCTCTATAATCACTTAAGTCCTCCCTCATGAGCCGTTTTTTTGCTTCTTGCATAGAGATTCTATTTTCTTTAGCATACTGAGTATAAAATTTATATATCTCTTTCTGGATGTTCTGGCGATTTTCTGTGTATATAGATTGTAATTCATCGAAGAAATCTAAATCCGTTTTATCAACGTAAGCCATGATTTCATCCATACGCTTTATCCAATATTGCTGTGAAGTCATTCAATCAGCCCCTTAATTTGAAACGCCAGTCAGAATGCCAATAGTGAATCTTAAAGCCTGATTTTCATTAAACCCCTCATCTAAACATTTATCAAAAAGATATTTTCCCTGCTTAGCAATAAATTCTAAACTTCTTTGCGTTTCGAAAAATGTAGCTTCAAGTGTTTGATTATTCTCATTCATCTTCATTAATTCCTTTAGCTGCTTCTCGTTCATCGTCGTCATTCCCCATTTCATTCTTATTCACTTCAGGCCTTCGTGGTTCTGGCTTATCATTTGTTTCTTCCTTAATACGTTTTAGTTCGACATCGGGATTGACACCCGTTACTGTAGACAATATTTCAAATAGTGTTTCATCTGAAACTTGTCCAACTAATTGACTAGCTAATGAAACAATCTCGTTATCTGATTTAGGAACATTCGCAGTAAATATAATATTCGTATTATTAATATCATTGTAAGCTGTTGAATCGTTCCCTTTTATTTGCCAAATATTAATAGCTAGGCGCAATCGTCTCATCAAACCTTTTTCAAATAAGCGCTGTTGCATAACCCGCCGATTATCCGCAGCCATTAACTTGTATTTCATACTCTCACCTGATTGTGTACCACTGAAATTGGCATCCAATGTATCTGGTGTAAAAGTAAATCGTAAAATATCATTAACCAATCTTTTCTTATAAGTCTCTGCACCTTCTGAGTCATATTCTTTTATGAGATATTTTGCATCAGGTTCTGATCCGTTTGGATTTGGATTATCATCTAAAATCATTATTCGTGCTTTTTTGAAAGCTAAAGAAACAGCTAACCGTGAATTAGGAACAATATTACCATCTTCATCTAAGTCATTTTGAGCAGTCCCTGTGTATGGATTTCCTTTGATAAGCAAAATAGCGTCCATTGTGTCCTGCTGATAATTAGCTAACTCAGATTGAGACAAATCATAAGCATCAATTGAATCTAAAACAGGTTCGTATGCACCTGTACGGTCTTCATTATTTGCGAATTCATTAATAGGTACGCCATTAAACGCATAATCTTCAAAGTCTAATAATGTCAATCCCTTTTTATTCTGGTTGTCATTGACATAGATGTATAACATGTCAGATGTATAAACGTTTATAAAATCCTTACGCACCCCATCGCCATAATCTATTGAATAATAATAAACACCAAATAAAGAATTACTGTCAGTCGTATCATCATATACAATGAATGTCTGCTCTGGGTTTAATTTAACTAGTTTTACAAACGCTTGTTCATCTTGTAAAGCAATTGTTTCCAACTCGTAGGCTCTGCCATAGATTGACAAATCGGTTTTGATAAGTACGTTGTGATAGGCTTCGTTGTTTTGCTTATTGAAGTCATCGATTTTTTCTTGCAGTTCATCATTTTCATTTTTGTACTGGACCGGCTGTCCCAACATATAGCCTTGCTCAAAAATAGTGATATATCTAGCAAAATCACTTGCTATTCTATTGTCGGCAGCGTATTCATCAGTTTTTGGAGGACGATATTTGATGTTATTATCTGCTAAGTAATAGCGTTTAAGCTCTTTTAAACGTGGCACTTGTTCAGCAAGATGTCGATTAACAAATCTTTTTAGTTGAGTAATCCATGTTTCACTATCAAATTCTAGGCTTTCAAAATCTTCCTGTGCCATTCTAAAAACCGCATTCGCATTTTTATGATACCTGTGATTTCTTAAAAGCGTTACTTCATTCTTTTTATTCACTTTTTCATCCCTTTCTTTATCCAAAGAAGAACTTGGCAGCGTCCATACGTTCCTCTAATGATTGTGGATTCTTCAAGCTTAAGGCCCTAAGGAGACTGGCCGCGCTGTCTGGTGCATCGTCATGTTCTGCATTTTCTGTATAGTCCAAAATTTCGGCAATGTACTCTTTATCTGTATCTTCTAACCAAATAATCAAGTGCCAGTACTTACGCAAATAAGTAGATATTTTAATAAATTTATTCATAGATTCATGATATTCAGTAACAAACTGACCGCACTCACGTAAATTCTTAGCTAAGTACCCTTTGTCTCCGTTCGTTTCTGTGTGGAAAGTTCCTGCCTGGTAGTGTTGATGCAATCGCAAAATTTCAGGCAAGCAATCATCCACATGTTTCTGCCACTTCCTACCATATCCAATAATTGTTCCATCTTTTTGTTCTTTGAAGATGGTTAAGGCTGTGCTGTCATCGCCACCATAAGCCGCGTCGATGTGTGCTACACCGTTATAAATAAGATTAATACTGTCGGTATAGGTTGGTGCAGTAAATAGCGATTCACTGTCAGCAATATGTTTTAGCTCATAGTTTGCCGCAAATAATGATGGTGTCATTGCTTGTTGCAATGCCTGACGTTGTTCTTTGTCAATTAATCCTGTTTCGTAACAATCGAATTTCTTGACGTTAGGCATTTTAGAGATTGCGTCTTCTTTGTGCCATGGTGTACCTGTGTTAATAAAACGACCACCGCGATTTTTAACGTTCTGCAATTCTTGATACTGAAGTTTCGTTCTCTCTCGTTCAGCTCGACTGACTCGGTCTTTAATGTTAACAATGTCATCAGTAATAACGATGTCCGCATGTTTACCAGTCAGAGAAGCGTATATTCCCATACCGAGTAATTGAGAGGTTCCTCGGCTAGATGTTTTTAAGTTGGTATCTATTTCCGTGGTGGTCTCTTTCAAAAGCACTAATTCAACGCCATATAATGCAAATACAAGCGTTTTAAAGTATTTGCTAGATAAAACCTTTGCCACTTGCAAAATAATCTCTACGACGTCCGTATCGGTCTTACGTAAGAAGATAATGTTTTTATTTGGAAAAAGAACCATCAACAATGCAATTGCAATCGCCAAGGTAGTTGTTTTAAATGAGCCACGATGAGCCAATAACGTTTGATCGTCTTTCTCAAACAAAAAAGACTTTAACCAATCATTGTGCAATTCTCCTAAATCGTTAAACCCCACTAAATTTCCAAAAATTACCGGGTTCGTTTTGATTAGGTTCAAATATTTTCGCTTTTTAGGGCTCATGTAGAATCATCCTCGAAAAACTGCTCGATTTCGACTGCTGCATCGGAAATATTAAGCGATCCTGAAACCTCGGTTTCTCTTCGATCTCTCCACTCATCAGGCTTTCTGTTCTTAAGCCAGAAAATTGCGGATGTAGGGTTGGGCGCCACTTGTTTCGTTACTTTTTTGGTTACTTCCATGCCCGCTTCTGTTAATTCTTTTGTAACTTCGGTGTATTCATAACCCACCGCACTTTTAAACAGTGCATTTTCAACTTGACGATCTACAACTTCTTTTCCTCTTTTGAGGGCGGAAGAAATGGAAGAAAACCTCTTTTTCCAATCGGTAAATGTCCGTTCGGATACTCCAACATTTTGTGCGATTTGCTTATCGACGAGGCCATCTCGTGCCCACCCTTCGATTTTAATTAACCCTTCGTCAGTCAGCCACTCTGTGTACTTTACCATGACCTCACCTCCTATGTAATTTTATGTATAAAAAGAGACACCCAGCAAGTGGATGCCTCTCGTGAAGGATAGAAACATCTATTGACGTTTCCTAATTTATTTAAGTAGCTATGCTACCTATTGGCGTGACAGGATTCGAACCCGCATCTTATCTCACACGTAATCAGTTGCATTACCACAATGCTACACGCCAAACCAGAAGGAGCGACCTTCTAGCAATTGCTAATAAATCAAATTAACCTTTACACACTCTCGTCAGAATGTTTTCCCATCAGGACGTAGCTTTCGCAGACTTTCACGGCTAAAATGATTATGTCACTGGCAAGGATTTGCACCTTGCATGATTAGATTTATCCGATGGGCCAAAGCCCTACATACGAACTTATACGTTGTTCCAATGTCTAATCTCACGTACGAGCGTCTACCTATTCCGCCACAGTGACTAAACTTAACTCTCGCAAACCTGTAGAAAAAAGAGAGAGGAAATTCACCTCACTTCTTTAGTTTTATAATTGGTGGTTTGCGAGAGAATCTAAATGAGATCACAAGTGACTAAACGAAGAAAGTAGATTTTTTTACTTCCTTGTAATCTCAAATCAAAAAAATAAGTAGGCAATCGTTCCGTTAATGTATTTGTGTAAGTGTGTCGCATTTCTTATTTTTTTGACACTATCATAATAACCCGTTTAGAAGGTATATGAAGTGTAGATAAAGTGTATAAAAAAGGTATAAAAAGTGTAGCAAATGGCTACTTAAAAGCAACCAATTCCAGTGCCGAAGCAAATTGAACACTGCTTATTTTATATTAATTTACGAAGTGTTTTACCTTCATCATTTAAGAGCCATACTGCAACAATTTTAAAATCTTCGTAATATGGCAGGTTAATTGCAGTTGTTTGCTCCTTGCCAAATGTAATGACAATCGGGTTACTATTGTTAAAAACTTTAACTGCGTCACTATCACAAGAAGTCCCTGAAACCCCTCCGATATAGTCCACTAAAAGTTTCGCTGCTTCTTTACCTTCTAATTCTTTTTTATTAAACTTATCAATTTGCAATAACATATAAATCTTCCTTTCTGTCTGTCTTTTTTTGCATATGCTAGCAATCGCCAAATATATCCCTTGCAAACTTGTAGAAAAAAGAGGAGGTTATTCACCTCACTTCATTTTATTGAGAACGTATGTCTGCAAGTGACCATCGAAAGTCAAATCAAACGGTGACTAAACCAGAAAGTGTTGTGTAATGTGTCCATTTCTTTGACTTTCGATGTTACTATATTAGCACTCAAATTCGTATAAAAACCGCCAACTTTCCGCCAAAAAACCGCCAAAATTTTATTTATAGGCAATTATTTTTCCATTGCGGTAAGCTTCTGCGAATTCAATCAAAGCTTCTGATTTCATTCTTTGAATACTTCTTTCGGAATAGCCGACTTCTCTAGCAATCTTGTAATTAGAGTAATGGTCCTGCACACAGAAACTATAGTGCAAAATTTGTCTGCTAGTTAGGCTTAATGCCATAAGCCCAGATAAAATTGCGTCTCTTTCTGCTTCTGCATCTGCTAATTGTACTAGCGCATCTTCTGCTTTGTTCCCATGACTTTGGCTTTTAGGCATATCTGTAATAATTGGTGATTTTAAATCTATCAAAGAGCGACCAGCTATTCGCTCTAAACGTCTAAAATTCTTCAACACATTTCTGGCATTCGCTTTTGTTTGTCGAAAATCTACTTCTTTTAGCAATTGAATCAAGTGGAATCGCTCCTTTTGTGGTATAATAACTATGTCGAAAATATTTCTCACAGCCGGAGCAATCTGGCTTTTTTTATTTTCTACTAAATAAACTTTTTACAATACGTACTATGAGATAGTATTTTCAAATACATTTACTCATGATATAATCATATTAACTTTCTTGGGGATTTTATTTCTGAAATAAATTTCTCCTTTTCTATGATAACTGGCGGAAAACAGTTATCGATAGTTCCTGTCTCCACCAGAGACACAATGTCAACCTTATTTGTTGGCACTATTAGCACTTTACTTGGGAAAAGTGCTAACTACCACATTAGTCAGCCATTGGTCGGCTGGCTTTTTGTTTGCAAAAAATCAGCTAGTTATTGTAAAAAAGTTGCAATAAGTTAAAACTCCAATGTACTTGGCCTCCCATATTTTAAAATTCTCCATTCGCCATCTTTTGTATTGGTTTTATTCATATGATTTCTTTCATCACGAGCTATCGTATAATCGAAAAATAAATCGGCTTGCTCTGATCCGCGCAGGTATTCAACATAAACGCCATCGACTTGCCTTCCTAAGATATAAACTTCTGGATAACTCATACACTGGAACCTCCTAAATATAGCCCTAATCCCAAAATAAACGAGCATGAAAGAAAATAAACAAGGTCACTGCTTGTTATGTCATTGCCATACACGAAATAGCTCACGGTTGCTTTGGCTACAAGAATCATTATTGCAATGCCACTAAATTTATTTATTGCTCTTTTCCAGTTGAGTTTCATCTATTCACCATCAACTTTCACAGCAAACGGCCAGTAACGCTCATCAATTGCTTTGATTTGGCTTTCTGTATATCGTTTTGCATCTTCTTTATCAGTTGAATAGAAATACTTTTTACCGAAACGCATATACCCAATTTCTGGCAACTTCACATAATAAAGCTGCTCTTTCTCTACTTCGTAGCCATGAATCCAAGCCTTGAAAAACAAATCAGCATTTCCATCAATCCAGCATGCCAAAGCATCACTGTCAACCTCTTCCGACGACTGATCAAAATATTCATTTGCCAACATTTCAAGCGCCGAACCATACGATTCGATTTTTTCCGCAACAAACTTCGGAACAACGACTTTTTTCGGTTCGTCTAGTTGCTGTACAATATTTATCACGTATTCTAGAGCTGAATTATACCCTTTGTCCCACCTGTCACTAGGACAGTTCATACGTCCATACTTTATCTTTTCAATCAATTCTTGTTTATTCATCGCTATTCCTCCACTTCATCAAATCCACAGATTAACGATTCTTCCTTCCAAATTCCACAATCTTCCAGTACAACCTCTCTTTTATCTTCGTCAGGAAATTCAAGAATCAGCCCATTCACTAATACTGCTTTTACTACCAAAAATTGGTTTGTGTATTGCGGAACTCCTTTACCGATATACTTTACTTTGTCTCCTGGTTGAATGCTCATACTCATTCCGATACCTCCTTGCGTTTCGCTATATCATCGGACCAAGCAGCATAATAATCAAAGTCATAGCCATCTTCTCTTGGATTTTCTTCTAAACGATCTGGATCAGGCATTAATATGGCCTGTTTCACTTCTTTGGATTCATCATCTAGTTCACCCATTAACTCATCTGGGACCTCAATCGAGACTAGCTTTACTGTTTCGTCTTCATCTGGATCATCAGCCATTAGGTAGTCTTTTTCCTCTTCGTATTCTTTGTTTGCTTGAACTAAGCTTTCTGTCCAAGGTCCAGTATTTTTTGAACTTTCATATCGATATAGTTTCATTCTGATTGCCCCCAAAAATTCTTCACAATATTCGTTGCTGCTTCAATGCCATCCAAAAATGCTTTACGTTCACTAGACTGATAATTAGGAAACCTTCCATCTTCGATATTTTTGTTCCAATTGTCGTATTCTTTATCAATTAAATTTATTAGCTTCTGTCTGTTTTCTACTTCTGCTTGAATTATCAATAATAGTTCTTGTTTCGAACATTTTGATAATTTTTTACTAGATTGGATAATCATTCCGCTTCCTCCTGTTCCAAGGCCCACTGGCTAAATGCTTGTAAAATTTCAATTTGTTGAGAAGCCAACAATGCATCAGATGATCCTTTAAAATATCTGTCTTCCAAAGTGTGCCAGATAGTAAAGAATGGATTGCCATCACAATATTCATCCTTCAACCAATCCAGCACGATCTGCTGATTTTCGTTGAGTTCTGGTTGATTACTTTTTGAAGCTCTTTTATTCCAAAGGACTAATAATTTTTCAAAACAAACTTTATCGTGCTCTTTTTCATCCATATCATCCCACGGAACAGAAATTTCGATGCTTGCATTGCATTGTTCACACAATACATAGGCATCTGATAAAATACTAAACGCATTAAAACTAATGTTTTCTGAACCGCAAAACGGGCATGGCTTTATATGAATTTCACTCATTCTGTTTCCTCCAATAATTCTGGATTTTCGTGGATATTACCAATAATTTCTACATCACCATCAAATTGAATCAAAGGATAATACATATTGTTAGCTAAAAGCTGAAAAGCTCCTTCATAAAATACAACTACTCCTATTTGCGGATTATGATGCTTATCGAATAATATATCTCCTTCAAAAATCATTTTTCTTTTTTCATCTTTCAACCCTGTTGATTGCATAAGGACACATTCAGACACATCTAAATTGATGCCGTTGTAATCAACTATACAGCCAATACTACCGTCTTTTTCTAAATCAATCATTTTGACGTCCACCATGTCCTCGGTGTTTTTATCCCACGCTCTAAATTTTGGAATCATCTTCTTCACTCGCTTTCCGCTTAAAAATATAAATTTATATGTTCAAAGACATCTCTTTTTTTACTAGTCGTGTAGTTGTCAAAACGAACGAACAGCTCTTTCTTTACATTATTTGTTAAAAACCTGACAGAATATCCATACTTAATTCTGCTTATTTCAATGGCATCTCTGCATATTTTTCTCAGCTCATTTTTCGATAGTTTAACTCTAAAACCTAGCACTATATCAGCATCACCATTCACGGTCTCTGTCTTAGCGGACCAATCGTCATTACAATAATGCCCATAAAATTGCCAAAGTTTATCATTATCTAACTCAAGCAAATTTATTTGCTCATTCATCTTATTCACCCGCTTTCATAAATACTAACCAATGTGTTTTTGCTCTTTTATTGCCGTACAATGGCTCACAATCAATTGTGCTTAATATTTCAGATAACTTGATTTGTTCCTCGTTCCATTTAAAAACTAACGTCCCATTGGGCTTCAAAACCCTCATACACTCATGAAAACCTTTTTGTATATCTTCTTTCCAAGTTTTCTCGTTTAGCTTGCCATATTTTTTAGCCAACCAGCTGTTATTACCACACCTCAATAAATGTGGAGGATCAAATACAACATGATAAAACGAGTTATCTTCAAAAGGCATCTTTCTAAAATCTGCAACTAGATTAGGATTAACATCGATAACATGCCCACTGTCTAATTTTTCGTAATGTTCTCTGTTGTCCATAAACAAAACTTGTTCGTTTTGCTTATCAAACCAAAACATTCTGCTACCACAGCAAGCATCAAGTATTCTTTTCATAATTTCAAAGGAGAAAAAGCTTTTTAATGCGGCCGCAAATCTCCGCTCCTTTCTTATAAATTCACTGGTTCGTTTTTATAACCAGCATCAATCAAAATTCCCTCAATCACATAAAGGTCCGTTTTCTGCTTTAAACTAGCCTTAAATTTCTTGGCAATATTTCTAGCTGTTTCTAAAGAAACTACTTCATATGTTTTAGCCAGGGCATCCGCAATTATTGCGGATGTTGGCGTGTAATAAATCTCCAGCAAAATGAACACTCACTTTCATTTCATAAATCTAATTTAAATGTTCAGCTTTATATTCCCAGAATTTGTTTCTAGGCATTCCTAACGCTTCTATGATTGCATTCACTGAATAACCAATCCACTGCAAATACAAATATTCTTGAATGGTGAACTTGTCTTTATCAATTGAGTTGATTGGTTTAGATTTATCCATTGTTTGCTCACCAATCTCCTTACCAAGCATTTTAATTTGACGATAGACCATGCTTTTTGGATGTATATACCAGTCTGGGTTTTCATTCATTAACTTAAGCATTTCTTTTCGCTTTTGCTTTTTTTCAGCTTGAATACGTGCTATATCTTCAAAAATTACACTTTTCATTTCGTTAACCTCCTAGAACGGCAGATCATCATCGCTAATGTCGATTGAATTACCTGCACCTGCGAACGGATCTACATCTCCACCAAACGATATTTGTTGGCTGTTATTTTGCTGATTTAAGCCTTTGTTTTGATTCGCAGCATAATTACTCTCGAAATTATTTTGAACGCCTGTAACGCTATTCTGTGAACTCTGAATGCTATTTCTATTCTCATTGGCGCTTTTTGCCTCTAATAATTGGAAACTCTCGCAAACAACTTCAGTCACATAGACACGTTGGCCTTGTTGGTTGTCATAATTACGAGTTTGAATTCTGCCAACAACTCCTAATAATGTTCCTTTACGAGCATAATTAGCCATTGTTTCAGCAGGCTTACGCCAAATTACACAGTTGATAAAATCCGCTTCTCGTTCGCCGTTTTGGTTTGTAAAGTTACGGTTCACAGCAAGAGTAAAGCTTCCAACTGCAGAACCACTTGCGGTGTAGCGTAAATCAGGATCTTTTGTCAATCTTCCGACTAATACCACATTATTTATCATTCAAATCACTCTCCTTAACGAACACACCATTGACATTTTTTCCCTTACGATCTTTAATCTCGTTATACGCTTGGTTCAGACATTCGTATAAATCCATATCATTTTGAATAGCGAGAATAACTAGTGTCACAACAACATCACCGATACCATCCCTTAAATCATTTTTATTATTTCTTGCTAATGCTGCTGCGACTTCTCCGACTTCTTCAACCACTTTTAGCATTTGTTTCTCAGGCTCTGCGATATCTAAATTTTTTTCTCTTGCCCATTCTTCCACTAGTTTAACTAATTCATCCATGTTTTCATCCTCCTAATAGTTCTTGCATTTGCCGTTCTAACTTCGCTTGTTCTTTGTCAGAAAGAGGCACGTCTTCTTGCATCCCATTCCAATTTGGTAACTGCTCTTGTCTCACTGGCGCCTTAGAATACGCAGGCTGTTTATTTGTTTGAGATAAATCATATTCATCGTTATAACGATCATCACGGATCCAACGAAATAATTCTTGTGGATGGTACCAATCATTTAATTTAATATACGCAAGATAGTCTTTATATCCTTTTTTAAACGACTCTAAATCTTCTTCCGTCTTGAACTTCTTTAAAAATTGTTCTCTAGCTTTTTTCTTGTTGGTTTTCTTTGGATAAGTTTTCCAAACTTTTTCGAATAATTCAGGCATAGTTGAGCTCGGCTCAACACTATTCTTTTTATTCTTTGTATTATTCTCTGTATTATTAAGTAATGTATTATTATCTTTGGCGTTTTCGCCTATACCCCTATAGTTATTTTTACCTATACCCTCTAGTTGTTTTCGCCTATACCTATCGGTAATTTTAACTACACGTCTCTCTATTGATTTTGTCCCTGATTTGTACTGATAGCTTACGTCAATGTAGCCTTTTTCTTTTAATCCAGATATAAGTTTAGAAACCCTATCTTTACTAAGACCAAAGAAATTTGAAAAGTATTCATTGCTAGCAAAACAGCCATTTTCATTGTCTAAACTATCAATCTCAACTATCAAAAATTTTTCTATCCAGCTTAATTCATCATCAAGCCAAACGTTTTTAGGGATCCAAATACCTTTAAACGCTCTCTCCATTTGTTATCCCCCTATGTTTAATTTTTTACGTTCATCCGTATTCAATTTCACTGGTTTAATTTGATACTTATTCAAAAAGTTCTTAGTACCTATTTGGTGCTCCTCTTGATGGTGCTGACGACATCCTGCATAAAATGTGAATGTCTCATGATTAATCTTTTTACGATTACGCCCCATACCAACAACTTCAATATGGCAAACGTCAGCATGCTTACCGCAAATACAGCACTTACGATATTTCAGGCAGTAATAAAACCATTTGTTGTTTTCAAGCAAGTATTGGTATCTTTTTTCCAATGGTATATCGTTTTTCAAAATGAACTCAATCAAGAAACCAATCCACTCAGTCGCTTCATTCTTGGTAGCTCGACTATGTTCAAAATAAACACCACTCTTAGCCTCGTAGTAGTATTTCAAGACACTTTCAATCCATTTAGGTTCGTCATAGCTCCAACGTGCCACATCGGCTATTAGAACGTGAGAAAGTGCATTCTGTTTTTGAGACATTTGTCGATTATCTAAGAATTCAACTTTCGCTAAATTATCATCGTTATTAGCCAGAAGTTCGAGAAAATTTGAATTTATTTCATCCTCAAATTCGATGGCCAATTTATTCCCTTTATGATTTATGATTTTTCCAATCATTCAATCACTTCTTTTCTTTTTTTGCCTTTTCTGCTTGGTTCGTAGCTTGAGCGATTAGACGGCCAATCATTCCATAATGTTGTTTGTTCATTTGTTCTAGTTTTGTTATTTTATCTAATTGTGGATAGCTCTCTTCAATCCATAAATTTAAACGCTTAATCATTTCTTCTGTTGCATCAAAACCAACGATTTCGCTCAATGCTGATAATGCTGCTTCTGTTTTTTCCAGGTCTTTCACTTCAATTGTTGGAGGCTCTGGTAAATCTTCACCTCTATAGATATATAATCCTAGCCCATGTTTTGCTAACGCCTTAACAAATGCACGTTTCAATGCTTTATTTACCTGCGTCATTGTCGGCGATGTTACATCGTTATTTTTAAAATCTAAAATAGGGTATATTTCTGTTTCTTCGACTTCTTTAAAAAGTACAGAGACTTCTACATATGAACCACCATTTGTTGTCTGATATGGTAATTCTTTTGATACTAAAAACTCTTTTCGCTCTCCCTTGACTACCATCCAATGTTCAAACTCACGAATAGAAATAATGGCGTTTGGATCATGCTTCTTCATAAGTTCGTGAGCATCAGACCACGATAGATAATTGAACTTTCCTTTTTGTTGTATACGTTTTGATACATCTATTTCAGTCATTTTTTGAAAATCCGTAATAATCTTTTTCTCAGTCATTTAATAGCGCCTCCTTGTATACTTTGCCTAAACCGATGTAATCAATCTTTTCTAAATACTGTTGGTCAAATTCTTCTATTACATCTACAATGCTATTTTGAGTGACAATAGCTGTTAATTCATGACACTTTAGCTGTGCTTTTTTATCATATTTAAAGATTTTAAAACACATCTGAAACACTCCATCTTCATCTGCAATTTCATTTCCGAAAAAGTCAGTACTATCAATTTCATCGTTTTCATATTGTTCCTTGTTTTGCTTTTTAGGCGGCTCTGTTAAAAATCGATCTAATGCATCTGCTTCACTACGATTCATTCACAAGACCTCATTTCTGTGATATAATTTTCTTGTATAATTTTTGTATGCGACTTATTGCTTGCCGGCTTAAGTCGCTTTTTTGTCGTCATGCGACACCTCTGCGCTCTTTTTGTTGCGCAATGTATATTTTATTTTTTTGTTGCTGGTACCATAAATCAGCAAGTTTTTTCGTTTGTTCTAATTTGTCTTTTCTTGTCATTTCTTAACCTCTCTATCTTCAAGTGCCAGATCATAAAACAGTGTCCAAATTATGAATAAGCCGATATATATATTTTGGATAATCGGATTAAAATTTCCGCCTACTATCAACCCCAATCCGAAAACGATTAGCAATACTGCAATTCTTCTTAAGTTATAAATTTTTCTCATTTCATTTCTCCTTAAATATGCATTCTATTTTGAATCTCTAAGTATCTTAAAAATTCGAGTTCTTTTTCAATTTGATAGCCTTTTCCTTCGGTCAGTTGTTCTGATTGTCTAAGCGCTGCTCTATCGTCTTTTAGTTGTTTACGCTCTTTTTTGATTTGGTTGAGTATCCAGCTTTCTTGTTCAGTTGTATAAGCCATAATATTCTCCCTATGCAATGTCGTTTAAATCAAAGCTCATTTGTCTTACAACTGTTTTTGTGGCTGTGGACGGCTCCCAGTCATTGATATATTCAATTACGATTGGATAATGTTTTTCTCTTAATTGTGATCGGGTCCCCACGCCTGTGATTTGCTTAATACCTGAATTAATATCTTTGTATAGCTTGCCACGCTGTTCCTTTGTGATTTTTCCAAATCCTCTTGCTACTTCTGCTACTCGTTGATGAACTCGACGTGATAAGTAGCCATAATCATCTGCACCGATTTTTTGATTGTCTTTTAAGTCGGCTACTTCTTTTTCAATTACATCTACACGCTCATTTGTTTCTTCATTTGCTGATAAAGCAAGCATCGCCAATTCTCTTTGAGAGGTTGGAAGTTTAGGCTGTTGAATTTCTTTTTCCATTTGATTAAAAGCTTCAATATATTTCAGTTTGAACTGCAAAGCTTTTTGACCTGTGAATCCCATTGCTAATAAAGTGAAGCCGTCGCGATTCATAATAACTTGGCGATAAGATTGTTTGTTTTGTGGATGAATATAGGTATCTTCGTAAAATAGGTCTGTCCAATTTTGGACACCCTCTTTCAAATTATCCAAGTCGCGCAAAACATGTTGATGATTTTTATTGAATGTCTCTGCAACTTGTAAACTACTTGTTACTGCTTGTTGATCTTTCATAATTACTAAGTTGTTCATTTTATTTTCCTCCTTTAAATCTCGAAAGTTTCTTTTAAAAATCGTTGTAACTCAGATCGTTCAATTCGTATATCCTGACCGCTCCATTGCTGCACTTTCAAGCCTTTTGAAATCCAACTGCTTAATTTTTCATCGCCGATTTCTAAAATCTTCTTTACCTGAGATTTGTTTGGATAAGGCGGCAATTCAATAATCTTGGTCAACAAATTTAAACGTTTTTCAACCTCTTTTAAAACGACAAAGGTAATATTATTAGCTAATTCATCTTGAATTACCTCATCAGGTATATTCAGCTGCATATACTACACCTCCTGTTTTGTTTCTAATTTAATATCAAGAAGCTCTTCAATTTGTTTTAGGCGTTCAACTGGCTTACGATTTTCTAATAAAATATCTTGAAGATATGCCATCGAAATATCCATTTGACGTGCCAGTTCTCGTTGGCTCCAATCTTTATCAATCAGAGCGTGTGCGACTTGTTTCTTTAATGACATTTGTGGTTCCCTCCTATCGATTGAATATTTTCTCCACTTATATTCTTTTTACGCTTGACACAAAAAGGAATATAAGCTAACATGTAAGCATAAGAAATACAGCACACAAAAAGCGAGCTTTACTGATGTCCGGGAAGACTATTTAGTTTATGCTTACGATTTTTGTATGCCATAAATATCTTGCTTACATGAATACTATAACGGAATAAATTCCTTATGTCAACTAATTTTTAGTTTTTTTTCCTTATTTTATTTTGTAAAGCTGTGAAAGGTTGATAATAATGGGTTTAGTACAAAGAATAAAATTGTTATCTGATGAAAAAAAGATGTCGTTTGCTGAGTTAGAACGAAAACTAGGTTTTGCCAATAGCTCAATCAGAAAATGGGATGAACGGACTCCAGGTATCGATAAGATTCAAAAAGTAGCCGATTATTTCGATGTGTCGACAGACTATCTTCTAGGGCGTACCGAAAAACGTCGTTATTATGATTTAACAGAGAAGGACGAACGTGATATACAAAAAGAATTAGAAAAAATTATTGAAGACATGGGTAATTCAGAAGCTATTGCTTTCTCAAAAGACACAGAAGAACTATCTCCAGAAGCACGCGCTGCTATTATTTCTTCTATAGAGGAATCTTTACGTATTGGCAAAGCTCTTGCGAAGAAAAAGTTCACTCCGAAAAAATATCGTGATGATTCCACGGTAGATTAGGAGGTGTCTTCTCATGCTTTTATCTGATGTACCCTATGCTATTGAAGAATTAAAACAGAAATATGGAACCAATGATCCGTTTGAAATAGCCGAGAAAAAAGGAATCATTATTCTCTATGGCTATTTTGGGAATGAAGTGTATGGGTTTTATAATAAATTCCGTAGACAAAAGTTTATTCATTTAGATGCTGAATTAGATGATAATGAACAAAATTTTGTCTGCGGCCATGAGTTATTTCATGCTGTCTTTCATCCAGATGAAAACACGGCAAAAATGACAGCAAACAGTTTTTGCTCGACTTCAAAAATAGAAGCACAAGCAAATTGTGGTTCTACTTATCTTCGAATTGATGGCACCCATATGAATGAGTTGTATATTCCGACTAAACAAGACATACTAAACTTTTATGGTCTCCCTCCAGAAATGGAAAGGTACTTATAATTTTTTGAATGTACACGAACATGAGTTTTTGAAAGGGGTTTTATACATGGCAATGATAAAACAGTATCAAAAGAAAAATGGGGAGAAAGCATGGTATTTTAAGACGTACCTTGGAATTGATCCATTAACTGGAAAAAAGAGGTATACAACCAAGAGAGGTTTTCGAACGCAGAAAGAGGCAAAAATTGCCCTTGCGAGGCTAGAAGTTCTAGCTACAGATAAAGAGTTATTGAAAGAGACTAGTTATACTTTTGCGCAGGTAAAAGATATGTGGATGGAACAATACAAACCTACGGTAAGAGAAAGCACCTATTTACGTGTTAAGTTTTTATTTGATAAAAACATTTCAGTTTATTTCGGAAATAAAAAAATCCAAAGCTATAACATAGCTTACTGCCAAGAAACTATTAATAAATGGAAAGAGCAATATTCTACCTACAAAGCTTTAAAGAGTTATACATCTGCAGTTTTTGATTATGCGAAAAAGATGAAGCTTATTAAAGATAATCCCATGAAAGAAGTGACTTTTTCAAAAGGTGATCGAAAACGTAAAAAAGATAAAATAAAGTACTTCGAAAAAGAAGAATTACAAAATTTTCTTAAATGCTGCCAAAAAGACAAATTTCCTTTAACTTATCCTTTATTCAGGATTCTAGCTTTTACTGGAATGCGAAAAGGAGAAGCTTTAGCTTTAACTTGGGATGATGTGGATTTTTTTAATAAAACGATTGAGATTAATAAAACAGTCGTAAGAAATTCAGATAATAAATTAGTCACCACGCCCCCTAAAACAGATACATCTAACCGAAAAATTTCACTGGATGATGAAACGCTTAATACTTTGAGGGATTGGCAAACTCAACAAAAAAGATATTTACTTATACATGGTCAACATGTTAAAACAAAGGAACAAATAATTTTTTCTTCTAAAAATAATAACTACATCGATATAACCCGACCAAATACCGTCTTGTCTCGGATCTGTAAAGAATATGATTTTAACGACATTACAATACACGGATTTCGGCATACACATTGTAGTTTATTATTTGAAGCTGGCTTATCTGTTAAAGAAGTACAGGAAAGACTAGGACATTCAGATATTCACACAACAATGAATATTTACACACATGTAACTAAAAAACAAAAAGAAAGGTCTGCCGATAAATTTGCAGCCTATTTAAATTTTTGAAAAGTATGGTCAAAAGTATGGTCAATAAAATAAAAAAAGACTAAAAACCTTTAGCATCAAGGTTTTTAGCCTATTAAAAATCGATATAATTATTTTACTGTTACTGAAGCGCCAACTTCTTCTAAAGCAGCTTTTAAAGCTTCTGCTTCTTCTTTAGAAACAGCTTCTTTAACTGGTGCAGGAGCGCCATCAACTACAGCTTTAGCTTCTTTCAAGCCTAAGCCAGTTGCTTCACGAACTGCTTTGATAACTTTAACTTTTTGATCGCCAGCTGCTGTTAATTCAACAGTGAATTCAGTTTGTTCTTCTGCTGCTCCACCTGCTGCTGGTCCAGCTACTGCTACAGGAGCTGCTGCTGATACGTCAAATTTTTCTTCGATAGCTTTAACTAATTCGCTTAGTTCTAAGATAGTTGCTGTTTCTAACTCAGCAACGATGTTTTCAATGTTTAATGCCATTTTGAATTTCCTCCATTTAAATTAAAATTGTTTGTTTTTTATTTGTTTGAATTAGACTGCAATTAAGCAACTTCTTCGTTTTTCTCTGCCACTGCTTTGACAGCGTAAGCCACGTTGCGGACTGGCGCTTGTAATACAGATAATAGCATAGATAGTAAACCTTCGCGGTTTGGTAGTTTTGCCAACGCAGTAATTTGTTCCACTGAAGAAACTTTTCCTTCGATGACGCCACCTTTGATTTCTAATGCTTTTGCATCTTTAGCAAATTCGTCGATGATTTTAGCTGGTGCTACTACATCGTCGTTGCTGAATGCGACAGCAGTTGGGCCTGTAAAGACTTCGTCTAAGCCGTCTAAACCAACTTTTTTAGCTGCACGAGAAAGGATTGAGTTTTTGATGACTTTCATTTCTACGCCTGCATCACGTAATTGTTTACGTAAGTTAGTGACTTCTTCAACTGTTAAACCACGGTAGTCCACGATTACAACTGATGCTGCTGATTCAAATTTCTCAGCGGCTGCTTGAACTAGGGTTTCTTTTTTAGCGATTGCTGCTTCACTCATTTATTTCACCTCCTGATTTTGATGGTGGAGTTGGACTTGGTTTACGATATGTAAAGTAGAAGAATCAAATGAAACTTCGCTCACTTCGTTCGCCAAGTATTGTTTTACATCGGCTTTTTTTCAAAAAGTCGTGTAAAACAACAAAACTCCATGCCACCGTAGACATAGAGGGACCGAATTGTATATAACTCAACAATTGTCCTCGGTAGGAAATTAAGACTTGCGTCACCTACTGTCTTCGGTACAGTTAATTATTAACCTCACTCACTTTACCATAGGGTAAGTGAGTGAGTCAAGAATTTTTTAATTATTTTCTTTCAAATTAGAAAGAAGCTTGGTCAACGTGGATTCCAGGTCCAAATGTTGTTGTTACTGAAATGTTTTTGATGTATTGACCTTTAGCAGTTGATGGTTTAGCTTTCAATAATACGTCGTTAATTGTGTTGAAGTTTTCAACCAATTTTTCGTTATCAAATGAAACTTTACCGATTGGTACGTGGATGTTACCAGCTTTGTCAACGCGGTAAGTTACTTTACCAGCTTTAACTTCTTCAACAGCTTTTGTAACGTCCATTGTTACAGTACCAGTTTTAGGGTTTGGCATTAAACCTTTTGGTCCTAAGACACGGCCTAATTTACCAACTGTAGCCATCATGTCAGGAGTCGCAACAACTACGTCAAAGTCGAACCATCCACCTTGGATTTTTGCAACCATGTCGTCGTCGCCTACGAAATCTGCACCAGCAGCTTCAGCTTCTTTAGCTTTTTCGCCTTTAGCGAATACTAAAACAGTTTGTGTTTTACCAGTTCCGTTTGGAAGCACAACTGCTCCACGGATTTGTTGGTCTGCTTTTTTAGGGTCAACGTTCAATTTGTAAGCAACTTCAACTGTTGCGTCAAATTTCGCGATGTTTGTATCTTTTGCTAAAGCTACTGCTTCTTCAACTGAGTAAGCTTTTGTAGCATCAACTTTTTTCAATGCTTCTTGCATTTTTTTGCTCTTTTTAGCCATTTTGTTTCCTCCTTGATTGTGGTTATAACGGTTGTACCTCCCACGTCTTTCATATCTTTAAATATGAAACGAACTGAGAAGCTACTTCTTTGAGTAAGTGTGGAATAAAAATTATTCTACGATGATACCCATGCTTCGTGCAGTTCCTGCAACCATGCGCATTGCTGCTTCAACGTCAGCGGCGTTTAGGTCTGCCATTTTAAGTTCAGCGATTTCTTTCACTTGATCGCTTGAAACTGTTGCAACTTTAGTTTTGTTTGGTTCACCTGAACCTTTTTCGATTTTTGCAGCTTTTTTCAATAAGACTGCAGCAGGTGGTGTTTTAGTAATGAATGTAAATGAACGATCTTCATATACAGAGATTACTACTGGAATAATCAAGCCTGCTTGGTCAGCTGTACGAGCATTGAATTCTTTAGTGAATCCCATGATGTTGATACCTGCTTGACCTAACGCTGGACCTACTGGTGGAGCTGGTGTTGCTTTCCCCGCAGGAATTTGTAATTTAACGATTTTTTCTACTTTTTTAGCCACGAAAATACCTCCTTAAGTTCTCGTGCGTGGTTAATGGGGTTGAGATTTCCCCTCCCACTCAACGTACATTTAAAACATACCCTATTACTATACAGGATTCCCTTTACTTTTTCAAGATGTTTTTATGATTTCAAGACAATTTTTTTATCCGTTATTTTCTTCATGAAATGCGCATCATGCTCAATCACTAGCATTGCAGGCTTCACAGATAAGATTAGCGCTTCTAATTGTTGATGATTAAACACATCCAAGTAATTAAGGGGTTCATCCCAAATATAAAGTTCAGCTGATTGAGACAATGATTTGGCTACTTCGACTTTTTTCCGTTGCCCCATACTCATTTGTTCAATTCGATTAGTGAAAACGGCGCGCTCCATCCCAAGTTTTCGTAAGTTATTTAAAAATTGGGTGTAATCTAACTGATTTTTCTCTGCAAATTCGGATAAAGTTCCTTGATTGTCTTCATAATCTTGGCGCACATAAGAAATGGTTAATTGGTGAGCCAAAGTGGCTTCGCCTTCTGAATCCCCAGAAAAATTATCCAATAAATACTGAATCAAGCTCGATTTTCCTGAGCCATTTTTTCCTGTTATTCCGACAATTTCTCCCGCGTTTATTGAAAAAGAAATTGGCGCAAACAGCCAATTTTTCTCGTAGCCTAGACGAAGCTCTTCCACCGTCAATAATGTTTTGTGATGCGTTGGCTGATAATCCATTGACAAAGAATCAATATACTCAAGATCTTTTAATAGTTTTTCTTTTTCTGCTAATTGTGTTTCGGCGCGTTGTTGAATATGTTTCGAGCGCTTCATTACGCGCGCTGCCCGGGCACCAATGGCTCCTGTATCAAAAATCGCCCCGCTCCCTTTTTCCTTAGCGTTGCCGTACTTATCACCTTCACGGTTCATCGACCATTCCGCTTTTTTACGAGCGGTTTCTTTCAAGCGATTGACTTCTTTTTTGATTTTTTCATTTTCTGCTAGTTCAAAAGCATCTCTTAATTTTTTTTGCTCTTCATAAATAGAAAAATTCCCTTGATACAGCGTCAATTGACTTTTTTCAATCGCCAAAATATGATCAACCACTTCATCAACAAATGCCCGATCGTGGCTGACTAAAATAAACCCGTGTTTCTTTTTCTTCAAATATTCAGCCACTTGTTGTCTGCCAGCTAGATCTAAGTGATTTGTTGGCTCGTCAATTAAAGGAAAGGCATTTTCTTCAATAAAAAGAAGACCTAATAAAACTTTCGTCTTTTCGCCGCCTGATAAAGAAGAAAAGGGCCGCCATAAAACTTCAGGATCAACGTTTAAAAGCGTTAATTCTCGTTCTAATTCCCACTGTTCAAAAGAAGTCAACTCTTGTAAGACATAATAAGTGAGCTGTTGTTCTTCTGCAACTGTTTGTGGAAAATAGACGAAATCGACTTGATGAAGAATCTCTCCTTGGTAATCCAACTGCTTTTGTAACAATCTTAATAAGGTTGTTTTCCCACGGCCATTGCGGCCAATCAATCCTAATTTCCAATTGGTATCCATCGTGATATTTGCCTGATCAAAAAGCAATACTTCTTGATTATCATAGGCAAAAGATAGTTGTTTTAGTTCAATTTTCGACATAAATATACCTCCATAAAGCAAAATTGATGCAGCTTTACGGAAATCAGCGGCATCAATCCAAGGTATACAAAAAGACCCGTGGCTGAATTCTTTAAGCTAATTTCCGAAAATCCGCACACTCCACCCGTTATATTCAGGCAAAGTTATACAGTTTCTCTAAAAAATTAACTTAAATTTTCAACGCACGAATCCCTCTTTTCGTCTTTTATTATCTAGAATTTAGCATCTCTTCACTGATTTGTCAACGAAGGCCCCTTGCTTTCATTCTGATAAAAATTTAAATTATTCGCTAAAACACAAGCGATTGCCTAGTTCCCCGCCATTTTTTGTGTTAGACTTCCAATGAAAACATATTCTAATGAAGAAGGTGCTGAAATGGAAGAGTTACGCTTTAATAGTGTTTTTGATATTATCGGACCCGTTATGATTGGTCCAAGCAGTTCTCATACAGCTGGAGCGGCAAGAATTGGAAAAGTGGTTCGGAGTATTTTTGGACAGCAACCTGATAGCGTTGACATTTATTTATATGAGTCTTTTGCCAAAACTTATCGTGGTCACGGAACAGATATCGCCTTAGTTGGCGGCCTTTTAGGTATGGAACCAGATGATGAGCAATTAGCCAATTCTTTGGAAATTGCTTATGAACAAGGAATGGAAGTTTGTTTTATTCCTAAAAGTGAAAAAGCAGACCACCCTAATTCCGTTAAAATTGTGGTTTCTTCTGGCGACCGAAAACTATCTGTGACAGGAATTTCAATTGGTGGTGGAAACATTCAAATTTCTGAATTAAATGGCTTCAAATTGTCTTTAAGTATGGGCACGCCAACATTTATCGTTGTTCATCAAGATGTTCCTGGCATGATTGCTAAGGTGACCAACATCCTTTCAGCTAGCGATATCAATATTAGTACAATGACCGTTACCCGAGAATCTAAAGGGGAAAAAGCGATTATGATTATTGAAGTTGATCAAGCCGAAGTCGGTGACATTGTCATGCAATTAGCTGAAATCCCTCATATATATAGCGTTAACTATTTTGACTAAATGAACGTAAAGGAGTAATACGATGTTTTATTCAATTAAAGATTTGGTAGCTCAAGCGAAAGATTACCCTTCTGTGAGCGAATTAATGATTGCAACAGAAATGGCTCATGGCGGGTATTCTCGTGAACGAATTATTGAAACAATGGAAAAAAATCTAGCCGTTATGAAACAATCTGTCGCTGAAGGAATCGCTGGTGTTACCTCAGTAACAGGGCTAACTGGTGGCGATGCAACCCGCTTAAATGATTACATACATTCAGGCAACTTTTTAAGCGGTGAGACCATTTTACAAGCCGTGCGAAATGCGATTGCTGTTAATGAAGTTAATGCAAAAATGGGCTTGATTTGTGCTACACCAACCGCAGGCAGTGCCGGAGTAGTTTCTGGCGTCTTGTTGGCAGTTATTGACCGCTTAAAGTTAACGCATCAGCAACAATTGGATTTTCTATTTACCGCTGGGGCTTTTGGCTTAGTGATTGCCAATAATGCCTCAATCAGTGGTGCCGAAGGTGGTTGTCAAGCTGAAGTCGGTTCTGCTAGTGCAATGGCAAGTGCCGCTTTAGTTGCGGCTTCTGGCGGTACGCCTGATCAATCTGCTCAAGCTGTAGCCATTACGATAAAAAATATGATGGGCCTCATTTGTGATCCTGTTGCGGGACTTGTTGAAGTTCCTTGCGTGAAGCGAAATGCATTAGGTTCTTCTCAAGCCTTCATCTCAGCTGATATGGCTTTAGCGGGGATTCGAAGTGTCATTCCACCAGACGAAGTCATCCACGCAATGTACCAAGTGGGTCGCCAAATGCCACAAATTTTCAAGGAAACAGCTGAAGGCGGTCTTGCGGTGACACCAACTGCACAACGTTTAAGCAAAGAAATTCTAGAGAAACAAAAATAGAAATAACTATAGCAAGAAGCTTACAGAAAAAAACGTCCATTCGTTTTTTCCGTAAGCTTCTTCTTTAATAACTTGTTCCGCCTAAACCAACCACAGCGACAATTCCATTCATGACATCTTTCATCGTTTCACCCACAAATGAAACAGTTCTACCATCAACGCGTTTAATCATTGGTAACATTTCAATACGATCTGCTTGTGCTGTCGTCACACATTGCAATTTTACAGTTGCTGGTGTTTGCAAGGCATATCGGGGTAATTCAGACAACGCAAAGGAAGTTAACACCTGACTTGTAGTCGCTACGATAGCTTCCCGAACTTGTTGCATGGGTCTATTTTTGATTGCATAACGTCCCAGAGATTCTTTGGTGGAAACAAAGGGAACTTCGGGCATCATTTTTTCTTGAAAAAGTTGTTCCTCTAAGCCTGATTCACCGATAATTAAACCAACAGGGACACCTAATTCTCTAGCGTAAGCTGCATTAATTGTCGTTTCATTCATCGCTAAGTCGTTTATTTTTAAATCATAAGCAACACTAGCGCTATACCCATGATCCATATTCCCTTTTTGTTTACCAATACCGGCATGATAACCTAAGAAAAAGACTACATCATAGCTACTATCCAAGCCACTCATCATATAATCCATGCGAGGAAAGCCGCTCACTAAGGAAATTCGTTCATCCATTTCTGCCAAGCGCGCATAAGCTAAATTCAATCCACGGCTATGCGAATCGGCAATAGTAATTTCTGTAATTTGTTCATTTTTGGCACTCTGTTGAATCCCTTCAATCAACCAAGCCACATGTTGGTGATATAATTCTCGGAATAAAACGGTGTCTTCTTTTTCCATATCAAATGTCGCAATACCTGCTAATCCTTCAATATCGCATGACACATAAATCTTCATTTGTTCCACTCCTTTGACAATGGCTGAACCAGTGCTTGAATTTTGTCAGCATCTAAATTTTTGATTAATTGAATGACTAATTCTTTCGCCGCTTGGTAATCTTGAAAATCTACATAGCAATGGGGTGTGTGAGCGTAACGGACAGGAATTCCTACAACAATCGTCGGGGCTCCTTGAACTTGTGTAATCGCCATGCCATTGGTTCCACCACCACTTCGAACAGAAACTTGAACAGGAATTTTGTGTATTTTAGCAATCTCTAGTGCATACTCTTGAAATTCCGGATTCGTAATCATAGAAACATCAAAATAACGTAACATCGGTCCTTTTCCCATTGCTGATTGAATCATCTCTGGCGTTTCTGCCGTATCATCAGCCGGGCAGCCTTCGAAAACAATAGCTAAATCAGGATTGACTTGTTTTGCGGCAATAAGTGCTCCTCTTTCGCCAACTTCTTCTTGTGCAGTTACTGTCGCAACTAACTTGAATGGAAGTGTCTCTTCTTTCAACTCCTCCATGACGTCCACTAAGCAAGCACAGCCAATGCGACAATCAAAAGCTTTTCCTAAAAAAAGATCTGTCTGTTCGTTGTAACAGCACGTCACATCTGGAATGACCGGTGCACCAAGATCGATTTTGTACGTTTCAATTACTTCTTCTTTTGAGGTAGCGCCAATATCGATTGTCAAATCAGCAATGGTTAATGGCCGCTGACGTTCCTCTGGTGTCATAAAATGAGGGGGCCGACTAGTAACTACGCCTGGCAGATAGGTGCCTTCCCGGTTACGAATCCGAACTTTTTGTGCAGAAATCGTATTAGGGACCCAGCCACCTAACGGAAGAAAACGCAACAAGCCGTTTTCTTTAATTGCTTGAATCATAAAACCAACTTCGTCACTATGAGCATCAAAAAGCACAACTGGACCTTCACTTAGATTATTTTTCTTCTCAAGATATAAATTTTTAATGGCATCTAGCCGTTGAATAGTAAAATCCGCAGTTGCATGTTGAAGGATTCTAACGACTTCTGTTTCAAATCCTGAAACACCATTAGCATTTGAAAGTTCCTGAATTAATTGAACAGCTTGACTTTTTTTCATTTTTTCCCAACCTTTACTTATCACTGATAGAGACTGATTTGTAATAGCCTGAACCTAATGGACCATAGACTAAATTTTGGACAGAATCGTCCACTAAGCGTGCTTCTGTTAATTGATAAAGAGGAACTAGGGGTGCTTCTTCCGCAACCAATTGATCCGCTTTTTGTAATGTTTTCCAACGTTCTTCATATTTATTTACATAAGTTACGTTTGCTTCTTGAAGCAACTGATCAAAGGTCTTATTAGACCATTTACCAAAATTATTGGAATTTTTTGATTGCAGTAAGTTTAAGAAATCGATTGGATCAGCATATACTGGCGTCCAGCCACCAACCACAATGTCGAAATCTCCGCTGCGACTTTTTTCTAAACGATTATTAAAAGGAACTGGTGAAACATTGACTGTTAAATTTTCTAAATTATCTGCTAAAGCTCCTTGAACATACTCACTGATTTTTTTAGCATTTTCTGTATCCGAACTTAAAATGGTTAGCTCCGCTTTTTCAATTCCTAATTCTTTTTTAGCCGTTTGCCATAACTCTTTCGCTTTTTCTGGTTCACTAGGATTTAAATCTCCTAATTCCTCTGCAAAATCTTTTTGCGTTTCTTGATTAGTGAAACCTGTTGGCACGAAGCCAAGTGCTTTTTTTGAGCCATCATTTAAAACATTTTTAGCTAAACGTTCAGAATTTAATGATAATGCTATTGCTCGACGTGCATTCTTATTTGCCAAAAGATCTTTTTGCGTATTTAATTGGATATAATACGTTCCAGGAATTTCACGAATTTTCAAAGCTGCATTGCCTTGTTCTTGTGCAACAATTTCTCCAGAAATTTTTACAACATCTAATTCTTTCCCTTCGAAAAGATTTTTCCCAGTATTGACTTCTTTAACTACTTGGACATCCACCTTATCTAGCGAAACATTCGCTTGATCCCAATAATTTTTATTCTTCACATAGGACCAAGTATTATTCGTGCCATCCCAACCTTCTAATGTGAAGGCGCCATTGTAAAGTGTTGACTCAGCTGATGTACCATAGTTTTTGCCCGTTTTTTCGACAAATGCTTCATTTAAAGGATAAAAAGCTGGTACCGCCAATAATTGTTGAAAATAACTCATAGGATAGCTTAGCTCTACTTCCAAGGTATGGTCATCAATGGCTGTTACTCCTAACTCTTCTTTAGATTTGCCACCGTCAACAATAGCACGATAATTTTTTAGCCCTTCAAAGTAATACGCTTGCGGGGAAGCTGTTTTTGGGTCCACTGTGCGCTTCCAAGAGTATTCAAAATCATTGGCTGTGATTGGCTCGCCGTTACTCCATTTTGCATCTTTTCGAATCGTAAAAGTATAGCTTAAACCATCATTGGAGGGCTGTACTTTTTCAGTTGCCAATGCTGGTTTCGCTTCTCCTTTTTCGTCAAAGGAGAAAAGTCCCTCCCCTACTTGGCTCATTACATCTGCTGCTGTATTATCCATTGCCAACGACACGTCTGCCGTTGATAATTCCGAATCAATCCCGACCCGTAATACCTGTTGTTCTTGCTTTTTGGTTTCTTTCCCAACACTTCCACAGCCCGAGAGAAGTAAAACCATGATTGCTGTCAAAGACAGCCTTTGCTTTGTTGCCCTTTTCATAAAAACACCTCATTTTTTTATTTTTTGATACCTTTTTCCCACAAAATTATTTATAATCTGATAAAGGAGGTTTGCTCATGAACTTAGATTACTTAAAAGAAACGTATCATTTAACGAAAACAGAAAGTCAGATTTTGTATTATTTGGATCAACAAAGTACGAATGCGGCCGATTTGAGTATTCGGGAAGTTGCCAAACACTGCTTTTCTTCGCCTAGTTCCATCATTCGTTTAGCCAAAAAATTAAATTTATCAGGTTATAATGAACTTATTTACAAATTAAAAGAAGCCCATTTTTCTCAGCCAATCCCTTTTGAAACAGCGCCTTCATTTGAAACAACCAACGAGTTTTGTCAACTGCTTGCCAAACACAAGAGTCATTTATTTGTTATTTTAGGTCATGACTTTTCACGACATTTGGCGGCTTACATTAGTGAAGTTTTCAATTTTCATGGCATCCCCAGTATCACAACAGCCTATACTCATTCGATAAATAGTCAAAATAATCAGAATTTTCTTTTCATCATTCTTTCACATTCTGGTGAAGAAAAATACCTAAAAGAAACAGCTCTGCTTGCGAAAGAGAAAAAACATCCTATCATTTCTTTTGTTGGCGCCAAAAATTCAACTCTTGGTCGACTGGCAGATCTCGTTTTTTCAACTGACTCTTACAGCCCGTTTTCAACAAGTGTCGCTCAGCCACAAATGTTTTTTGGCCAAACATTAATCACCTTTGAAGCCTTGATTTGTGCTTATTTAAATCATGAGGATTCCATGCCAATATCTCCTAAAAATAAGTAATTTTATTTATTATAGCTGAAAAAAGCTATTTTGCTAGCCAAAGTATAGAAAAAGGCACATGTTCCATTTTTTATGGAACATGTGCCTTTTTGCTATTTTTTACTCGGCCATAGAAATTCGATTAGCAATTGATCTACTTCAGGATTTTCATGTAATTGGCTATGTTGTGCATTTTCTCCTTTAATAATCTGGCTAGTGACTTGAGTTCCTCGCTGTCTTAGCAAGGCGTTGACTGCTAAGGCACTAGATAACGGTACCGTTCCATCACTTAAATCTGTTGCACTTAATTGACCACCAATTAATAAAATGGGCAGTTTTTCTGGAACAACATTAATCATCTCTTGATAATCCAAATAGCGGCTACTTTTTTCTGTGGGGCCGTTTTCTAGTTCCATTTCGATGGTTTGCTGTTGACTCGTATCAATAAAATCATTGAAAGGTGCTCCAATGCTGACGAATTTTTCAATTTTAGGTAACGATGCGTCTTGCCCATAGGTTCCTAAATAACGTAAACCACTAACACCACCCATAGAGTGCCCGACAATATTGGCTTTGTTCACTTGATAATTTTTTTGTAAATAGAGTAATGTGTTTTTTATCCATTCTGTTTGATTCCATTCATTGTTTTTATTATCTTCAAATAGAACTTGAACACTGGGATTCGTCGCTTTGCCACTTAAAGCTCCTCGCTCTTTAACCACGGTCCCATCAGGTTTAACGAGTAGCACTAATTCTTGAGTTGTGGCACCTTGTTTCTCCAAGCGATGCAGTAACGAGCCAAACGAATTTTTAGTTCCTGCGTAACCATGAAAAAAAAGTGTTGGTGTTGTTGTGCGGTTTAACTCAACAGTTGCTTCTTTTGTGGCGGCTTGATTGTCATTCTTCGTGGTTGCCCCAATTTGGCAAGCACTTAATAATAGAACAAGACCCATTAGCAAAGAAAAATAACGATATTTTTGGGCATGTTTCATTTTTTTCATTCCTTTCTGCGATGAACTAAAAAAGGGCTTGGAAAAGAAGTCAGTTGACTGCTTTTCCAGACCCTACAATCTGTATCAATCAGCTGAACAATAGTTTGTCAGCTTGTTTATTAATCAATGTTATCGACTTGTTCAAAGTCTAATTCTGTACTTGTTTCACGACCAAACATATCGATGTTTACTTTTAATTTTTGTTTTTCTTCATCGATTTCTGTCACAACACCTTCAAGACCAGAAAAGGCACCTTCGATAATTTTCACTGTATCGCCTAGCGCTACTTCTAAGTCTGATTGACGGGTGCTCATGCCAATTGAACGTAAAATGTGGTTAATTTCTTCTTGTAATAAAGGAGCGGGTTTACTACCGGCACCATGTGAGCCTACAAAACCAGTTACGCCTGGCGTGTTACGAACAATATACCAAGAATCATCGGTCATAATCATTTCCACTAACACATAACCAGGGAAAGTTTTATGAACGATTTCTTTTTCTTTACCATTTTTGACTTCTTTTTCTGTTTCTTCTGGTACAACGACACGAAAAATATAATCGCCCATCCCCATGCTTTGTGCACGTGATTCAATGTTTGCTTTTACTTTATTTTCATAGCCTGAATAGGTGTGCAATACGTACCAATTTCTTTCAAAAGTTTCCATTACTGATTCGGCTCCTTTAAATGTTTTAGTTTATTTTTTTCGAGCAAATAAAAAAAGCTCAGTTTCCCGAAGCTTTTTCTCGAATACTATTATAGCACCCCTCGTCGGGAAATACTAGAATTAATTATTTTAAAATCCAGCCAAATGCCGTTTGGATAACAGTATCCATGATAAAGAACAATGCTGCAAATAAAATAGATGTTTCAATTACAACTAATGTATCTTTACGCAATTGTTTTTTTGTTGGCCAAGTTACTTGCTTCATCTCATCAGCAACGCTGCGGAAAAATTTCATGTTGATACCCTCCTCTAAATCTATTTCGTTTCTTTATGTAACGTGTATTGATTACAATATTTACAGAATTTATTGATTTCTAAGCGTTCGCCACGTTTACCTTCACTAACGGATTTAGAATAGTTGCGAGAGCCACAAACGGAACAAGCAAGAGCTGCTTTCTTTGTTGCCATGTTCTTCGACCTCCTCTATTCACAAATTTACTTCTTAACAGTACCATTATTCGAAAAAGTTGTCAAAGTTTAATTTACTTTTTAAAGAAGCGCTGTGCCGATTCTTACGTAATTTTTTACCATTATCGCGAATACGTGCTTGATTTCTTTTATAAAATATCTGATTTTTCTTTATTTTCTATTTATTTTAACAAAATTGCTTTTATTCTGAGGTCTCAGCTATTGTTTTCTGCTAAGTTATGATATGATAAATTTATTAAAAATGAACCCTTAGGAGGCCTGTTTATGTTATTAAAATCTGTAGTTATTAAAAAAGATAATTTAACAACCGTCAATGAATCTTGTACTCTAGAAGAAGCTCTTTCTATTTTAGAAGACTCAGGTTACCGTTGTGTCCCAATTTTAGACGAATCTGGAAAAATTTTCCGAGGAAATATCTATAAAATGCATATTTACCGCCACAAAGCAAACGGTGGCGATATGAGTTTACCTGTTACCTATTTGTTAAAAAATGCCACAAAATTTATTTATGTCAACACTTCATTTTTCAAGGTATTTTTTACTATTAAAGAACTACCTTACATTGCTGTTCTAGATGAAAATAATTATTTTTATGGTATTTTAACACACAGCACCTTATTAAATATTTTAGCGCAATCTTGGAATGTAAAACAAGGGAGCTACGTTTTAACAATTGCTTCAGTTGGTCAACAAGGCGACTTAGCAGCCATTTCAAAAATCATTGCCAAATATAGCAGCATCGCCAGCTGTATTACATTGGATGTCGATAGTGAAGAATTTGTTCGTCGCACACTTATTACTTTACCAGCCGGCACAACTGCCGAAACGTGTACAGCCATTGTAGAACATTTAGAGCGGAAAAACTTTAAAGTTGTAGAATTGGAAAATTTAGAAGACGAGTAAAATTTACGACCTTTAGCTTAGGATTTAAAGCTAGGGAGGCAAGTCAAAATGACTTACCTCCCTAGCTTATTTTTTAGACTTCTTCACCAATAATTCGAACTTCCGTTTGTAATTCAACATCAAATTTTTCTTTAATCACTTCTTGGATATGTGCAATTAATTCCACATAATCTGTTGCGGTTGCATGATCGATGTTAACAATAAATCCCGCATGCTTTTCGGAAATTTGAGCACCGCCCCATTTTAAGCCTTGTAAGCCAGCGTCTTGGATTAATTTCCCTGTAAAGTGACCAACAGGGCGTTTAAAGACACTGCCACAAGAGGGATACTCTAGCGGTTGCTTCAGTTCACGAAGTTCCGTTAATTCATCCATTTGGGCTTTAATTTCTGCATGGTTTCCTTTTTCTAAAGCAAACGTTGCTTGCAAGACAATACAATGTAATTCTTGAATTTCACTATGACGATAACGGAAATTCAGGTCTTCTTTCGTCATTGTTTGGATAGTTCCATCTGCCAACAGCACTTCTGCAGATTGGAAAACATCTTTAATTTCCCCGCCGTATGCTCCAGCATTCATATAAACAGCACCACCGACACTTCCCGGAATGCCACAAGCAAATTCAAAACCAGTTAAATCAGCTGCTAAGGCTTCGTAGGTTGTATCAATCAGCTTGGCACCAGCATCCACAATCATGGTGGTACCGGCTACTTTGATTTCTTTCATTTCTGTTAGCATAATCACGACATCGCGAATACCGCCATCACGAACAATCAAGTTGCTAGCATTGCCTAATACTAACCATGAAAGTCCTTGTTCTCGGCAATACGCCACAATCTCTTCGACTTCTTTTTTTGTTTTGGGTAAGGCCAACACATCAGCTGGGCCGCCTGTTTTGGTAAAGGTTACGTTTTTTAATGGTTCATCTACTAATAAAGTAATTTCGTTTAATGTTTCTAACATAGCTTTAGTGTTCACGAAAGTTAGTCCTTTCTTTTCAAAATATCTGTCTTATTCTAGCATGATAGAAAGAAAGTTGCTAGTCCTCTTTAAAGAACATGCCGTTGTTGTTGGCGTAGCATTTCTTCACATAACGCATGACTTTCATAGACTTTTTCTTGTTTTAACTCTTGCTCTTGCGGTTTTTGAATAGCCTGAATGAAAGCAGTAACCATTTGGTAAAAACCTCTTTTTTCCAATGTTGGCGTCCAATCTCCCATCTCTTTTACTTGGTATTCTTCTTCTGTTTGGATGGTCAAATGCGTTAAATTTTCCAAGCGATAAGTACCTGTGGGGCTGGTGACTTCAAAAGTTTCTGTATTGGCCCCAGAGTGTAAATCCATGGAACAAACAATCATTGTCTGTTCGGTTTCTAATTGTAAAATTGCTCGTTTTAAATGACCGTTTTCTTCCACTAATTTTGACTGCACCACGTGGAGCGGTCCTTCCGCTAAATAAACTGCGGTATCAACGACATGTAAAAATAAATCATACATCATAAAACTTGTTTCTCTCGTTGTATTGATGCGGTTCTTTTTAATAAAAATTGTTTGTTTTTCAGGAATATTTTTCAATACTTCCGTATAGGGGGCAAAACGACGATTGAAGCCAACCATCAGGCGCAGATTTTTTGCTGCTGCCAATGCTTGTAATTCTTTGACTTCAGCAAGCTCTTCACTTAAAGGTTTGTCCACAAAGACGTGAATACCAGCCTGCAATAATTGGCGAACGACTGCACCATGCACTTTTGTGGCTACATGGACAAAACAAGCATCAATCTTCGCTTCAATCAATTCTTCTATGGTCCCAACGGTTTCTGTAAAGCCATACTGATCAGCGATTTTTTGTCGTGTTTCTGGGTTTCTAGTTGCTAATACAAACTCTGCCAAGTGGCGGCATTCACTATAAGTTGGCAAATACGCTTTTTGTGCAATATTTCCTAAACCAATGACTCCAATTTTCATTCGTTTGTCCTCATTTCTGCTCTTTTTACTATTTTATCATAGACTACTTCTTTCCAAAAATCAGTCATTTTCTCTTTTTCTTTTCAAGTATTTAAAACTTCTTTAAAAAGTATTAGAATAGAAGAAAGCACCAAGCGACCTTTTCTTTGGTTCTGGTTTGCACTGAAACGAGCAAAAGCGTTTCTTATTTGAAAGGAGTTTCAACAATGAAATGTATTTCTTGGAATGTCAACGGCTTACGAGCGGTTGTTAAAAAGAATTTTATGGATGTTTTTAATGAATTAGATGCAGATTTTTTCTGTTTACAAGAAACAAAATTACAAGCTGGGCAAATTGATTTAGAACTTCCTGGCTATCATCAGTATTGGAATTATGCCGAAAAAAAAGGCTATTCTGGCACAGCAATTTTCGCTAAAGAAGAAGCGTTAAGTGTTCGCTATGGCTTAGGTATCGAGGCTCACGATCAAGAAGGCCGCGTGATCACTTTAGAATATCCAGAATTTTTCATGGTCACTTGCTACACACCAAACTCACAAGCTGAACTAAAGCGTTTAGCTTATCGAATGACATGGGAAGATGCTTTTCGTGCCTATTTAAACGAATTAAATCAAGAAAAACCCGTAATTCTTTGCGGTGATTTAAACGTAGCTCATCAAAAGATTGATTTAAAAAATTGGAAAACCAATCAAAAAAATGCGGGGTTCACGCCTGAAGAACGGCAAAAATTTACTGAGTTGTTAGACAGTGGCTTCACTGATACATTCCGTTATTTTTATCCAGAAGCTGAAGGCATCTACTCATGGTGGAGTTATCGCTTTAACGCACGAAAAAATAACGCAGGATGGCGGATTGACTATTTCGTTGTGTCAGAATCCTTGAATGAACGTTTAGTCAGTGCTAAAATCCATACAGATATTCTTGGTAGTGATCATTGTCCAGTGGAAGTTGTACTTGATTTTTAAGTGTTACTCAACGCGTTGAAAGGAGTTTTTTTTAATGAACTTTTACGCTTTTGACTTTGAAACAGCTAGTTATGATAAACATAGTGCCTGTTCCATTGCAATTGTTAAAGTAGAAAATAGTCGGATTGTGGATGAATTTTACACGTTAATCAAACCAGAAACACCTTTTTTCTGGCGAAATACGCAAATTCACGGCATTCATGAATCAGATGTTGTCAATGCGCCCAAATTCCCTGAAGTATGGCAACAAATTCAGCATTGTTTTCAGCCAAATCGGTTAGTGGTCGCTCACAATGCAAGTTTTGATTGTAGCGTTTTGGCTGGCTGTTTAGATTACTATGGCTTAGAACAACCTAATTACCTTTCTTTATGTACTGTCAAAACGAGTCGCAAACTGTTTCCTGAATTTCCTAATCATAAATTAAATACCGTTTGTGAAAACCTCAATATCACTTTAAATAATCATCATGATGCTTTAGAAGATAGCCGTGCTTGTGCCGAAATTCTTTTACAGCAAGAACAACGATTTGGGGTTGAACCTTTAAAAAAATTAGTATTGGTGAAATAATCCAGTTCTTGTTTCCAGCGAAGGCGTTATCTCTTTCATTGGCTAGTTGGCAGGAGATAACGTCTTTTCTTTTACATAACTTTTCCGCTAAAACAAAAATTTTTCAGAAAGGACGCGATGATGTATTCGATTCTTTACTTATTCACAGACTCTCTCAAAAATGCGTGGCGCTCAAAAAACCAATTTAGTACGTTGATTCTTATCTTTATTATTAGTTTTCTGACTTTTTCTGCTCTATTATTGACTTTGTTGTTTTCTCGATGGCTTTCACAAATGATTCTTCTTGATAATTATGCAGTGATTCCTCCCTTGAAAATTTTCAGAGGTTTGGCTGGAATCAGCGCTGGAACACTCTTTTTCTTCCTGATTAGTTATATTTGCCGAACTTTCTTCCTAACTTTTTTAGAGCAAAAAAACGACTTACTGATCTTAGTTCTTTTAGGTACGACAAAATTACAAATTTTAATTAGCTATGCCTTACAACCCCTCTATTATTTGATTTTTGTTTTGCCTTTAGCTGCTTTTCTAGCTAATAAGCTCATTCAACAGTTTATCCATGATTTTTTCAGCGAGGTACCTGGTTTAATGCATATCAATAGCTACATGCAAGATGTCTTTTTACCACTAACAGGAAGCCTGTTGTTCATTTGCTGTTGTGTCTTTTTAATTCTTTTTAGGAAACTCAATCGCTTAATCAAAAAAGGTACTTGACTAACTATGCGAAAAAAGTGAGAAATACGTCATCTCGACGTATTTCTCACTTTTTTGAATGACTTAGGTTCTTTAGGCTAATTACTTTTTTCCGCCTCTTTTAAGCCAAGGCTTCAATAATTTCGGTCATTGTTTTTGAACCAAAAATCATTTGTTCTCCATCAATTAGCATTGCTGGAACGCTCATAATTTTCTTTTCTTTTTTCAACTCTGGAAATAGACTAATGTCCACCATTTCTGCTTCCACATGAGGATTAATTGATGCAATACGTTGGCAAGCCGCCACGACATCGGGACAGAAATGACATGTTAGTGAAACAAAGATTTCTATTTTTCTTTTTGGCAATGCAAGTATGTTCTTTTGCAGACTTGCTTCTAACGGCTGCCCCTCGCTGCCGACATTATAAACCGCCAAAACCAACGAGTTTACTTCATGGCCACTAGGAATACCACTAAATTTAATTCCTGTATAGTTTCCTGCCGCATCTAAGAGCACAACGCTAGGCATTTTTTCAATCCCATACAGCAATTCTTTGGCTGGCTCAGTATCTTTCAAAATCGTTTCTAAAGTAATCTTCTGATCCAGACTTGCAAATTCTGTTAAGAATGACTGAAGTTCCAATGATTTTTCATCACTTGCATCCAAAAACTGAAGCAATGTCACTTTTTTGGTTAGTTTAGCGAAAATACCGCTTAATTGTTGGCGCATACTTTCTGGGAACCACTGATGCTTACCAGTAACTTTCGCTGGCTGTTTTTCTTTTGGTTGCTGACTGCTTGTTTCAGGGGCAGATTGATTAGCTAATCGTTCAGTCATTCGCTTCGTTACAATCGATTGGCCCGCCTGTGTTTTTTGTTCTGTCACGTAACGTTGCGCATGAGTGGCGGCAATTGCACCGTCTGCAACCGCCGTCACAATTTGACGTAATTCTTTTATTCGTAAATCTCCTGCTGCATAAACTCCGGGAATATTGGTTTCCATATTTTCAGTTGTTGGCACATACCCACGGTCTAAGGCAATTTTTCCTTCAAAAATTTCTGTACTTGGTTTATTTCCAGCAAAAACAAACAGACCAAATGTACTGTCTTTTGGCGCTTCATAAACCGTTTCTTCTCCCGTCTGGTTATTGACAAACATAGCTTTTCGGACAAAATCATCTCCCGTAATTTCTTTCACTTCTGTGTTATAAACAATCTTAATTTTCGGGTGATTTTTAGCCGCCTCCGCAGTTAATTTTGCACATGTAAAATCAGGTTCTCGGATAATCATCGTTACTGATTTACCGTAACGTGTCAAATAAACGGCCTCTTCCGCTGCTGCATAACCGCCACCAATCACAAAAATATCTAGGCCTTGGAAAAACTCCCCATCACAAGTAGAACAATAGGCCACGCCGCGTCCTGTAAATTCACTTTCACCAGGGAAACCAATTTTACGAGCAGAGGCCCCTGTCGCAATCAATACTGCATATGCTTGGTAGGTTTGACTCGCCGATTGAACAGTTTTTATCGTTTGACTAAAATCAACATCAATAATCTCGTCTTTTGTAAAAGCTACACCGAAGTCTTGTGCTTGAATGCGCATTTCTTCCATTAGTTCTGGACCTGTTGTGTGACGAATCGCTGGATAGTTCACAATTTCAGAAGTCGTCGTTACTTGTCCACCAATTTTGTCTTTTTCAATAATTAAGGTATCCATCATTGCGCGACCTGCATAGATACCTGCAGATAAAGCAGCTGAGCCGCCACCAATAATAATCAAATCGTAGATTTCTTCTGTCACTTGCTTCTCCTCTTTCTTCTGTGTTTCAGAAAAAGAGCTGAACAAAACATTTTCTCTGTTTTATCCAACTCTTTGACCTCTATTTACAAAGCGAATTTAAATTTTACCAACTAAATCTAAGCTTGGCGCAATTGTTTCTTCTCCTGGTTGCCAATTGGCTGGACAAACTTTATCACCATGTTCTGCTACAAATTGAGAAGCTTCTAATTTACGAACAAGTTCTTCAGCATTACGACCAATACCCATGTCGTTGATTTCATAAGATTTGATCTCACCTTCTGGACTCACAATAAATGAAGCACGGTAAGCCATTCCAGAAGCTTCATCTAAAACGCCAAAGAAACGAGCAAGTTGACCGTTGGGATCGGCTAACATTGGATATTTAATTTTTCCAATCGTTTCTGTAGCGTCAGCCCATGCTTTATGCACATAATGACTATCTTCTGAAACAGAGTAAACCTCACAATTTAATTCCTGTAAATGCGCATAATGCTCTTGCATATCCCCTAATTCCGTAGGACACACGAAAGAAAAATCAGCTGGATAAAAGAAGAAAATACTCCATTTTCCTAAAATATCTTCTGTTGATACTCGTGTAAATTCACCATCGTGATAGGCATCACATTCAAAGTCAAAAAGTTTTTGATTAATTAAATTCATTGTCGTTCCTCCTCTGTTTTTTTACTCTTTAAGGATAACAGTTTATAATTATTCCGTCAATAGAATAATTATAAACAAACGAGGTTCTATTAGCGTATAATACTGTACTATTGAGAATTATATGATTATCATTCTCAATTAGAAATAGCGAGATAACTTTTTAAATAACATAAAAAAGAAAGCGAATCATTAAAAGAACTTGCTTTTTAATGATTCGCTTTCTTTTTGTGAATACATTCTTTAACTATCTAAAATAATCGTTTCTTTCTCTTTGGTAATTAAAATAACTCCATCACCAAGAGGAACTAAAGTAGAAGTTAAATCAGGGTGCGCCATGACTACATCTAAAAATTGGTTTAATTTACGATGAATCGCTCGATTTTTTTTCGGTACTTCCTCAGCAGGGTCTAAAATTGTCCCAGCTTGAAATACATCATCCACCATCAAAACGCCGCCAACTGGTAGCAACCGTAAACATTCAGGTAAAAATTCAATGTATTTTGATTTGGCACTATCCATAAAAATAAAGTCATAAGGTCCTTCCAACGTTGGTAGAATCTCAGCTGCTTGTCCTTCTAAAAGAGTGACCTTTTCTTCTAAGTCCAGGCGTTGGTAAGTTTTCTTCGCTTTTTTTATCATTACGTCAAAACGATCAATCGTGGTCACGTGACCATCTTCACCGACAAATTGGGCCATCAAGCTTGAAGAAAAACCAATTGCTGCCCCGATTTCTAAAATATTTTTGGGCTTTAGTTGTCCTAGCAAAAATTGTAGAAAAACTACTGTTTCGTGCGGAATAATCGGCACCCCTGCTTCATTGGCTTCCGCCTCCACTGCACCTAATTCTCCGGGAAGTTTCTTTTGTTTTGTACGCATATACTCAACCAGTTCTGGTTTAACGACTGGTCGATGCATCATTTCGTTTCTCATCACTTTCGCTCCTTTTCGTCCCTTTATTATACGAAGTCCTTGTTCCTCTGTAAAGGATTGAAATAGGATTCTTATTATTTGTTTGAAAATAACATGCACATTCTTAACTTCCTAGCTAAGTGCGGATTACTTCTTGTAAGCACATTTTTTCTTTGTTTCTGCTATTTTTTATTAAGTTTTAATTAGAAAACGTCAAAAAGTAGCCCTCAAGAACATACCTATTGATTTTTTCTCGTTATTTCTTATAAAAATATTTCTACATATGTTAATATTTTCCCTTAAATCACTATTAATTCTTGCTAATTCAAGCCCCAAAACAATCCTATAACCTTGCTAAAATAAGAAACGTCAATTTTTACTACTTTGTCTGTAAAAATTTGATATCACAAAAGAAAGGAAATCTTGTATACTCTTTACAGATAGTGATTTATAGTGAAGCACATAACCAAATTCCCGGACTTGACTTGGTTCAAGTACATATGCAGGCGAGCTATTTGATAGTTCCCTGATAAAAATCGTTTCGACGATTTTGCACATAGCACTACCTTTCTAAAAGCTAAAAATTATTTTTAGCTAGAAAAAAGACAACCGTTTGAAACGGCTGTCTTTTTTTTTAATAAATTAACCCAAGCAAATCTTCTTTTTCGATATTGCCAAAGTATTTTTTAACGTCAATTTGATCAATGGCTTCTTCTAAAGAAGCTTTATCATATTTCACGCCGGTTAAAATATCTTCAACATCTTTAATTTCACCAAGCCCAAAGAAGTCCCCAAAGATTTTAATTTCTTGAATGGCACCATCCGCCACATTCATTTTCATTTCAATTGAACCAATTGGAAAACGATGGCGACGTTCTAAGTTAAATGCAGGTGATTTACCATAATTCCAATCCCAATTGCGATAGTATTGCTCTGAAATTTTGTTAATAGCCGCCCAGTCTTGATCAGTTAATTCATACGTTTTAACTTGGTCGATCGAATCTACGCCGAAAATTTTCAAAAGAATTTCTTGGCGGAATTCTTCCGTTGTCATCTCTTGTTTATCTTCAGATAAAAATGGTTTAATGTTTGTTACCCGTGAACGAACAGACTTGATACCTTTAGATTCGATTTTATCTTTCCGTACTTTCAATGTATTTACAACTTCATCAATATCACTATCAAACATTAAGGTTCCATGTGCAAACATGCGGCCGTTGGTAGCGTACATCGCATTTCCTGAAAACTTCATATCATTAATCACTAGGTCATTGCGCCCTTTTAATTCGGCACCTTCAACGCCTAAGTCGTGCAATGCTTGGATAATTGGTTGGGTAACTTTCGCAAAATCACGGAAAGAGTTGCCGTCATCTGGCATAATAAAACTAAAATTCAAATTACCATGATCATGATAAACGGCGCCGCCGCCACTTAAGCGACGAACAACATGAATGCCGTGCTCATCTACATATTCTTTGTTAATTTCTTCAATTGTATTTTGGTTACGGCCAATAATGATTGACGGCTCGTTAATGTAAAATAAAAGAATGGGCTCATCTAAAGGCATTTCTGTTAACAAATATGTTTCAATTGCTAAGTTCACTCGTGGGTCATTATTTTCATTCGGTACAAAAATCACAATCGGTTCTCTCCCTTGGTATAGTTACTTTTTTAAATCTCAACTGTTAAATCTGGTTGGGCTAATGTCACTGGAATTTCCGTTCCAGCATAGTTTTGCGCTTCTTCACGTAGTTGTTCCAATGACCCATGTTGTGGTAAATGGGTCAACATCAATTGTTTGACTTGTGCTGCTTTGGCAATTTCACCCGCTTCTCTTGACGTAAAATGTGCATGATGTCGTTCATTACCTTCAAATAAGTACGTATCCGCTAAGAATAAATCGGCGTCTTTTGCAAAGTCTTCAAAACTTGCTAAGTAACCAGAGTCTCCTGTAAAGACAAAGACTTTGCCGGTCGCTTTTTCAACAATCCGCATCGCGTAACAAGTGACAGGATGAATCGTTTCCATGAAAGTAATTAAAAATGGTCCTACTGCCAACTCTTCTGCTTCAAAATACTCTTTCCCTTCGGAAACGTTAGGAAGCGTTAGTTCTTTGAAATGCATTTGATCTTGTGTATGGCCATATATTGGCAAAATAGGCGTCGGTTCCAGCGTTGGATAAAGCTGACGATAATATTGTAAAACACCTAAATCTGCGATATGGTCATGATGGTAATGCGACAGAATGACAGCATCTAATTTCAATGGATCTAGATAGTTTTCTAAACGCACTAATGTCGTACTGCCTGCATCAATAAGCAAATGAAAGCCTTCAGATTCTAACAAATAGGAACTCGTTCCTTCTCCTTTGTATGGATAAGCACCTAAACAGCCTAAGACAGTCAATTTCATGTGTGGACAACCTCCTTCAATACGATACTTCCATGTTACCATAAAATAACGGAAAAACGAGGTTAAAACGCTTAAATTTTCACAAAAAGACCAAAGAAAAAACCTGAACCCTTTGTCGAGATAACGAAGGATTCAAGCTTCTTTTTTATTCTTCGGCTAAACCTTTTTCTTCTAAGGCAGTTTGATAAAAACTAGCTAACGCTACATAGTTATAAGGAATCACCCATAATAGACCGATACCAATAGCTAAAAAGCCCACAATATACCAACCAATAAAAGAAAATTGTAAACATAAATATTGCCAAAAACGATTTTTCATTAAATATAACGCCTGTTTCAATGCCATCATAATTGGCAGTTCTGGATTATCAAAACGTAGCCACACAGCAAATTGAAAAACGCCACTCACAAATAAACCAATTAAAAAGATTAAGATAGAGGCGACGCCAAACGCTAGGAAAAAGGAAAAATCATTTAAGAAAAAGGCTTGGATTTCCTCTGGTGTAACTGTATTAAACATCAATTTGAAATACAAGGTTGTCCCTGCCCCAAATAAAATTGGTAACAAAAATAACAAACCAATTACACGTTCAAGTACTTTTTGAAGTAGGTTGACCACAAATAGCGGACCATAATATTTTCCTTGAAAAACACTCATTAAAATATTGACCCGCACCTTTTCACCACGCAACACCTTCAAGGCTGCGTAATATAGCGCATAACTTAACGCGAATAAAACAAAAATTTGCAGTAATACTGCGGCAAAACTACTTTGAAAAACTTGATTTTCACCAGAAAATAAATTTTGCACAATCGATGTTAAGAAGCTCTGTAAAACCACTCCTAAGAAAGTTAACCAAGCCATGATCCCCCATTGCCCATCAAGGGCTCTGCGAGCATTGGCACGATGTTGCGAATTTGTTACCAAACTTTTCATTCATTCCATCCTTTCTGAAACTAATAACTAGTCAATTTAGCGACTGTTTCTTTATCTAGACGTTTCACCACTTCTGTGACTAATTTGACTGTGTTGAAATAATCATCTTCATGAATAACTGAGGTATGTGAATGCAGATATCTAACAGGCACCGTGATGGCTAATGATGGAATCCCATTGCGCGTTAAATGCATGCGACCAGCATCCGTACCTCCCCCTGTAATCACTGTATATTGGAAGGGAATGTTATTTTCTTCCGCCACTTGAATAACAAAATCACGTAATTTTTTATGCGGAATCATTGATGCATCATAAATCAAAATTTGTGGCCCTTCACCTAAAACAGAGTCAGCTTCTTTAGGTGTCATTCCTGGTGTGTCACCAGCTGTTCCTGTGTCTAAAGCAAACGCTATGTCTGGATTCACAAGATGCGTACTTGTTTGCGCACCGCGTAGCCCGACTTCTTCTTGCACATCACTGCCTGCAAATAAAATATTGGGGTGCCCTGCTGTCGCTAAATTTTCTAAAACTTTTAATGAAACGGCCGTACCAATTCGGTTATCCCACGCTTTTGCCAATAAAAATTTTGTATCATTCATGCGACGATAGTCAATATATGGTGTCACCATATCCCCTGGATGAATCCCCCATTCTGCAACTTGTTGATCGCTACTTGCACCAATATCAATAAACATATCTGCAATCTCATAGGGTTTGTTACGAACTTCCGCTGTTAACACATGCGGTGGTTTAGACCCAATGACACCATGGTAAACCTTACCAGTCGTAGTTTTAATCTGAACTTGTTGGGCCAACATCACTTGCCCCCACCAACCACCAACGGTTTGAAATTTTAAAAAGCCTTTTTCTGTGATTTGGGTAACCATGAAACCGACTTCATCCATATGCCCAGAAATGTAGACTTTTGGTCCTTCTTTATCACCAACATTTTTTGCAATAATACTGCCAAGGCCATCATATAAAAATTTATCCGCATACGGTGCTGCATACTTTTTAAATAACGAACGTACTTCGTCTTCATTCCCAGCAATCCCTTTAGCACTTGTTAAATCAATTAACATTTTTTCTTCTTTTGCATCCATAAAAATAACTCCCCTCAAAAACCAATTTTATCCATTATACCACGAACTAAAAAAATACTTACAAAAAATAAATTGAGCAACGTTCTCCACTAAAAATAAACGAAAAAACAGCCTGCACGCTCGTTATTCAACGGCAGGTACAGGCTATTTTCATTGTTACGAAGCGTTTCTAGTCCGCTTCAGATAATTGGTACTTGATCCATCTTGCCTTCTTAAAATTGAGGTAAGACCAATGGATTTTGTTGTTGCCAATCTGTCTGATAAAAACGATCATCAATTTGATACGCTAACTTTTTAGACGCAGGTTGTTTCATAAATTCATCTACTTGACGATCAACAGCAAGCCAACCACGCCAACCTAAATGAATCGTGTCCGCCATAAAGTAGCGTTCATTACTACATGTTGAGAAGTCAGCAATGTTAGTAAAGCCTTGCTCTTGAAGTTGATATTTCAGCTTGCGTGCTACTTGTTGCAACATATCTTGTGACAAGCCCGTATAGTCCGACCAACGTTTGTTAACAGGTGGGATTACAAATAAAACATCGACATTTTTTTCTGCTAACTGTTCTAACGCAGCTTGGAAATCACCATATTCTGGAGAAAAACGATAATCCCATTTCTTTTGTGAATGAGCTAATTTCGGTAAAACTGGTTTAATCCGTTGGCGATAAAAGCCGTTACTAATTTCAAATTTATTATTATTAATGGCTTTTGCCGCAATTTTTCCAGCTAGCTGATCTAATTCATTAAAATTATAAGTAGCAGGTAATTGTTTCATATCTTTTTCAACAATTGGTTCTCTGCTAACCATGCCAATTTGGCTAAACAATTCATCTTCACGATTCAAGAAACGGAGATTCATTATAAAATAATCTCGTTGAGAGCGTTGGGGAAGTTGCCCTGCCTGCAGATTTGCCAAGGTTTCCATTAAGACTTTGTCTTTTTGAACAACTGGAAATTTGGTCAAACGTTGTGCTAGATATTGGTCACCGCTGGTTAATTCGGTTAAATTAGCTAACCATTGATAGGTTTGTAATTGTGAATAGTGTGCACCAAAACTATCATTAGGTACACCCTTTTTGACAAACCATTGCGGAGATAAAATAAAGACCGCTTTCTTATTGGCAATCGCATCGCCCATCGAATGAATGACCATTGCTTGGGTTAATGACTGTGTGCCCGCTTCTCCTAGTAAAAACGGTCGGTAGTTCCGTTGATACTTTTCAGAGAGCACACTAGGGTGGAAAGCACTAAATCGACTTAATTCAGAAGAGCCAAAAAAAGGAACATATTTACCAGAAGCCACTGCTTTGTTTTTAATCACATTGCCTTTTAAAACGTTCGGTGCCATTGACGTTGATGCTTCCTTCAACGTTTTTTCGGAAGTTAAATTGATTCTGAACGGTGCAAAAAAGAACACTGCAACCAAGACCGCTGAACAAAGCACTGGACCTAAGATTCTGATTAGTCGTTTTTTTCTAGACATTATTGTAAAGCTTCCACTTGTTGAATGATTTGTTTTGGTGTTCCCCATACTTCACGGTCAAAGTCTGATACAGGAACTTGGATTCCTAATTGTCCTTCAATTTCTACTAATAATTGAACCGTTGCTAAAGAGTCCAATAATCCTTCTTCAAATAATTGAATGTCTTGATTGTTCACAACTTCGTCTGTTCCTGTAATATCTTCTAAAATGTTTAATACTGTTTCTTGAATGTTCATTGTAAATTGCCCCTTTATATTTTTATTTTTGTTTATTTAAACCATAGTTTGTCTAAAAATCCTGAGAAAATCAGGAAGCTGACACAAACCGCTTGGAAAGTTAAAAAGACTGCAAATGCATGTGTAAATTTGTTTGATGGTATCTTGTCTTTATGTTTTTTCTTAAAACGTAGCCAAGCATCTGTTACACAAATTAGTGTTGCATGGTAGAGCCCATAAGCGATGTAGAACCACGTTAATCCATGCCAAATGCCCATAATTAAGAACAACGCAAAGTAACCAATATTAGAAGTCACAATCCGACTCTTAAAGACTTTCTTTTTCATTAAGAAAAACATTAAGCGCATGTAAATGTAATCACGGAACCAAAAAGATAAGGTCATGTGCCAACGATTCCAGAATTCTTTAATATTCCAACTTAGGAACGGTTTGTTAAAGTTCATTGGTGTATCATAGCCCATTAAATAACTTGTGCCAACGGCCAGTAAACTATAGCCTGCGAAATCAAAGAATAGATACAAACTGTAATTATACATATAGCCGACTGTCCACCAAGATAAACCACCTTGTGCCAAGGCCATTTTTTCCACATGTGGTAAAAAGACACCACCAAGATAATGACTGATAATAAACTTATATAAAAATCCTAGAAATAAATAAAAAATTCCTTTTTCTAAAAAGTCTAAATATTTCTCCGCACTCGGCGGGTTTTTCAAATCTTTTTCAAAGCGCCGATAACGATCGATGGGTCCTGAAGAAATAGTCGGGAAAAACAAGAGAAACTGAATGTAACGAAACGGATGATATTCTTTCATTACGCCATCCCGTAAATCCATGACCACTTGGACCGCTTTAAAGGTTAAATAAGAAATCCCTAAAAAGCCAAGTAAAGTTGTTTTGCCTGTCATGAAGGGAGAAACTTTCACCCAAACAAGCGGTAATATAGCTAAAAAGACAGCCAGATAAAAGACCCAACCTGCATTTTTATTTTTTCGATAAGCCGCATAGCCCCACGTTAGTAATGTTTGATAAATAACATATACAATCAGAGCGACTCCTTGTTGCCAAAATTCGCCACCAAAACTGATATATAGAAAGACCAGTGTCACGAGTGTTTGGTACCAAGGCCAACGTGTTCCTTTAATGGCTAAAGTTAAAATCATCGGCAACAAGGCCGCAATTAGCAGAACAAAGTAATACGGTGCATTATAGGGAATCATATGAGGAAAATTCATCATGTGGCATTCACCTCATTCATCAACCCTTTCCGATCAATTTTGCCATTACTTGTCAAAGGTAATTGTTCAACATATACAAATTTTTGCGGAATCATATAGTCCATTGTCAACGTGGCTAATTCTTGTTTAATTGCCTTAGTTAATTGAAAATCACTTGAAAATTCATGTGCTTGCGGAACGACATAGGCAATTAATTGTTGGACTTTATTTCCTTGATATTTCGGCACAACGACTGCTTGTTTCACGTAGGAAACATTCGTTAAGTGATGACCCACTTCTTCTAACTCAATGCGGTATCCATGCAATTTAATTTGAAAATCTAAGCGTCCCTCATACTGCAATAGGTTATCGACTAACTTTCCAGCATCGCCTGTGCGATAAGCTGGCACGCCATCTAATTGGAAAAAAGCTTCAGCTGTTTTCGCAGGATTATTTAGATAGCCTTTGGAAACACTTGGTCCAGCAATGACGATTTCACCAATTTCACCTGCAGGTAATTTTGACATGCCTTCCATAATATAAATTTGCGTATCCTCTTTCACATACCCGATTGGTAAACGTTGAACACTTTTTAAAACTTCTTGAGTGATTTCAATGGCACTAATCGCTACAGTCGCTTCTGTCGGCCCATAGGTATTATAAATATGCGCAGTTGGGAAACGAGCGGCTAATTTCTCAGCCGTTGGTTTTGGTAATTCTTCTCCACAGAATAAAAACGTGCGCAGTGCTGGTAGATGTTCACCATCGAAGCTTGGTTCCATTAGACACAATTCAATAAAGGACGGTGTTGAAACCCAGACGTCGATTGTTAATTGTGGCAAACGCGTAAATAATTGTTTAAAATCGTTAATGATTTCATTGGGTAACGGAGTTAATGAGCCGCCTAACGCCAATGCGGGATAAATAGACATCACCGATAAATCAAACGAATAAGGTGCCTGTGCTAAAAAGCGGGCCCCTTCTTCTAAACCAAAATCTTGCAACAACCAATTCGTAAAGCTAACTAAATTATCATGGCTGATTTGCACACCCTTTGGTACGCCAGTTGTCCCTGAAGTGAAAATGATATAGTAATTACTTGCTCCTGTGACAGGCGTCAACGCAGGCGCATATCGGGGTGCATGCATCATCATTTCTGTTAATTCTTCCGCCGTAATTACTGGCACTTCGGTGGCTAATTCAGGCCATTCATGCACAGCAATCACTGCGGTTGGTTTGGCTACGTTTAGAATTAGTTCAATGCGTTCTTTTGGTGTATGTGCATCAATGGGGATATAGCTAAAACCAGCTTTCGATGCGCCTAAAAAACTCACAATCATTTCAAAATCTAATTCTCCGTATACGACAATCGCTGACTTGTCCGTTTTCAGCTCAGCTAAATAAGCGGCTAGATTGTCTGACTTTTCTTTTAACTCTCCATACGTAGAGACTTTTTCTTCGGTTAAATAAACAGGACGTTGGGGTTCTTTACGTGCCCATTCATCAATCGTTTGAATCATATTAATTACTTTTTCCATGTATAGCCGCCTCCTTAAAACTCGTTATAAATGAAGGTTCCTCCATTGATATTCTTGTAATGATAAAGATAAATTAATGCAATGACAATGAAAGAATAAAATAACGTTTTACCGATGAATTTAAGACTTTCGTTATTGAGCATTTTCTGAAAAGTTGTTTTCATTATCATTCACCTCCTAAGGTTAATCGCTATCCATTATTTTATGCTATATTTCAGCAAAGTCCATTGAAATTTCTTACAATTTAATAAAAAAACTAACAATTTCGTCACTTCTTAAATTTTCATGATTTTCATAAACGGAACTCTCATAATTTTTTCGCATAAAGAAACTGTAAAAACCGCTTCACAACGGCTTTTACAGTTTTTTAAAAATGGATGTGTCGAATCATCCGCGCATAAATGGCAGATGTTAAAATATAAAAAATTAGATAAACAATTATTAAGATTCCACAAGAAAGATATACTAACAAATATCCTGGACTCTTAATAAATTGGCTTAGCAAATAAATGGCAAAGGTAGTATGCAAAATCCCAATGACCATCGGCGGAAAGAAAATCAAACTATTCTGTCGATAAATTTGCTTAGTTATCGCTTTACTAGAAACACCCATCCGTTTTAAAGTCACGTAATCTTGACGCTCACTTACAGCTGAAAACAGTTGTCGTAACATCAAAATACTGCCCGTAATAAACAACGCTAAAATTGCCACAAACATGGAGACATATAAAGTCAAGCCGTTAATTTTTCGTTCATAGCGTAAAGAGGCGTAGCGATCATTCATATTTAGCCGCCAAGTTTCTGTGACATCATCTTGCGTATTCTTTACCTCTTCGTTAGGCATTTGTTTGGCAAAACCACTCAACTGCTGGTTATTTTTTTCATACTTATACAAAATTGGCGCTTGCCATTCTGTGGCAATCTGTTTATTTACGGCTTCATAAAGTTTTTCACGGCTTTTCGTGTCAACATTTACGGCGTTAATCTGATACTGAATGGAATTTTTTGTCACTTTCTGATAAAGGGCATCGGAAACGACAATCGTTGGTAAGGAATATTGCAATAAAAAATTACCTAGATAGTTAGGCAGCACTTGTTGCAGTTGTGCCTTCTCTCCTTCAACAAATTGCAGTTTCGATTCATAACGAGACATACCACTTAAAATATTGGTAAAGCTATCCATATAGATAACACTTTGGTCATTTTTTAAATGTAAATCGTTTAAATAAGGATTAATTTTTTGATAGTTGCGGTAATTTGAGAAGGATAAAACATTAACTGCTTCAATCGTTTCTTGTTCCTCTTGCGCTTGACCAATTCGCAAACTTCGTTCAATTCCAGTAATTTTATAAGAAAGTGTCACTTCATTTTTTATTTTGGTGTCCTTCGCTTCATCGAGAACTTTCTTCAATTTAGGATAGCTTTCCTGTGAAACTAAAAAGTCCACGGGGCCATCACTGTTGACCGTGTGCATACTAATCGTATACACAAAAACCATCACGCCGATCCCACTCAAGGCTGTCGCAATTAACAAGGTCAAACCAGTGAGTGTTTTGCTACTTTTAAATAAGTAGCGTTTGGCATTGCCTAAAGTAATCATGCGTAAATCTTGGTAATACCATTTTTTTCTATGATTAAATAAGCGAATGATAAAATACATGGTATAACGGAAAAATAAATAAGTTCCCACCACACAGAGACCCAAAATGATAAAAGGCGTCAATGTAATAATCATCGGAATCGAGATATCCAATGAATCATTTAATTGTTTATACACAATACCTGTCGCTAAATTCCGAAAATCAAACGCAATAAAATAACCAGCCAGTAAACAAATAGGTCCTAAAATACCTAGAAACTGCCGCCGTTTCGTTAAACGACTATAATTAATTTGACCAATTTTTTCTTGGTGCATAAGCTGCGACAATGGATAACGATAAATCATCCAAATACTTCTTAAGCAGACAATCAGAATCATAAATGCAAAAGCTACACCGGTTTCAATAACGGAACGCCAAGAAATATAGAAGAAACTGGGGACTTCTAAAAACATAACTTTGGCTAAAATCATTGAAAACAACTTGGTGAAAATCACTCCTAAAATAATTCCATTAATTAGTGAAACAAAGCCTAAAACTAAATTTTCTACTAAAAAAATTAGTGAAACTTGGCTCTTTCTCAAGCCAATTAATCGATACAAGCCAATTTCTTGGCTACGTTTTCCTATAAAAAAACGATTTGCTGCCAACATAAAGCCCAAAATAATAGTGGTGACTAAGGTACTACCGAGTCCTAAAGATCGCTTAATTTCGATATCACGGCCTGCACCTGCGACAAGAGGCTGGTTGTAAGCAATCGCACGGAAACAATAATAAACGACCGCTGCAAAAGTCATACTAATGTAATAAACCAGATAATTAGGTACATGAGCTTTTAAATTTTTTAATGATAGTTTAAAAATCATTTGCGCGCCCGCCTCCACCAATCGTTGCTTGCATATCTATCACACGATTAAAAAATTCCTTACGTGATCCTTGACGAACAACTTCTGAGAAAATCGCACCGTCTTTAATGAACAAGATGCGATTGCAAAAACTGGCCGTGTACGGGTCATGTGTCACCATCAAAATTGTGGCATCATCATGTAGATTAATTTCAGCTAAATATTTCAACAATTCTGTTGCTGATTTTGAATCCAGTGAGCCAGTTGGTTCATCTGCAAAAATAATTTTAGGGTTCGTAATCAAAGCACGAGCAGCTGCTACCCGTTGTTTTTGTCCCACAGATATCTCTGGTGGATAAGCAGATAAAAGCTCCTGAATCCCCAAAATCGAAGTCACATGTAACAAACGTTTATCCATTTCTTCTAATGAAACTTTTTCTACAGCTAAAGGCAACAGAATATTGTCCTTCACATTTAACGTATCAATTAGGTTAAACGATTGAAAAATAAACCCCATTTCGTTTCTCCGAAAATCACTTAATTGATTATCTCGCATTTTTAAAATATCTTGTCCGGCGATGCGCACGATTCCTGCGGTTGGCAAAATAATCGAGGATAAGACATTCAACAGTGTCGATTTCCCAGCACCGCTGGGACCCATAATCCCCACAAATTCGCCTTCATCAACGGTAAACGAAATATTATCTAATACTTCTGTTTTATTATTTAAACGACCATATGTCTTGCTGACATGGTTTACTTCTACAATTTTTTTCATTTTTCTCGCTCCAACGTTTTGTTATTACTCTTATTTTACCAAGAAAAAATCTGAATGAACATCGTTTTATCTTACAATATCGTTCGGTAGTCAAAGAATAATTGGCATTTCGTGAATAAATCCGCAAACAATTATTATTTAATAATTGTTATTTTTTAGTGTTGCTTTTAGCAATTTGGCAAAAAACTCTTTGCTGTTTTTTAATTTTGACAAAGAATTTTTTTCACACAAAAAAATTTGCTCAATCCTTTTCTTCATTTGTTTTCATATTTTTTCAAAACAGCACAAGCACAATATATAGTGTTTGTCTAGTGATATTTTACTAAAAATACGCAATATATCGATTGAATTTAGCCGACCTTTGTATTAGGATAGTTACTAACGAGATATAAGGAGCTGGATAAAATGATGAAGATTACTGATGAAAAAGCCGAGGATGTTAATCTCTCAACAATTAAAGTCGTCAAACGAGATGGTCGTTTAGTGACTTTCGATGATCAAAAAATATACGACGCTTTGATCAAAGCTGAACAAAAAATACATGACCAAGTCACTCCTTTGACACATCAAAAAGTCCAATCGATTGTTGCCGATGTCAATCGAGAAATTGCCGAACGTTTTACCAATAACGTAAAAATTTATGAAATTCAAAATATTGTGGAACATACTCTGCTATCCAACAACGAATATGCCTTAGCCGAAGAATACATTCATTACAGAACCCAACGTGATTTTGAGCGTAGTAAAGCGACTGATATTAATGTATCTATCGGCAAATTAATTAATAAAGATCAGACTGTCGTGAACGAAAATGCCAACAAAGACAGTGACGTTTTTAATACGCAACGTGATCTAACCGCTGGGATTGTTGGAAAATCAATTGGTTTAAAGATGTTGCCTTCACACGTGGCTAATGCCCATCAAAAAGGCGACATTCATTACCACGATTTAGATTATCATCCATATACTCCCATGACAAACTGCTGTTTAATTGATTTTAAAGGCATGCTAAACAATGGCTTTAAAATTGGGAACGCTGATGTCGAATCACCAAAATCAATTCAAACGGCCACTGCACAAATTTCTCAAATTATTGCCAATGTAGCTTCCAGTCAATATGGTGGTTGCTCTGCCGATCGGATTGATGAATTATTAGCGCCTTTTGCGGAACGTAATTATGAAAAACATTTAGCAGATGCGCAAGAATGGATTGAAGGAGAAGAACGCCAAAAAGCATTCGCTCGGAAGAAAACGAAAAAAGATATTTTTGATGCCATGCAAAGTCTTGAGTATGAAATTAATACCTTATTTACTTCCAATGGACAAACTCCTTTTACTTCTCTGGGATTTGGTTTAGGTACCAACTGGTTTGAGCGAGAAATTCAACGGGCGATTTTACAAATCCGAATTAATGGTTTAGGGATTGAAAAACGAACAGCTATTTTCCCAAAACTGATTTTCACAATTAAACGCGGCGTCAATGCGCAACCTACTGATCCAAACTACGATATTAAACAACTGGCACTGGAATGCGCAACGAAACGCATGTATCCTGATGTTTTAAACTATGATAAAATCGTTGAACTAACAGGTAGTTTTAAGGTACCAATGGGCTGTCGTTCCTTTTTACAAGGCTGGAAAGACGAACAAGGTGAAGAAGTAAATGTTGGCCGAATGAATTTAGGCGTTGTGACCTTGAACTTACCAAGAATCGCTTTAGAAGCGCAAGGAAGCCAAGAAAAGTTCTGGCAAATTTTAAATGAACGTTTGGCGATCGTTAAAGATGCTTTGGTTTATCGGGTTGAACGTGTTAAAGAAGCTAAACCAGCGAATGCACCGATTTTATACATGTATGGTGCATTTGGAAAACGTTTAGCTACACAGGATGCCGTAGATGAACTGTTTAAAAACAAACGTGCCACGGTTTCACTTGGCTATATTGGCTTGTATGAAGTGGCTTCTGCCTTTTACGGCGGTGCTTGGGAGGACAATCAAGAGGCCAAAAACTTTACACTGGATATTTTAAAAGAACTGAAAAAAAATGCCGACAACTGGGGCAACGAATACGGCTATCATTTTAGTGTCTACTCTACACCGAGCGAAAGCTTGACTGACCGTTTTTGCCGTTTAGATACTGAAAAATTTGGCATCGTCGAAAATATTACAGATAAAGAATATTACACAAATAGTTTCCATTATGATGTACGCAAAAATCCAACGCCTTTTGAAAAACTTGATTTTGAAAAGGATTATCCAAAATACTGTTCTGGTGGTTTTATCCACTACTGTGAATACCCCATGTTACAGCAAAATCCCAAAGCACTTGAAGCTGTCTGGGATTACGCTTATGACAAAGTTGGCTATTTAGGAACCAATACGCCAATTGATCATTGTTATGCCTGTGGTTTTGAAGGGGACTTCCATCCAACTGAACGTGGCTTTGAATGTCCAGAATGTGGCAATCATGATCCTAAGACTTGTGATGTCGTTAAACGGACTTGTGGTTATTTAGGTAACCCGCAAGCTCGCCCAATGGTACACGGTCGTCACAAAGAAATTTCCTCTCGTGTTAAACATTTAAAAAATTAAACTCGATTATTCTATAGAAAGAAGTTTTGCTGATGCGTAATCCGAAACCACAAGAATGGAAAACCGAAGACTACAGCCAAAAAAAGATTGCCGATTACAAAGCGTTCAACTTTGTTGATGGCGAAGGTGTACGTAATAGTTTATATGTGAGTGGCTGTCTCTTTGCTTGTGAAGGTTGTTTTAACAAAGCTGTCCAAAATTTCAATTACGGTACGCCGTTTACAGAATCTTTAATGAATCAAATTATTGAAGATTTGTCCCATGACTATGTCCAAGGTTTGACTCTTTTGGGTGGTGAACCTTTTCTGAATACAGATGTTTGTCTTAGTGTAGTCAAACGTGTGCGGGAAACATTTGGCTCAGCCAAAGATATCTGGTCTTGGTCTGGGTATACCTTTGAAGAACTACTTTTAGAAACGCCTGATAAGCTTGAACTACTCCATTCAATTGACATTTTAGTTGATGGGCGCTTTGAACTGGCAAAACGTAATTTAAATTTACAATTTCGTGGCAGTAGTAATCAACGGATTATTGATGTACCCAAATCACTTGCTGCTGGCAAAGCTGTTATTTGGGAAAAATGTCATGACGCCGAAACGTCTTATGAACAAATCAAAAAATCAATTTAAAAAAGTTAGCCCTTTAGCCATCTCTTGAGGATGTGTCTAAAGGGCTAACTTTTTTCCCATAAAGGTAAAACAATGTTTTCATACGCTAGTGGATCTAAATTCGTTAAAGTAATGCCTAATAAACGGATTCCTTGTTCTAAACCTAAAATATCTTCCCAAATTAAATTCGCTTGATAGAAAAGTTCTTCTTTTTTAGAAATATATTCAGGTAATGTCACACGTTTCGTAATCGTCGTATAGTCAGTATAACGAACTTTTAGGACTAATGTTTTGCCATGTTTTTGCACTCGTTGCAATGCACGCTCAACACCTGCTGCTAATTGTCTCAATTGAGCCGTAACCTGCTCTTCCGTCGTTAAAGGGGTGCCGTAAGTATGTTCCTTGCCTACCGACTTACGATCTCTAGTCACTTGAACTGGCGCATCATGGATACCACGGACTTTACGATACAATGAATAACCCATTTTACCGAATAACCGAATCAACGTCATCTCATCTTGCTTGTATAAATCTGCTCCAGTAAAAATCCCTAGTTCATGCATTTTAGGCACTGTTTTTTTCCCGATTCCGTGGAAATCTTCAATCGGTAATGCTTTCAAAAAATCTTCGGCCTCTTCTGGTAAGACAACCGTCAGGCCCTTTGGTTTCTGAAAATCTGATGCTAACTTGGCTAAAAACTTATTGTAACTAACACCTGCCGAGCAAGTTAACTGCAATTCATGCCAAATATCATATTGGATCATTTTCGCAATTTTAATAGCCGACTTACTGTTGACCTTATTTTCAGTTACATCTAAATACGCTTCGTCAATAGATACTGGTTCAATCACATCTGTATAGCGGCGAAAAATTTCACGGATTTCTTGAGAAATTTCACTATATTTCTGATAATTACCTGGCTTAAAAATGGCACTTGGACATAGTTCATACGCCTTTTGAGCACTCATAGCCGAGTGAATACCGTACTGTCGAGCAATATAATTCGCTGTGGTCACCACTCCTTTGCCCCCAGTATCACTTGGATGGCGCGCAATAACTAACGGATGTCCTACTAACTCTGGATGATCTCGTTCTTCAACTGAAGCAAAAAACGCGTCCATATCTATATGTATAATTTTTCTCGACGTATCTTTTTTTAAGGGAAAACGTAATTCGCTCATCATTTTGATTCGCCTCCTCCCTCTATTATATACGAACGTCCGTTCTTTTTCAAATTGAAACTTCTTTATTTCAACCAGAAAAAGCTGAAAATCCGTGAAGTTATAAACACAGATTTCCAGCTTTTTAATTAAACAACCAATTGTTTTTGTTGATTATAGTAGCCTTTATAGGCAAGATAAGTTGCAATTACTGAACCAATACTTGTTGCTGATAGCAACATAAAAGTCACCATAATCTGATATTTTATCGCATGGACAGGATCAACGCCCGCAAAAATTAAGCCTGACATCATCCCAGGTAAACTAACAATTCCGACAGTTTTGGCAGAATCAATCGTCGGCGCCATCCCGGTTTTCACACTTTGTTGGATAATTGGTAAAGAGGCGAGTTTGATAGTTGCACCTAATGCTAGTTTCTCCATTACCGCTTGCCGTTGGTTTTGAAAAAGAGTATCTAAATTGCGATAGCATAAACCAATTGCCACCATCGAATTGCTGGCAATCATCCCACTGATAGGAATGATTTGAGAAGGAATAAATTTAATAGAACCAGAAAAAATCAAAATACCAATGGTAATTCCTGTACTACAACCAATTGCAATGAAAGAAATCAAAAAGCCCTTTTGTAATTGCTGGCTGCGTTTTTTTGCATTAAAGGCTGCGTTGGAAACAATCACCAAAACCATGATGAGCGTTAAAATCAGGTTATTGACTTGAAAAACATATTTTAATAAATAGCCGACTGCGACTAATTGAATGACTGCTCGAATCACACTAATAATAATATCTTTGGTAAAACCTAATTTTTCTTTAGTACTAATAATTAATGCGACCACCACTAGCATGGCTGAAAAAAATAAGGATAAATTATTAACTGCTAAATCCATCTGTCGGCGCCACCTTTCCTGCTACAATACGAATCACTTGCTGTGCTTGCTGAATTTCTTCGGTATCATGCGTGACACGAACCAGCGTGACTCCTTGCTCTTTGTTTAATTGGTTTAACAATTGATTGACAATCTGTTTGCTTTCTTCATCTAATCCCGTTGTAACTTCGTCTAATAATAAAACATCTGGTACAAAAATAATGTTTCGTAGCAAAGCAACCCGTTGTCGCTCACCACCAGAGAGTTCGGCTATTTTCTTTTCAAGATAAGCAGCGGGCAATTTCACTTGTTGGAGTAATGCCACGACTTTTTCCTGATTAAACGCTTCTTGTCTGACGGTAAATGGAAATAACAAATTATCATACACGGTTTCACCAAATAAAGTTGGCTGCTGAAAACAATAAGAAACCTTTTGGCGGTATGTTTCGATTGGTATTGTAGTAATTGGCGCTTCTTGATAAAAAACTTCGCCTTCTGTAGGACTTAATAATGAAGATAAAATTTTTAAAAATGTACTTTTCCCGCTACCTGAAGGACCAACAATTGTTGTATTGCTGCCTGTTTCAAATGACAAATCAATATCAGAAAGAATGCTACGACCATTTACTTGATAAGACACGCCTTCTGCTCGCAATAAATTACTCATGTTTCTCTCCTTTTTTAAATGGAATGATATTCTTTATATACTTCTTGTTTTTTTACATTTCTCAATTTGGCCACTTCTTTGATTGCATCTTTTGAACTCCGTCCCTCTTCCTCCATTAAAACTTGCACATGTTCCTTGAGGGAAATAGCTGGCATTGCGGCTATTGTCTCTTTCTCACCAGTAAATCCGCTAACTAATAAACAACACTCGCCTTTTAGCGTATTTTCTGCTAAATATTCTGTTAGTTCTCCTAAGGTACCTCGTAAATACTCTTCGTGAAGTTTCGTTAATTCTCGACAAATCACAGCGGGGCGTTCTTGACCATAGACTTCAGCAAACGTTGCTACCGTTTTAGCAATCCGATAGGGGGACTCATAAAAAATCTGTGTCGGCCGCTCTTCTTTTAATGCTGATAACACGTCTTTCTGTTCTTTTTTCTTTCTTGGTAAAAAACCATAAAACGTAAATGGCTGTGGTAAAAGACCCGAGGCAATCAAGGCGGTCATTCCTGCCGTAGGTCCTGGCAAGGCAATCACTGCCAGTTCTTCTTCAAGACATGCTGTAACCAATTCATGACCAGGATCACTAATTGAAGGCATACCTGCATCGCTAACTTGGGCAATCGTTTCACCACTCAGCAATCGTGTAATCAGTTGAGGAATTCGCTCTTTGTAATTATGTTCGTGTAAACTAATTTGTGGTGTTGTAATCTCAAAATGATTTAGCAATTTTTGTGTGTTTCTTGTGTCCTCACTAGCAATTACCGTTGCTTCTTTCAATATGTTTAAACAACGAATACTCATATCTTCTAAATTGCCGATCGGTGTTGGGACAAGATACAATTTTCCTTTTGTTGTTTGCTTATCAAAACTTTTCTGTTTTTGCATAGCGCATCCCTCATTTTCCTTTTTCGTTCTATAAATAGATAAAGGTTTGATTTGACAATCGATTGACTGTCAAACCAAACCTTTCCTTTTTATTTGCAGTGTCCACTAGACTTAACGCGTACGTTCCCCATAAATAACATCAAGACAAAAGGCACATTCTTCATCATTTTCACGTCTTGAACCATATAAAATATTGCAGACATGGAAGCCCTCTTCATAAAGTTTTTCCAAATTCATACGTGATTTTGATAGCTCTTGTTTTTCAGTTTCAGTTGTATTTCCTGCTAACTTATTCAGTTCTTGGAGATGCTCTCGTAAGCGTTGGTTTTCGATTTCCAACGTGGTATTTTTTTCTACCAACTCATGGAGTGCTGCTTTAATTTCTCTTAATTGTGTCACTGAACTGTCTAAATCAGTTTCCAACGAATTTAATCCATCATAGAGCGAACGTTTATCCATTTTGATCACCTTTTTCAGCAGCAACTTTCGCAGTAGCTTCTTTGATTTCTTCGTAATCATAATCCGCTGCGATTTCACGACCATGCAGACGAACTTTGACAATCCGACTTAATAGATTCAACCCGACGACTTTGCCTTTGCCATCTGGTGTTATTACTTCTTTTCCATAATCTGGTAATTCTTTTTTAGCGGCTTCATATTCGTCGTTTTCGTATTTCAAACAACACATTAAGCGGCCACATAATCCCGAAATTTTGACAGGATTTAAAGATAACCCTTGATCTTTAGCCATTTTGATTGAAACTGGCATAAAATCTCCTAGAAATGTTGAGCAACATAGTTGTCTGCCACAAGGGCCAATGCCACCTAATATTTTCGCTTCATCTCGGACACCAATTTGACGTAACTCAATTCGCGTCCGGAAAATAGCCGCTAAGTCTTTGACTAATTCACGAAAATCAATTCGCCCATCTGCCGTAAAGTAAAAAATCATTTTGCTACGATCGAAGGTATATTCTACTCGCACTAATTTCATTTTTAAGTCATGAGCTCGAATTTTTTCATTGGCAATGCTTTTGGCAGCTTCTGCATCAGCCAAATTTTTTTGTTCTTTTTCTAAATCATTGGCTGTTGCTTTATTTAAAATGGGTTTTAGGTCCTCTGGTAAATCGTCTGAATCGACTGTTTTTTTAGGAATAGCAACAGTAGCTAATTGTTTTGACTGTTGAGATTCAACGAGTACTTTCTCATTATAAATATACTCAGATTTTCCAGGAGCAAAATAATAGATATGACCGGCTTCACGGAAGCGAACTCCTACTACTTCTACCATTTTATTCCTCCTAATCTAGTTCAAGTGAACGTCGCTTCAATCGGTTAAGGAACTTGCTGAAACAACTAAGTTCCTACTATATTATGAAACTGAATGCCACTTGGCACTTTTTTCCTTTATGATTTAGGGTGAATCATTTGGATAACTAATTGTTCACAAACATTTTGCCAACTAACATTGGCAGTCCATTTTTGGCGTGCTTTCAAAATTAGCGCCAACCGTTCCGCCTGCTCTTCCGTTACTTTTTTGGCTTGCTGTGTCGCAACACTTTCTTCCAATAATTGACGGTAATAAACCATGAGCAAGTCAAAGCTAAGCGCTTGTTGTTCTTTTTCCTTAAATACTTTGACCATTTTCTTCTGAACGTAGATAAATGCCTGTAAATCATTACTTTTTAGATAATTAAACCATTGCAAAATGATTTCCCTAGCTTCATTAAACCATTCATCTTGAGAGATTTCAACTGCTTTCTCAAAACTATTTGTCAGCTCAGCTAAAAGGGTTGCAGTCTTTTCACCAATCCCCTGTTTGATTAAGCGATCAATTAATGTTTTTTTGACTAATGGTTGAAAATGTAAGGTTTGGCATCGTGATTGAATCGTTGGTAAAATTCGAGAAAGCGAAGTGGTTTCTAAAATAGCTAAAATTTGTCCTTCTGGTTCTTCTAAAAATTTTAAGAGACTATTGGCTGCGCCGGTACTCATTTTATCTGCTTCTTGAATTAAGAAAACTTTTTTAGCAGTCTCGACCCCACTTTTAGAAAACTCCGCTTTTAATTCACGGATTTGGTTCACTTTGATGGTTTGCCCATCTGGCGCAATTCTTAAAACATCTGGATGTTCATTTTCATTAATCCGCACACAATTATGGCATTCGTTACAAGGCTGTTGATTTACTAAATTCGTACAAAAGACATGTTTCGCCATCCATAAGCCAAATTCTTGTTTTCCAGTTCCTGTATCTCCTTCAAAAAGATAAGCATGGGCAAGACGACCATGCTCAAAACTTTTTTGGAGTTGCTTGTACAGCAAAGGTTGCATTTGCTGTAGCTGTTGTGCTTCATTCATCTTAATATTGATGGAATCCTTCAACTGGTAAGACGAAGCAAGTAGCGCCGCCTACTTCAACTTCCACAGGATAAGGAATTTGGCCATCCATTGTGATATCTAAAGTCACAGGTGTTGAAACATATTGTTTTCTTGATTGACATGTTTCTTTAATTAAAGCTAATGTTTCGTCGACACGTTCATCATCAATCCCAATAATAAATGTGCTGTTTCCCGCTTTTAAGAACCCACCTGTTGAGGATAATTTTGTAGCACGAATATTGGCATCAATAAATTCGTTGGCTAATCGGTTACTATCTTTGTCTTGTACAATGGCTAAAATAATCTTCATGGTCTACACCTTCCTATAATTAAAAGTTTTCTGGATAACGTTCAATAATCGCCTGATACGTTGCTTCTACGACAAGTTCTAAACTCATCCGTGCATCAATCTTTTTGATACGTTGTGGATTTTCTTCTGCTAATTTCAAATATTCATGACGAACACGTTGATGAAATTCTAATCCTTCTGAATCTAAGCGATCAATTTGCTGTGTTCGATTTTCTTGAATCCGCCGTAAGCCAGTATCTGAGTCAACGTCTAAATAAATTGTAAAATCTGGTGAGACACCTTCTGTCGCAAACGCATTAATTGAAGCAATGGGGGCAATCCCAATTCTACGCCCAGCGCCTTGGTAGGCTAATGAGCTGTCAACAAAACGATCACATAGGACTAAATGACCCGCTTCCAAAGCTGGCAAGATTTTTTCCACTAAATGTTGACGACGAGCAGCTGCGTAAAGTAAAGCTTCTGTTCGCTCATCCATTCTGTCATTTCTTGGATCTAAAATAACTGTTCGAATCTTTTCGGCAATCGGTATGCCGCCTGGTTCTCTTGTAGTGACAATTTTTCGTTTTGACTCTTTAGCTAATCTTTCAGAAACTTCCTTCAAAACACTGGTTTTACCAGCACCATCTGGACCTTCAAATGTGATAAAAATACCCTGCACGTGCGAAAACTCCAATCAATTTTTACTTGTATCTATTATACTTCATCTTGCTCTATCAGTCTAATTGAAATCCTTATGTCCTATTTAAAGTGATGCATCCGCTGAAAAAAAGAAACTGAAAAAGAAGTACGGAAAAGCTTGAACTGCGACATTTTCTCACAGAAACGACCTACTTCGATTTCAACTTCTTTTTCCAACGATGTTTCTTTTAAATTTCTCGACGTCCTTCGACTGCTTTTAGCAAGGTTATTTCGTCTGCATATTCAATATCGCTGCCGACAGACAAGCCGTGTGCCAAACGAGTAACGGTGATTCCGGCTGGTTTAATGAGCCGTGATAAATACATCGCCGTCGCTTCTCCTTCAGTGGTAGCGTTGGTTGCTATAATGACCTCTTTCACTTCATCATCGTGCAATCGTTTGATCAAAGAGGCAATATTAATATCTTCTGGTCCTGTTCCTTCCATCGGTGAAAGCACCCCGTGGAGTACGTGATACAAGCCTTGATATTCACGCATTTTTTCCATTGCCATAACGTCTTTTGGTTCTTCCACTACTAAAATAATACTACGGTCACGATTTTTATCTTGGCAAATTTCACAAGGATCTTCTTCAGTAATATTTCCGCAAATACTACAGAAATGGAGATCTCTCTTGACACTAATTAGCGCTTTTGCAAAAGCATTAGCATCTTCTTCTTTCATATCAATTGTATAAAAAGCAAGCCGTGTCGCTGTTTTTTGACCAATTCCTGGTAATTTCATATAACTTTCAATCAATTTTGCAATCGGTTCTGGATAATTCATGAGGCTTCTACAGTCCTTTCTTAGCAAGGCGTTTCTGTTATTACTAAACGAGTTATAACAGATTTTGCGTCACTGAATATCTTATCACGCCCTGTCAAAAAAGCAACTGACAATTACTGCTTTCTAATACAAAAACAAGTCGTTAGTTACGAGCACTAAACGACTTGCTTTTGTATTAACCAATCCAGGTTTCGTGTGTATAGGCCATTTCCCAAAAAGCGTATTCCATCTCACTGCTGATAACAAAAGCGGTGATCATAGCTGCTTGTTCTTGTGGTGAACTTTCTTCATATAATTGGTCTAACAGTTGGCGTTCCTCTTGGACGTGTTGGTACGCTTCCTCCCCAGCATAGGTTTCAATCCAACGTTGGTACAGTGGCTCTGGTGAGTGTTGTTTGACTAACTGTGCACCAATTTCTTGATAGAGCCAAGAACAAGGCAACATACTTGCTGCGGCCGTCTTAGGCGTTCCTTCAATAAGTTGGCGATACATATGAGAAACATAGTGATAAGCGGTTGGTGCAATCGGTGTCGCTGCAACTTCTTCTTCCGTAATTGCTAGTTCTTCAAAAAAAGTTTCACGAATAGCTAATTCGCCCAACGCGAGATTTTCCGCATTTGTTAAGAGTAATTTTTTCAATCGAGGTTGTTGCGTTTGTGCCGCAATCAAGCGATAAAGTTGACTAAAGTGTTTTAAATAGTAATGATCTTGAATTAAATAGTAGCGAAAAATCGTTGGACTCAAGGTTCCTTCATGTAACTCTGTGATAAAAGGATGCTGAAAACTTCCTTGCCAAGAAGCTTGCGCTTGTTCTTTGGCTTGTTCTGTAAATGTCATAGGTTTCTCCTTTACGTTAGAAAAATAAACAAATTTGTAAAAATGATGATCAAAATAGCAAGCCCAAGACTGACTTTTGCTGACACAAAATGCTCTTTTCGACTTCTGGTGGCTCCTTCTTCATAGCCATGGGCAGACATTGCTTCCGTATATTTATCTCGCCAAGAAACAGCAACGAGCAGTGTTTTAACATAAAGCATCGGCGACCAAAAATGAAACGTTTTGCCACGGAGTAGGCTTGCTTCTTTTAAATCATTAATTTCTCTTTTCACTTCCGGTAAGGCGTGAACCACCACTAAAATTCCATAAACAAAGTTTGGTGCTAGCCCCTTTTGTTCCAATAACAACAATAATTCTTCAAAATCAACGCCTACAGCAAAAGCTAGTCCTAAACCGGCAAAGGCATACGTTCGACTAAACAAAAGCCAGGCTTGTTGACTACTCGTACCATGCAAATAAATAGACCAAAACGTCCCGATTGCTGGTAAAAGTGGCAAGAAAAATAACCAAAGCAGTAAGCGGGATTTTCGCTGGCCTATTAAAAAAATGACACAACCCATAAAAACCGCCAAATTTGCCAAAATTGACTGAGAAAAAGATAATTCAAAGGTCAAAATAAGAATCAAAGAAGCATAAATTGCTGCATTTGTTTGCTTTATTTGCATGTGGTTCCCTCCTGCCAGATATTCAGTTGTTGCTGCAGCAATTCTATTCGGTAATTGCTCACGCCAGAGAGAGGTTCTAGCCGATGCGTGACGATTAGAAAATCTTGTTGCGCACTTTTTTCTTTGATCCATTCAACAAAATAATTGCATGCTCGCTCATCTAATCCAGCAAAAGGTTCATCTAAAAGTAAACAGTCCAAATCTAAGCTCAGCAAACTAATTAATTGCACCATCTTTTTTTGCCCTTCACTTAGTTGAAAAACACTGTGCTCTAGTTTTTCTTTTAAACCTAAAAAAGTTAAGGCTTCCTCTTGTTTTCTTCTTTTTTCTGCTGTCATGTTCTGACCAAACAAAAGCTCTTCTCGTAAAGTCAACGTGACAAACTGACGATTGGCTTGTTGCACCGCTAATGTCATGTGTTGATACAATTTTTTTGAAGCCCGCAAGCGGCGGCCTGCCAAGAACATTTTCCCTTGATATTTTTGTCTCTGAACGATGGCTTTCAATAAGGTGGATTTTCCCGCCCCATTTGGCCCCGTCAACGTGGTAATTCCTTTAAACAAAAGCGCTTCTTTTTCTTCAAGTAGCACTCGTTTTCCCTGAGACAAACGAAAATTTTTCAATTGGAGCATTGGTTGTTTTACCACAGAAGTTGTAAGCTGAAATGTCTGCGGTTTTGTTTTGATAAACGTCAACGGTTGTTTTTCAAACTGGCCGTTTTTCAACGTGACGACTTGGTCCACAACATCAGCGTAATCGTTGAAATCGTGGTCGCACACCAAAATCGTTTTGCCTGCTTGATGGAGTCTTGCTAAAATTTGAATAAATTGTTTTCGAGAGGTTGGATCAATACTTGCAAAAGGTTCATCTAATAAAAGAATATCTGGGTTCATTGCTAGCAGAACTGTCAACGCCGCTTTTTGTTTTTCACCACCAGATAACGTCGCTAATTCTCGTGTGAGTAAGGTTTGAGTCTGAACAAGTTGAAGCGCTGTTTGGATTTTTCGGTTCATTTCTTCAGGCGAGATTCCTAAATTTTCTAAAGCAAAAATCAGTTCTCGTTCCAAGGTTTTCATTGTAAATTGTTGACTGGGGTTTTGAAACAGCATGCCAATTTTTTGCGTCTTTTCACGAGTTGATAATTGTCGGCGTTCCATTCCTTCAATCAAAATTTCTCCTTGGTAATCAAGCGGAGCAAATCCGGCAATCAATCGTAAGAGCGTTGATTTTCCACTACCACTATCGCCAATTAATAAGGAAAACGTTCCTTGAGGAATTGCTAAATTTGTCTTTTCAAACAAGGGTTGTTCTCGTGAAAAGGACACAGCTTTTAATTGGATACTATTCATTTTGCCTTCACAGCTAACCCTTGCGCAGACTGATACATTCGTAAAATAACCTTCGTTAAGAAAATACCAAAGAAACAAATAGAAACGAATCGAACGCTAATTAAAGCAATGTTCATCCCCAGACCGTAATTACCATAACCAAACTTAAAGTATTCATACACATAACTAAAAATAGTCGTCCCAATCGCACTATAAAATAACGTTAGTGTATCGTACCGTTTGTAGCGTGTCACAAAAAAGCCACTTTCACTACCTAGGCCTTGAATCACACCAGAAATTAATACACTAGGTCCGAAATACGAACCATAAAGCATTTCTGCCAAAGCGGCTAAAACTTCCGCCAAAACAGCACTTCCCGCTCGTGGAATCAGCATCGCTGCAATTGGTGCCACCATGGTCCACATTCCAAATAAAAGCTCATTGGCAAATGGACTCAAGCCTAATGGTAACAGCGCAGCATTCAATAACGCATAGAGGAACCCTGCCCCCATAAAAACACCGCCAAACAAAAAGGCTAAAAAAGCGAGTAAGACGACTTGTTGCAATGACCATTTTTTCAATAAAAAAACTCCTTTCTCTTAACAAAAAGCAAAAGGAGTGACTTAAATAAACCCTGATAAAAGAAAACACACTCATCCTAGGACAGAATGAGTGCGTGAAAAATCAAAGTAAATCGGCATTTCCCTGCGACAGTACTAACTGCATCAGGTTCAATGGGTATCATCTCAGCCATAACAGCACCCCAAATGTTTTTTATTAAAATGTACTTTTACTATAGCATAGAATAATTATAAAAACTAGTCTTGACACTTTTTTCTTTCATCAAAAGCTGAAGAAATCAAACAATTTTGTAAGATAACTGTTAGGCAAATAAATGGTTGGTTTTTCTGGACTTTGTTATATTGTTCTTTATGAAAGAGAGGCGTTTATACTATGGGTAAAACATTAACTGGCTTTCATTTGAAAGTCATTGGGGTTATTTCAATGGTCTTTGACCATCTATTGCAATTTTTTAGTTTTTTAGGCGTGCCTGGTTGGTTCGGATGGATTGGACGAATTGCTGCACCTATTTTCTTATTTGAAAGTTCTGAAGGCTTCATTCACACAAGCAATCGGCGAAAATACATGTTCCGGTTATTGTTAGGCTTCTGGATTATGGGGATTCTGAACGGCATTTTAAATGCGTATTTTTCAACAGGTGGCTTAATTATCAATAATATTTTTGGGACGTTATTTTTAGGTACGGTCTACATGCAGTCTATGGACTATTTTAAACAAAAACAAATTGGTAAAGGGCTTCTTTGGTTTATTGTGCCTTTATTAATCAGTGCTCTACCTCTCGTTGTTTTTAGTTCTCCAGACATATTAAGCAACCCTGCTATCTTAATTGGTTTCCAACTTTTCAATCTGATTGTGCCATCACTAATGATGACAGAAGGTGGGTTTTTATTTGTTCTCTTGGCCGTGGCTTTTTATTTATTCCATGGCAAAAAGTGGTTACAAATTTCAGCAATTGGCGTTGTTGCGTTGATTTCAGCAGCCAGCTATAATTTCCAAGAACTGTTCGGGGTGAACCACCAATGGATGATGATTTTAGCAGCGATTCCAATTGTTCTTTATAATGGTGAAAAAGGCCGTGGCATGCGGAATTTCTTTTATATTTTCTATCCAGCTCACATTGCTATTTTTGCAATTATTAGTTTCTTCATGCAACGTTAATTATTTTCTGCTTGACGATTGCCTAAAAACTGTTTACAATGCAACATGTAAACAAATCGTACAGATAACACGCAAGTTGCGTGTCGAGAGAGAGGCGGTTTCTATTCTTATAGAAACTGCTTCTATTTTTTTACGAAAAAATGAAAACTATAGAGGTGATTAAATGGAACAAAAAAACGTACGATTATTCCCTGCCGTTTTAGCGACAGGAATTATGTCTTTTGCTGGCGTATTAATTGAAACAGCAATGAATGTAACCTTTCCGACATTAACAAAGGAATTTGGTGTTTCCACCGGTACCGTGCAGTGGGTGACAACGATTTATTTATTAGTTATTTCTATCATGGTGCCCTTATCCAATTATTTATTAAAAACCTATTCGCTAAGACGCTTATTTATCGTTGCGAATCTTTTCTTTTTGATTGGTTTAGCGATTGATGTCTATTCGCCATCTTTCAGTATCTTGTTATTAGGCCGACTCTTCCAAGGGGCTAGCACTGGGATTGCTTTGCCACTGATGTTTCATATTATTTTGAACTTTACCCCGCTGGAAAAACGAGGAACGATGATGGGGGTAGGCACATTGACCACTTCAATTGCTCCAGCCATTGGTCCAACGTATGGTGGAATCTTAACATCTTCCCTGTCTTGGCACGCCATCTTTTTATTCTTAATTCCTATTTTACTACTTTCTTTGTTTATGGGCTTATCTGCTATTCCAGAAATACCTGTTAAAAAAACCACCACTCTTGATTTGGTTAGTTTAATTGGTATTGCCCTGTTATTTAGTGGTTTGTTGATGTTTTTAAGTAAAATTGGCACATTGTTTGGCTGGCTTTCACTTCTGGCAGCCGTTATTGGCTTTGTTATTTTTTATAAACGAGCAACGACGGCTGAACAGCCACTAGTTCGTTTGACAATTTTAAAAAATCCCGCCTTTGTTTTATTTTTATGTGGCTTTTTAGTTTGTCAATTCTTATTGTTAGGTATTTCCTTTGTCTTACCAAACTTTGTTCAAATCGTCCTTGGAAAAAATGCGTTTGTAGCTGGGCTAGTCATGCTGCCAGGTGCTACAGTCGGGGCCATTTTGGCACCACTTTCTGGACGAGTGTTGGATCAATACGGCGCTAAAAAACCTATATTATTTGGCTTAAGTTTGGCGACAATCGGTTGGCTAGCTTTAACAATTTTACTAGAGATGCCTGTTTTATTAGGATTCGTCGCTGGACATGTTACCTATATGATTGGTCTAGGTTTTGCATACAGTAATATGATGACAACTGGTATGAGCTTGTTAGAGGAGAAAGATTTTGGCGACGGCAATACGTTATTTAATACACTTCAACAATTTTCTGGCGCTATTGCGACGGCCATTGTAGCGACGATTATTAATATCGCTCAAGACCACGCAGATAATTTTGCTCAGGGGACAACGATGGGCTCCCTCATTTCTCTGATTTTCTTGTTAACCTTATTAGTAATTGTTTTAATTGCTTGCTGGAATTATTTCCGCAAAAAAGCTTAAAAAAAAGCAGCTGGTCAGTTCCATAGTGACCAGCTGCTTTTTTTAGTTTTCTAAAGATAGTTGTTTTTTTGTTCTTCTTGCTTCCGAATATAAAGTACGAACAAGACAGCAATTAGCACGATAAAACCACCAAAAATCGGTGTATATGTTACTGATAAATGATCTGTGACCACCCCACCTGTCATTGAGCCGACGGTAATCCCAATATTAAAGGCTGCAATATTAAAAGCTGAGGCCAAAGTGATATCTTCTGGAACATACTTTTCCGCTAATTCTACAACATATAGTTGTAAACCAGGTACATTCATAAAGGCAAATAGGCCCAACATCAAACTTGCTAATAAGCCTAGAAGACTGTTATCCATTAAAACAGTAATGAATAAAAAGACTAAGGACAGAATTAATAAGCTAAACATTTTTACTAACGAATCTAAAGGTTTTTTATTTGCCCAGTGACCACCTACTGTATTGCCAATTGCGACCATTATGCCATAAACAACTAAAATAATCACTACCGCGTTGGCTGAAAAGCCTAAATTTTCCAATAACGGTGACAAGTACGTATATGCAGCAAACGTTCCACCATAACCAAAAGCAGTAATTAGAAAAGAGAAAACGAGGGGTTTGTTCGTAAAAATCCGCGTGATTCCTTTTAAGTCAACCTTCCCTGGTATCGTTAAATTTTTGGGAACTAAAAAATAACTAGCAATCAGTCCCACCAAGCCAATACTGGCTATAAAAAGAAAGGACATATGCCAAGCTGTTTGTTGCCCAATAAACGTCCCTAAAGGTACGCCAGTCACTGTTGCAACCGTTAAGCCTGTAAACATAATAGCAATGGCACTGGCACGACGTGATGGCGGCACAACATCTGCGGCAATGACAGTCGAAACAGACATGAAAATGCCATGCGCCAATGCAGAAAGTATCCGCCCTACCAATAAAATAATAAACGTTGGCGCAAATGCAGCAATTAAATTCCCACTAATGAAAAGAAGCATAATCCCCAGCATTAATGAGCGACGATTCCATTTTCCTGTCAAAATTGTTAATAACGGCGCCCCAATCGTCACACCTAAAGCGTACAAAGAAACAGTCAAACCCGCTTGAGAAAGACTAATATGAAAACTTTTAACAATCATTGGTAATAAACCCACACTAATAAATTCTGTTGAACCGATTGCGAAAGCATTGATAGCTAATGCAAAGAGCGTTAAATTTGGTGAAATTTTCTTTTCCATTCTCTTCCTCCTAAAAAACATTTGAATTTCAACAAAAATTACTATATACTAAGATTGAAATTTTGATAAGTACCTACTTTTTTGTATCATAGGTACCTTTTAGTAACTTTTGGTTATTATCAACCTATTAAGGAGGAATGTTTTTTGGAAACTCGTACATATGCGATTGGTGTCGAAGCAACGATGGATGTTATTGGCGGCAAATGGAAACCAATTATTCTGTGTAATTTACGGCACGGCGCCATGCGCCCCAGCGATTTAAAACGCGGCATTACTGGCATTAGTCAAAAAATGCTGACACAACAATTACGGGAACTCGAAGAAGACAACATTATCGAGCGGAAAGTTTACAACCAAGTTCCACCAAAAGTCGAATATTATTTAAGCGATTATGGTCAAAGCCTCTCTGCTGTCTTAGATAACTTATGTAATTGGGGAGAATCCCACGTGGCTCATTTGCAAGAACAAGGCCAAGAAATTTATTTAAAATGTGAAGATTAGTGAATAAAACGTTTATAAACTATATCAAAAAAGAGCTTTAAGCTATTTAAGAGCCTGGGGAAAAATCTAAAATGATTTTTCCCCAGGCTCTTCTTATGCTTTAATAACTTGAATATCTTGCGTTAATTGGGCCCAATGATTAGTGGGTCCGTGGCCATGTCCAACAGAAATTGCTTGGCTAATGGCCCCTTGTATAAACTGTTTGCCAATCACAATCGCCGCTTCTAACGGCGTACCTTTTGCTAATTCGGCTGCGATACACGCTGAAAAAGTATCTCCTGTTCCATGAGTATTTTTCGTTACAATTCGTGGTGCACTTAGCCAAAAGCTCGAACCGTCTTCCATTAACACATAATCAGCCGCTTGTTGATTTGTGCTATGTCCGCCTTTCATAATAATATTTTTTGTGCCCAATTGTTGTAATTTTTTTGCTGCGGTCTGCATTTCTTGTTCTGTCTTGATGGTCGTCTCTAGTAAAACTTCCGCTTCTGGTAAATTAGGTGTCACGACCGTTGCTAGTGGCAACAGTTGCTCTTTAATTGTTTGAACTGCCTCGGCTTCTAACAAATGATGTCCACCTTTAGCCACCACTACAGGATCGACAATCAACGGACCAAAATCAACTTTCTGTAAATTACGAACGACAGCTTCGACACGCTCACTATCTGCTAACATCCCCGTTTTCGCTGCCCCAATTTTAAAATCAGCCGCCAGTGATTGAAATTGTGCATCAATAAATGAACTAGGAATCGGTAAGCTATCTTGTACGCCATACGTATTTTGTGCCGTCAATGCAATGACAATATTTAAGCCAAATGCCTGCCGTGCTTGAAATGTTTTTAAATCTGCTTGCATGCCAGCTCCCCCACCAGAATCAGAACCAGCAATCGTGACTACTTGTGGTGTCAAATTATATTCGGTCATTTTCTCGCCTCCAACATTCGCTCCGTTACACGCATCAACCCTTGAACTTTCTCGGTTATCTGTTCAGCCAGCATAATTTCACTGACCAGTGAAACACCAGCCACTCCCGTTCCCATAAGTTGTTCTATATTTTCTTCTTTGATTCCACCAATCGCTACAACAGGAATCGTGACTGCTGCGGCAATTTCAGAAAGTGTCTGCAAAGAAGTTAACGGACTGTCCTTAGTCGTTGTGGGGAAAATTGCGCCCACGCCTAAATAATCGGCGCCCTCGTTTTCCGCTTCAACTCCTCGTGCCACCGTTTTGGCTGAAACACCTACGATTTTTGTGGACCCAACCAGTTTTCGCACAAGAGCAACCGGTAATTCATCATCCCCTATATGCACACCTGCTGCATCCACTGCCAAGCAAATATCGACACGATCATTAATAATCAACGGAATCTGATACGCATCTGTTACCGCTTTAACTTTCACTGCTAATTCGTAAAAGCGCCGTGTTGACACTTCCTTTTCGCGCAATTGGACCAAAGTCACTCCACTGCGACAAGCAGTTTCAATTCGTTTTAAAAATTCAGTATCACTAAAATCATACCGTCCTGTCACCAAATAAACTTTCAATTGCTCTCTCATAGCACTCGTCCTTTCACCGCCTCAAACCAATCCTTCTCCTTCATTAAAAGAGATAACTGATTTAACGTATTTTGGCGAAAATCGGCCAGCCCTTGGCTCTTAGTCTTGGCTTTTTCTCCGCAAAGATTAAAATAGCTCACTGCGGCTACTGCCGCAGTCATTGGCGCGTTGCCTTCACCTAATAAAGCGGCAACTAATGCGCCGACTAAATCGCCCGTGCCAGTGAAACAATCCAACTCAGGAACGCCATTTTGTAAGACAATCACTTGCTCTTGGCTAACCAAAACATCTTGAATCCCTGTTGCTAAAAATACCGTCTGGGGAAACTTTTGCGTTTGTTGACGTAAAGCTTGAATCAGCTCCTCAATTGCTTCTTCACTTTGATCCAAAGGGCTGCCATCCACTCCTCGGCCATGACTCACCAACTGGCAAAAAGTCCGCATTTCTGAAAGATTCCCTTTCACAACGGTTGGCTGATTGTGCACCAGCTTTTCCCCGACTTCACTCCGAATATCACTGGCGCCATAACCGACTAAATCGACTACGGTCGGTTTATTCACTTGCCGAGCATAATCACTAGCTGCTAACAAGCTTTGCTCTCGTTCTTGTGATAAATGGCCTAAATTCAAAACCAAAGCACTGGTTTGCTGAAACAACTGCGGAAATTCCCGGGGATCATCCGCCATAATGGGCTTAGCATCAATATAAAGTAATGCATTCGCCATAGACTCACACGTAATTTCATTCGTAATGCACTGAATTAATGGTGCCGTTGTCAGTGGAAAAATCGTTTCAAACTTAACGCTTGTTTTCATAAAAGTACCCTCCCAAAAATAATTCCTGTGTTTGTTTAAATACTCGAGTTTCTTTCAGTTTTACTAAGACAAGCCAAGCAATCACTGAACCAATCAGTGTGGCACCAATAAATCGTGGTGTATAAATGAACCAATAAAAATTCTGCTTACTGCCAGTAAACCAAACCATTACAGGATAGGACAATAACGAGCCAATGATGCCTGTCCCAAAAATTTCCCCTAGTATCGACCAGCCTAATTTTTGTCCCCATTGATAAAATAAACCAGCAAAAAATGCGCCAAAGACGGCACCTGTTAACGCTAATGGCGGAATACCTAAGAATGTCATACGGATTAAGCCGCAGACAAGTGCCATGAGCGTTCCATAAAGAGGACCTAATAAAACTCCGGCAATAATGTTCATGACACTGGACATAGGGGCCATTCCCTCAATTCGCATTAATGGTGATAATACGACGTCCATCGCAATCATTAAAGCTAGTAACGTAACTCTGTGGATTCGATTTTTTTCCACGTAAAAAAACTCCTTTCTGCGAGAAGCAAAAGGAGGCGCGACTGAAAAAGACAGAAAAACCCAACCACAAATAAACGTAGTTGGGTGCAATAATCGGTCAAAATTTCAAGACATTTCCCTGCGCCAGTCCTAACTGTTTCAGGTTCCATGGGTATAATCTCAGCTAATAGCACCCCAAATGTTTCTCTTCAATTGGCTTTAGTATAGCATAGTTTTTTGGAAGCGACTACTAAAATTGCCAAAGAGTTTTCCCACAAAAACAGAAAAAACATCATGCCCAAAAAGTTCGATTTTTTGGGCATGACGTTTTTCATACTTTCGTTGGTCTTATTATTTAGAATCCTGGCATTCCTTTGGTGTATTTACCTAAAGTTGCTTCGGTTTCTTTTTCAATTTTTACTAACGCATCGTTGACAGCCATAATGACTAAATCTTGTAACATATCAACGTCTTCAGGATCAACCACGTCCTCTTTAATGGTCAAATCTTTCATTGTGCGATCACCAGTAAAGGTCGCTGTCACAAGTTGATTGGTGGCTTCACCGATAAATTCTTTTTCATTTAGCGCTTCTTGCGCTTTGGCCATTTCTTTTTGCATTTTTTGTACTTGTTTCATCATGCCTTGCATGTTGCCCATTCCTCGCATCATAATTCCTCTACTCCTTCATATTAATCATCTAGTACTTCGACAAGCTCTTCACCAAACATAGCGATTGCTTCATCTACTACTGGATTTTCTTGTGAATGTTCATTTGTTACAGGCGGTTCGTCCGCTAGACGAGCCATTTCATTTTCAGGTTCAGAATGATTCAAACTGCCCTGATTTTGGTTAATAAAACTTTGTCTTAGTTTTGGCCAGCTTTCTCTAGTAATGCAGACCATTTCTGGTGTATAGTCCATCAAACGGCTTAAATTATTATTGAAAGCTAACTGCATCTCTTCATCGTCTGTTGCACGAGCACAAACAATCTCATAGTCAAATGCCACCACGATGCCCTTAGGACTCGCTGCGACAGGTTCACTAGCCTTTAGCATCGCTCGTTGAGTCACAGATAATGTTTGCAGTAAGTCTTCCCAGACATTTTTCACATTCATTAAATGTGTTCTAGTCGCTTCGTTTAAGACTTGATATACCCGTTCTGTGGGTACACGGAACGAACTTTTTGGCGCTTGTGGTCGTGCTTGTTGACGTGGCGCATCTGCTTCTTTAGCAGCTACACCGTGTTTCTTTAATTCAGCCAGTTCTTTCTTCAGTTGCCCGATTTGATTTTGTAAATCTGCTAATTCTGGATTTCCCTCTGCACTACCATCTTGATTAGCTGTTTCTGGCGTGTTGTGTTTATTGGGTTGCACCGTTTTAGCTAATTTGACAGTGGCTACTTCCAGATAGATATTCGCATTGTTGGTAAAGCGGATCTCATTTTGTGTGTCACTTAAAATTTGGATTAGTTGGTAGATTTTTTCAGCAGGTGTTTGTGTAGCTAGTTCCTTAAATGCTTCTGTCAAAGTTCCTGCTTTTTCTGCTAATAACTTCGGTGCTTGCTGATACATCAGTAAATCTCGACAATATAATAACAAATCTTCTAAGAAACGGCGCGCTTCTTTGCCTTCGCCTAAAATACTTTCCAAGCCTTCTAATGCTCGTTCAACATCACCGGCGACACAACACTGAATATAATGATCCATCATTTCATAGGTTAGGCTGCCTGTCACTTGCATTGCATCTTCCAGTGTTACTTTTTCATCACTAAATGAAATCGTTTGATCCAAGATACTCAAGGCATCTCGCATCCCACCTTCCGCAGCACGCCCAATCACATAAAGGGCTTGTTCCTCATAATCGAGAGCCATTTCCTGCATGATATGGGCCATATGATCGACGATATCTTGCGTACTAATTCGCTTAAAATCAAAGCGTTGCGTCCGTGAGATAATCGTTAACGGAATCTTGTGTGGTTCAGTCGTTGCTAAGATAAAAATAACATTTTGTGGTGGTTCTTCCAAGGTTTTTAAAAGTGCATTGAACGCGCCAGTTGATAGCATATGAACTTCATCAATAATATAAACTTTGTACTCTGCTTGTGTCGGTGCATACTTTGCTTTATCACGAATATCACGGATTTCTTCCACGCCATTATTACTCGCCGCATCAATTTCAATGACATCATTTAAACGACCTTCCGTAATGGCTACACAGGTTTCACAAACATTACAAGGTTCACCATCTTGACTATGTTTACAGTTAATCGCTTTAGCAAAAATTTTTGCGGCACTGGTTTTACCTGTACCACGAGGGCCAGTAAATAAATAGGCATGAGATGTTTTCTTTTGCACTATCGCATTTTTCAGTGTCTGAGTAATTGCTTTTTGTCCTACTACGTCATCGAAACGTTGTGAACGCCAGACCCGATAAAGTGCTTGATAAGCCATTTTTTACCCTCCCTTATTTTTCATTCTTATCTATTATACGTGATTTTTAGTCATTCGGCATCTTTTTTCTTTTAATGAGTCACTGGCGCAACCATTGCTAAAAAAGCCGCTTTTCCTTCACTTGTTTCTGCAAACGCACTGGCTTCTTTTAATCGCTGTTGATACGCTGAAGCGATAGTTTCAAGTGCCTGCGTTTTCTGGTTGTTCCAAGTCGTTAAACCTTGGACTTCTGCTAACGTTAACGAAGGCTTTGCTTGAGGTCGACTAAAAATTAAGTCCATGACATATAAAAGTTCTTTTCGTCGGGCAACGATTTGTATCTCATCCGTTGGCAGTTTTAGCATTTGCCATTGCTCAAAAATATCATTTGCGGCTTGGGCAACTTCTGACGCATTCGGTCCCTCTAGGCGAAATGTCGCAACTGGCCAATTCACCATTCCTGCGTTGATTAAAGGATAGTTAGCTAACTCAACATATTCTGAAATGCTCGCTTCGGCTAATGGAAATTGTTGCAAACCCGTTTGATAATAGACATGCTCATTTTGTTCAAAGTCAGCATCAATCCCAGCAAAATAATGAGGAAAGACCTCAACAATTTTCAACAATTGCTGAAAAGTCTTAATTGAACGTTTCGCTACCTGATGTTTTTCAAACGCAATCACACCTTGTTGCTGATATTGTGCCTGTTTTACAAAGGAAAACCCCCAGCTTTCGCCATCTAAGTTCATTCGAATCACTCGATGGTTCGTAGTCGCAGGAAATTGCTGACTTCCCTGGTAGCCTTCTGTTGCCATGCACCATTCACAGCGGGGATAGCTTTGTGCAGAGAGCGTTGCTTTTGGCGCCTCACTGTGGACCTTATTTGCTAAAAAATCACCATAGACTGTTGAAAAAACAACAGGTTCTTCCTGTTCAATGACCGTACCGTTTTTTTGACAAAGTTGGTAAAAATACTCGGTAGCCTCTTGTGGCTCTTTGGCATAATGTTGTGCAAAAAAAGCATTAACCACAGAAGGTGGCGGTGTCAACAAATCCATCAATTGCACCATGAACTGTTCTTTTTGTTGCTCTGTTTTTACAAGTTGGTTGGCACTCGCAATTTGACACAATTGTTCCGCCAAATCAGCGGCGGGTGTTGCCACAGGCCGTATGTCTACTTCGCCTAATTCTTGTTCACCAATCATTGATAATAAACGGTTCTGAAGATATAAGCGATCCAACTCCATCCAACCACCTGCTTGAATAGCAAGTGTGGTAAAATCGGCAATCATTTGACTCGTGGTCATCGATTCATTCCTCCTATTACTTTTCTTGATACCCATGTGGATGAGCTTGGTGCCATTGCCAAGCGGTGGCGATAATGTCCTTGACCTCAGTTACTTCTGGTTGCCAGCCTAAAACTCGTTTGGCTTTTTCAC